>Ga0074045_10004858_pt1 | contig 11818 bp, 9 predicted proteins | sample BogForMeECP23OM2_FD_94442 | JGI IMG/M metagenome (GOLD analysis project Ga0074045, IMG submission 94442) | Bog forest soil microbial communities from Calvert Island, British Columbia, Canada - Bog Forest MetaG ECP23OM2 | ecosystem: Environmental > Terrestrial > Soil > Wetlands ...
GGCACACCGATGGGCGCGGACGGGGCGGCCGACCTGAGCCAGGTCCACAAAGTTGCCGAAGGGATCGCGCGGGCCGCGATCGGCTATCACATAATCGCGATCAAGAGCACCGTGCCGGTGGGGACCAACGATCGCGTGCGCGAAATCGTCGGCAGCAACGGCCACGGCCAGATCGACGTCTGCTCAGTGCCCGAATTCCTCAAGGAGGGTTCGGCGATCGAGGACTTTATGCGTCCCGACCGGGTGGTGATCGGCAGCACCAGCGAAAAGGCGACCACGATTCTGCGCGAGATTCACGCGCCGTTCGTGCGTACCGATAATCCGATACTGGTGATGGATCCGCGCTCGGCCGAGCTGACCAAGTACGCTTCCAACGCGATGCTCGCGTTGCGGATCTCGTTCATCAACCAGATGGCGAATCTGTGCGAGGCGGTGGGCGCCGAGATCAACGACGTACGGCGCGGGATGGGCAGCGACCGCCGGATCGGCTCGCAGTTCCTTTTCCCCGGCGTCGGCTATGGCGGCTCGTGCTTTCCGAAGGACGTGCAGGCGCTTATCCATAGCGCCGCCAGCCATAAGCTCGACTTTTCAATCCTGCGGGCGGCGGACGAGGTCAACGACGAGCAGAAGCGGATTCTGGTCGAGCGCGCGCGTCAGCACTTCGGCCCTGATTTGACGGGCCGGACTTTCGCCGTGTGGGGGCTGTCGTTCAAGCCGCGCACCGACGATATGCGCGAAGCGCCCTCGCTGGTGGTGATCGAGGCGCTGCTGGCGGCGGGAGCCCGGATTCAGGCGCACGATCCCGAAGCGCTGGCCGGCGCGCGCAAGTTCTTTGGCGACCGGATCACTTATCACGAGGCCAACTACGAGGCGCTGCACGGCGCCGACGCGCTGGTGATTCTGACCGAGTGGAATCAGTTCCGGCATCCGAACTTCCAGCGGATCAAGGCCGAGCTCAAGAAGCCGGTGATTTTCGATGGCCGTAATCTCTATGATCCGGCGCTGATGAAGGCGCTTGAGTTCACGTATTACTCAATCGGCCGCCGCCCGGTCTGAGTCGGCGCAGTATGTGAACCCCTCCTACGTATTCAGCAGGTCGTTCCGATGTCCAAGATAGTCGAAGCAAACGATAAGACCGCGTGTTACGATGCGGACTTTTATGAGTGGGCGAAGGAGCAGGCTGCGGCTCTCCGTGCACGCCATTTTGAATTGCTTGATTTCGAGAATCTAGCGGAGGAGATCGAGGGATTGGCCCGAAGCGATTGGCGGGAATTGCGCAGCCGGGTGGTGCAGATACTGGTACATTTGCTGAAAGAGTCAGTTTCAACCGGGCCGCCGTTCGCGCAGTTGGGAAGCTACCCTGGCCTTACAAAGAACGGAGATTGGGCGGTCGTTCGAGATAGCCCGAGCCTACGCTGCGAGGTAGCGGAGCTAATCGATGACGCTTATGCGTCCGCCCGACGGATCGCCGCCAAGGAGATCCGCCTCGAACAATGGTCGGAGCGGTTTCCCCCGACATGTCCGTGGAGCGTCGAACAAATCCTCGACGCGGACTTCTATCCCGCACCGTCTAAGTGAATGGGCTCTCCGCGCAAGGCGCTGGAACTAACCCCTATTCAATCGGCTGACACGCGGGTTTAATAATCGTGCGGTCGGCTAAACCGACAACTTGAGCACGAGGGAGGAGCCGCGCGTCGACGGGGCACGCGTGGCGGAACAATATCGATGAGGATTCTGGTGACGGGTGGGGCGGGGTTTATCGGATCGCATACGGTTGACGCGCTGATCGCGGCCGGTGGCCATCAGGTGTCGATTCTCGACGACCTTTCGGCGGGCAAGCGCGGGCAAGTTAATCCGCAGGCGAGCTTCACCCAGGCCGACCTGCGTGACGCCGCCGCGGTCAAGGGCGTCATCGCGCGCGAGCGGCCCGAGGCGATTGTCCATCTGGCGGCGCAAATGGACGTGCGGCGCTCGGTCGCCGACCCGCCGTTTGACGCGCAGGTCAATCTTGTCGGCTTCCTGAACCTGATGGAGGCGGCGCGCGAGCAGGGGCTCAAGCGGGTTATCTTCGCTTCGACCGGCGGCGCTATCTACGGCGAACAGGAAGTCTTTCCGTGCGACGAAGACCATCCACGGCGGCCAGTCAGCCCTTACGGCGTTGCGAAGTTCGCGACCGAAGCCTATCTCTTCTTTTACAAGGTCCAGTACGGAATCGATTACGTCGCGCTTCGCTATGCGAACGTTTACGGGCCGCGGCAGGATCCGCATGGCGAGGCCGGGGTCGTCGCGATCTTCTGCGGGCGGATACTCGAAGGCCAGCCCTGCACGATCTACGGTGACGGCGGCCAGACCCGCGACTACGTTTATGTCGGTGACGTCGTGCGCGCGAATCTCGCGGCCATCCAGAGCGCGGTCTCCGGGGCGTTCAATATCGGCACGGGGGTCGAGACCGACGTCAACCAGTTGTACCGGGCGCTGGCCGACGCGGCCGGGTCAAAAACGGCGCCGAAGCATGGTCCCGCGCGAGCGGGCGAGCAGCGGCGCTCGGTCATCACCGCCGCCCGGGCCGTCCGCGAGCTGGCGTGGACGCCGCAAGTGACGCTCGGCGACGGTCTTGCGCGCACTTACAGCTTTTTCAAGGAAAAGTTCGTGCGGCAGCATTGAGCGGCGCGCTGATGCTATAGTGGCTTCCGCACCCGATGATTCCAGTCGAGCTTATTCGCAACTTTTCGATCATCGCGCATATCGATCACGGCAAGTCGACGCTGGCCGATCGATTGCTTGAGCGCACCGGTGCGCTCAGCAAACGCGAGTCGAGGGAACAATTCCTTGATTCGATGGATCTCGAACGCGAGCGCGGGATCACGATCAAGGCCCGGTCGGTGCGGCTCACCTACGCCGCCAAGGACGGCCGCAGCTATATTCTGAATCTGATCGACACCCCCGGTCATGTCGACTTCGCCTACGAAGTCTCACGCAGCCTCGCCGCCTGCGAAGGCGCGCTGTTGGTGGTCGACGCCAGCCAGGGGGTCGAGGCGCAGACCCTGGCGAATGTCTATATGGCGCTCGACCATGGGCTCGAAATCGTCCCGGTGATCAACAAGATCGATCTGCCGGGCGCCGACGTCCCGCGCACCCGCGAGCAGATCGAGCAGGTGATCGGGCTCGACGCGAGCGACGCGATCCTGACCAGCGCCAAGGAGGGCGTGGGGATCGATGAGGTGCTCGAGGCCGTCGTCAGCCGTGTGCCGCCGCCTCCCAACCTTGCCGGCAAGCCGCTTCGCGCGCTGATCTTCGATAGCTGGTATGACGCCTACGAGGGCGTTATCGGCCTGGTGCGGGTGTTCGACGGCGAGCTCCGCCGCGGGATGCAAATCCGCCTGATGGGCACCGACAAGATCGGCGAGGTCATGCGCCTGGGCTACTTTACGCCGCATGAAGAGCCGGTCGAGACGCTCGGCCCGGGTGAGGTCGGGTTCATCGTCGCGGGAATCAAGACGGTGGCCGACATGCGGGTCGGCGATACGGTCACGGAGCGTGAGGCGCCGGCGGCCGAGCCCCTGGCGGGCTTCAAGGAACTCAAACCGATGGTCTTCGCCGGGCTCTATCCGACCGAGGCGAACCAGTACGGCGCGCTGCGCGAGGCGATCGAGAAGCTCCGGCTCAACGACGCCAGCCTGGTCTGCGAGCCCGAGACCTCGCAGGCGCTGGGCTTCGGCTTCCGCGCGGGCTTTCTCGGCCTGCTCCACATGGAGATCGCGCAGGAGCGACTCGAGCGCGAATTCGGTCTCAACCTGGTAATCACGGCCCCGACTGTCGCTTACCGCGTGCGCACCACGGGGGGCGAAACCCTGATGGTCGATAACCCGGCCCGCTTGCCGCCGGAAAACGAAATCGAGGCGATCGAGGAACCCTTCATCCTGGCGTCGATTCACGTGCCGGAAGAATATCTCGGCGCGGTGATGGGGATCTGTAAGGAGCGGCGCGGGGTCCAGCGCGATCTGCGCTACGCGGGCCATCAGCACGTGATCCTGCAGTACGAGATGCCGCTGGCGGAGATTGTTTTTGATTTTTATGACCGGCTCAAGTCGGGCACTCGTGGTTACGCGTCGCTTGACTATGAGTTTCTGGACTTCCGGGCGGAGCATCTGGTTAAATTAGACGTTCGCATTAATGGCGACGTGGTGGATGCGCTTTCGATGATCGTCCATCGTGACCGGGCCTATGAGCGCGGGCGGGCGTTGTGCGAGAAGATGCGGCAGTTGATCCCGCGCCAGATGTTCGAGATCGCGATCCAGGCAGCGATCGGCGCCAAAATTATCGCGCGCGAGAGCGTCAAGGCCTTGCGCAAAAACGTGACCGCCAAATGTTATGGCGGCGATATCACGCGCAAACGCAAGCTTTTGGAAAAGCAGAAGGAAGGTAAGAAAAGAATGAAGCAGGTCGGCCGGGTTGAAATCCCGCAGGAAGCTTTTCTTGCCCTGTTGCGGCTCGGGGAATAGGCGTCAGCGTGTCCGAACCCGTGCGTGAAATGGCGGCCGCGTCCCCGAGCGTGGCGGCGGCGTCCGGCAAGTCCGTCCTCCGCGAATATGTCGAGGCGTTTCTCGTCGCGCTGGCGCTCGCCGTGGTGCTGCGCACCTTTCTGCTCCAAGCGTACAAGATCCCCTCCGGTTCGATGGAAAGCACGCTGCTGATCGGCGATCACATTATCGTCAACAAGGTGGGCTACGGCCTGCGGATGCCGGATTCGCTGTTCGGCCTGACCCCGTTTGCGGACAAGATTCCCTACGGCAAATATCTTTTCCAGCTGGAGCCCGTCCATCGTGGCGACGTCGTGGTCTTCGTCTATCCGGAAGATCCCACCAAGGACTTTATCAAGCGGGTAGTGGCGATTCCGGGCGACACGATTGAAGTCAGGGACGGGCACCTTTATCTCAATGGCGTGCTCGCGCAGCCGCCGCCCGGCACCCATTACGAGGTGCCGCCCGATCAGCGCGACAATTCGCCGCGCGATATCCACGAGCCGCTGACGATGCAGCCGGGGCAGTACTTCATGATGGGCGATAATCGCGATCGCAGCTACGACAGCCGCTTCTGGGGGCCGATCACACGCGACGCGATCGAGGGGCGCGCCATGTTCATCTACTGGTCCTGCGCGGACGGCGAAGATAGCCCCGCGATCAAGTGTCTGTACGACGTTCGCTGGTCGCGATTGTTCCACGTCGTGAGATAGGGTATCCAGTTGGGGATGCAGGGAGAGAACGGGGTGGCTGACGACGCGATTAACCGCATTGGCGCGATCCTCGAGCAACTCGGCGCGCGCTTCGAACTGGTGCTGGAGGCGGTAACCGGGTTCGGCGGCAGAATCGAGGGTCTGCGCAACGAGATCAGCGGACAATTCACCGAAGTCGGCCGGCAGATCCGTTTCATCTCTGATCGTCTTGCCGAGAATCGCGAGGCCAGCGCCGCCAATCGGGCCGACCTTGGCGCCGAGATGGTGCGGCTGGGCGAGATGCTGGGCGCCACCCGGGTCGAGTTTCGCGAACAGCTCGGTTCGATTCGCCACGAGCTGAGTCAAAGCACCGAGACCGCGGCCGCCCGGATTCACGACCGGATCGCGGAGGATCTCTCGCGCAACTCGGCCGAGGTCAATGCGCAACTCAGGGGCGAGATTGCCGCCGCTGGTGACGCGTTGCGCAAGGAACTGGTCGCGGCGCGCGGTGACCTCGGCCGTGAGCTGCCGGCCGTTGCCGAAGGCGTGCGCGAGGAGATCTCGGCTTCCAGCGACGCGTTGATCAAGAAGATCGATGCCGAGCTCAAGCACACCAACAAGACGCTGGCCAGCCTGACCCGCAAGTTCGAGCGCTTCGACGATCGGATTACGGTCGAGACGCGCGACCAGGAACAGCGCCTGCGCAAGCTCGAACGCAAAACCGCCGCCCGCTAGCACTAGGGAACTTCTGCACAAGCCCCATTTTGTCATCCTGAGCCGGCGAGCATTGCGAGCCGTGTCGAAGGACCTACGCGCAGCGATTCTAAAGCATTCACTTGTGCAGAGCTTCCCTAGCGGAGAGGTTGACTAAGCCCCCTCGCACGTCGAGAATATAGTTACCTTTAAATCGCTCCGGTGAGGGCGGCAAGGTGAAAACAGATGGAATTGTATGAACGGTTGACCGGATGCGCGCGCATACCGGTCTTTTTTTTCGTCTTTTTGCTCCCGGCCGGCCGGCCGTGGCGGCCAGTTTGAATACCAATTTGCATACGAAACCGTTGGTGGCGATGGACGCGGAAGCGATAGCCCGCGCCGTCAAGCGTATCGCGCACGAAATCGTCGAGCGCAAACGCGGCGTCGAGCCGCTCGTGCTGATCGGAATCGTGCGGCGCGGCGCCGTGCTCGCGCTCCGGATCGCCTACGCGCTCAGGCAGGCGGGCGCGGCCGAAGTGCCGGTCGGCACGCTCGATATCTCCTCCTACCGCGACGACGGCAAGGGCGCCCCGGGCGATCCCCGGCTGCTCGGCCGCGATATCCCCTTTGCGCTCGACGGCAAGAGCGTCTTGCTGGTCGACGACGTGCTGTATACGGGCCGCACCGTGCGCGCGGGTCTGACCGCGCTGGCCGATTTGGGTCGCCCCGAATCGATTCAGCTCGCGGTGCTGGTCGATCGCGGCGAGCAGGAGGTGCCGATCCGCGCCGATTTTGTCGGCAAGAATGTGGCCGCGCCCAGGGGGCAGCGGGTCTACGTCCGCCTGAGCGAGGTCGACGGCGTCGACTCCGTGGTGGTAGGCGAGGGCAAGAGCTAAATGCCGCGTCTGCCGAAATATGATCTGGTCGCGATCGACGACCTTGGGCTCACCGAGATCGAGCGGATCTTCACGCTGGCCGATGAGTTTACCGCCGCGCTCGAAAAGGGCGAGAACCTGACGGCGGCGCGCGGGCTGATCATGGCGACCCTTTTTTACGAGCCGTCGACCCGCACGCGTCTCAGCTTCGAGTCCGCTATGCATCGGCTGGGCGGATCGGTGATCAGCTCCGCCGACATGCATTCGTCGTCGGCCGCCAAAGGCGAAACCCTGGCGGACACGGTGCGGGTCGTTTCGGCCTACGCCGACTTGCTGGTCGTGCGCCATCCCAACGACGGCGCCGCGCGGGTTGCGGCGGATTACGCGCCGGTCCCGGTAATCAACGCGGGCGACGGCAGCCGCGAGCATCCGACTCAGACGCTCTGCGACCTTTACGTCCTGCGCCGCAAGAAGGGGCGCCTGCAGGGTCTGACGGTCGCGATTTGCGGCGATCTGAAATTCGGCCGCACCGTGCACTCGTTGATCTATGCGCTCGCCCGCTTCGGCGCGAATATCGTGACGGTGCCCTACGGTGGGATGGACTTGCCCGACTACGTCCTCGAGCGTGTGGCGGCCGAGCGCAACTACGCCTTGTCCACGGTGACGATCGATGAGTTGCGCTCGCAGTCGGGCGCGCTCGACGCGCTCTATCTGACGCCCAGCGCGCCCCATCAGATGGCGCTCTTTACGGCGGATGACCTCTTGGCCCGTGTGCCGTCCGTCCGTCCGCCGGCCGCGCTCGACGCCTTTTATGTGACCCGGCTGCAGCGTGAGCGGATGGTGGATAAGGACGGGCCCAACTCCCAGTATGTCCATTTCGACGCCCGCGCATTGCGCAGCAGCCGCGCGCAGGAGGCCGTCGTGATGCATCCGCTGCCGCGCACCGACGAACTCGCCTATGAGCTCGACAGCGATCCGCGCGCGGTCTACTTCGAGCAGGCCGCGGCGGGCGTGCCGGTGCGGATGGCGCTGATCGCGTGGCTGCTCGAACGCGCGCCGCGCGAGCAACGGGCGGCCGCGCCGGCGCCGGTGATCGCGTTCAAGAGTGCGCCGCCACCGCAATGCGCGAATGCTTCGTGTATCACGCGGCATGAAAGTGCCTATCTGACCCCGCGCTTCCGGGTCGCGCACAATAACCGGCGTTCGGCGCTCGCGCTGCGCTGTGATTTTTGCGAGCGCGAGTTGCGCGTCGAGTATGTCGGCCACGCGACGGCGCATCGCTATTACCCCTTCGACGAGAGTCTCAACGGCTACGTGCGTCAGTGGATCGAGGATGGTTCGCTGGCGGTCTTCGAGAGTGTCAAGGAAGCCGAGGAACACGGCTACGAACCCTACAAACGCGGCCCGCAGCGCGAAATCATGAACGCCGCCGAAATCGAGCGCGCTTGCCAGGCGATGGCCGATCAGGTGGCCGCCGATGTTGCCGATCCGACGGCACTCGCGATCGTCGGGGTGATTAGCCGTGGCGCGGTGCTCGCGATGCGCCTCCGCGACCTGATCGAAGCGCGTACCGGGGTGCGGCCGACCTGCGCCGCCGTTGACGCCTACGCGCGTGATATCGCGTTGCGCCCGCTCGACGACGGCGTCGAGGGCTTCAGCGTCGACGGGCGCGAGGTCGTGCTGGTCGACGATGTGATCAACAGCGGCTGGACGGCGCAGCGCGCGATGACCGCATTGTGGCGTTACGGCCGGCCCGCAGCGGTCAAGCTCGCGGTGCTGATCGACCGTGGCCATCGCGCCGTCCCGATTCGTCCGAACTACGTCGGCAAAAATATTCCGACCGCGCGCGCCGACCGCGTGCAGGTGCGTCTCGGCGTGGCGGGCGGCGAGGGGCGCAAGGTGGCCGACCGCGTCCTGCTCTACTCGATGGTCGAGCCGCTCGCCCCGGCGGACAACCCGCGATGAAGCGGCTCGTGTTGCGGGGTGGCCGCGTGATCGATCCGGCGGGTAACTGCGATCGCGTCGCGGATCTGATCCTCGTCGACGGCCGGATTGCCGCGCTCGAACCGGGCGGTATGGGCGCGGTGGCTGACGCGCAAATCATCGACTGTGCCGGATGGTGGGTGGTGCCGGGGCTGATCGATCCGCATGTCCATCTGCGCGATCCCGGCTTTCCGCAGAAAGAGACGATCGCGAGCGGACTCAGCGCTGCGGCGGCGGGCGGCTTTACGACCGTCGCCGCGATGGCGAATACCGCGCCGGTCAACGACGCTCCCGCGATTACGCACTATATGCTCGAGCAGGCGCGCCAGGTCCGGGCCGCACGGCTGGTTCCGGTCTCCGCGGTCACGCGGAATCTTGCGGGGCGCGAATTGGTCGACGTGGTGGCGATGGCCGGCGCGGGGGCGCGGCTGTTCTCCGACGACGGTATCCCGATTGATAATGCGGAGCTGCTGCAAGCGGCCTTCCATGCGGTCGCCCGGCTCGACCGCGCCATCTCGCTGCACGAGGAAGACCGCGCACTTACTGCCGAGGGTGCGATCAATGCGGGCGCGGTGGCGGAGCGGCTCGGGCTCGCCGGGATTCCGCCGAGCGCGGAGAGCGCACGGGTCCGGCGCGATCTTGCGCTCGCGCGCGATGCGGGCGCCGCCGTGCATATCGCGCATATCTCGACGGTCGAAGCAGTCGAAATCGTGCGCACGGCGCGCGACGGCGGGTTGCCGGTGACCTGCGAAGCCGCGCCCCATCACTTCACCCTCGATGATCGCGCGGTGCTCGAATTCGGCGTCGACGCCAAGATGTCACCGCCGTTGCGTACCGTTCATGATCGCGACGCGCTTCGTGCGGGCCTGGCCGACGGCACGATCGACATGATTGCGACCGACCACGCGCCGCACGATCCGGCGTCGAAAAAGTTTGATCGCCTGGGACCGCTCTTTCATCCCGGCCGCGTGGCCGAGCACCTGTCGCCGGCAGACGCCCGTACGATGGCGACGGCGGCCAACGGAATCGTCGGGCTCGAAACCGCGCTCGGACTCGCGCTCGCGTTGGTGCATCAGGGTGTAATTACGCCCGCCCGCCTGGTCGAACTGATGGCGGTGAACCCGGCGCGCTTGCTTCGTCTTCCGCTCGCGGGCACCCTTGCGACGGGCGCGCCTGCGGATGTCACCGTGATCGATCCGGACCGTCAATGGACCGTCGACCCGGCCACGTTCCGCTCGCGCAGCCACAACATGCCGTACACCGGAATGAAACTTAAAGGTCTGGCGATTCTCACGATCGTCGCAGGTGAGATAGTCCACGACGCCCGCGGCGCGAGGCCACGCTGATGGCGGTGCGCGAGGCGATTCTGGCGCTGGCCGACGGCCGCATTTTTCGTGGCCGCGCCTTTGGCGCGATCGGCGAGACGGTCGGCGAGCTGGTCTTCAATACCGCGATGACCGGTTATCAGGAGGTGCTGACCGATCCCTCTTACAAAGGGCAGATCGTCTGCATGACCTGTCCCGAAATCGGCAACGTCGGGATCAACCCCGAGGACGAAGAGTCGGCGCGGGTCTTTGTCGAAGGTTTCGTGGTGCGTGAATATATCGACCGGCCCTCGAACTGGCGCTCCCAGATCGCGCTCGGCGAATATCTGGAACGGGCCGGCGTGGCGGCGATCGACGGTATCGATACGCGCGCGCTGGTGCGCCATATCCGGACCAACGGCGCGCAGGAGGCCGTCCTCTCAAGTATCAATCTTAATCCCGAGGAGCTGGTCGCCCGCGCCAAGGCCTCGCCCGGGTTGGTCGGGCGTGACCTCGTGAAAGAGGTCACCGCCGCGAGCGCCTATGATTGGACGACCGCCGACTGGGCTCTGGGTCGCGGCTTCCACACGCCCGACGCGACGGAGTTGCGTGACGCGCCGCTCGTCGTTGCGCTGGATTACGGGATCAAACGCAATATCCTGCGCCGGCTGATCGCGACCGGCTTCCGCGTAAAGGTGCTCCCGGCTTTTGCGAGCGCCGCCGAGGTACTCGCGCTGAATCCGGACGGGGTTTTTCTCTCGAACGGACCCGCGGATCCGGCCGCCGTGCCCTACGCCGCAGAGACGGCGCGCGGCCTGCTCGGCCGCAAGCCGATTTTCGGCATCTGTCTGGGCCATCAGATTCTTGGCCTCGCGCTGGGCGGAAAAACCTACAAACTGGCCTTCGGCCATCACGGCGCGAATCATCCGGTGATGGATCTGCGGACGCGGCGTGTCGAGATTACGTCGCAGAATCATGGCTTCGCGGTTGACGCGGAATCGGTCAAGGGGCTCGCCGAACTCTCGCACCTCAACCTGAACGACCGGACGGTCGAAGGGTTACGCGGCCTGGGTGTGCCGTTTTTTTCCGTGCAGTATCATCCCGAGGCCTCGCCGGGGCCGCACGACGCCGCCTATCTGTTCGCGCGCTTCCGCAAGTTGGTCGAAGCGTTTCCGCGCTACGGCGCCGACGCGATGGATCACGTCAGCGCCGCGGAAGCGAGGCTCGGCTGAGATGCCCTTACGCAAGGACCTCAAGTCGGTGCTGCTGATCGGTTCCGGACCGATCGTGATCGGCCAGGCGTGCGAATTCGATTACTCGGGCACCCAGGCGCTCAAGGCGCTGCGCGAAGAGGGGCTCCGCCTGATTCTGATCAATTCGAATCCGGCGACGATCATGACCGACCCTGATCTCGCGGACCGCACCTATATCGAACCGATGACCGTCGCGATGGTCGCGAAGATTATCGAACGCGAACGGCCCGACGCCGTGCTGCCGACGGTTGGCGGTCAGACCGCGCTCAACCTCGCGATCGAGCTTGCGGAAACGGGAGTGCTCGAACGTTATGGGGTCGAATTGATCGGCGCCAAGCTGGCCGCGATCAAAAAGGCCGAGGATCGCGACCTGTTCAAAAGCGCGATGGTCAAAATCGGAATGGAAGTGCCGGCCTCCGCAATCGCCCATTCGCGCGACGACGCCGAAGCCGCGCTGCGCCGCTTCGGCCTGCCGCTGATTATTCGGCCTTCGCGCAC
>Ga0074045_10004859_pt1 | contig 11817 bp, 11 predicted proteins | sample BogForMeECP23OM2_FD_94442 | JGI IMG/M metagenome (GOLD analysis project Ga0074045, IMG submission 94442) | Bog forest soil microbial communities from Calvert Island, British Columbia, Canada - Bog Forest MetaG ECP23OM2 | ecosystem: Environmental > Terrestrial > Soil > Wetlands ...
GACCGTCAGGATCGCATTGTTGGGATCATTATCCATAAAGCATCACGTGGGTGCCGTGGTTTGCGGAGCGAAGCGCAGCAACCACGCCGGCGGCAATCCACAACCCGCGTGGTTGCTCCGGTCGCGGTAGCGCCCTCCGCGAGTACCGCGGCGACGACAGCGCCTCCACCTGCGCCGGAAGCTCCGGCTGAACCAGCGAAGATTACGTCAGCTGGCGCAGAATCCATTCTTGCGCAACCGGCTGCAATTGCCGAGTCGGAGATTCCGGCCCCTCCGACGGCATCGGAGCAGCAGGCGCAGCAAGAGGCTTATCAACGGTCATCGCGCGATCTCGATAAGCGAGTCGAACTGAGCGGACACTCGGCGAAAGAGTTGGAGATGACCTTTGAACGCTTCATGGCCTCGCTTTACATGACGTCGATGATGCAGCTCGGACTCATGCACGAGCAGGGCGGCCAGCCTGGAGTTGACCTAATCGGGGCGCGGCAGACGATCGATACGCTCGACATGATCGGGGAGAAAACGAAGGGCAATCTCACTCCGAAAGAGCAGGGATTTCTGCAGAACTGTCTCTACGAATTGCGCATGGCCTATGTCGAAGTGACGAATGCGCTAGCGCATCCTCCACAGGCGCCCGGACCCCATACGGGTACAAACGGCTGATGCAGGCGACTCTGACGGTATTAGGCAGCGGCACGTCGATGGGAGTACCGACGATCGGCTGCGACTGCGCCGTCTGTCATTCGCCCGACCCTCGCGACCGGCGCACGCGACCCTCCATCATGATCAGTTACAACGGTCGCCAGGTCATGATCGACAGCACTCCGGACTTTCGCGAACAGGCGCTGCGCGAGAAGATTACTCAGCTCGATGCGGTGCTTTATACCCACACCCACGCCGATCATATCCTCGGCATCGACGATCTGCGACCCCTGACGTATCACCATAAGCCGGGGAAAATGCCGCTGTACGCGACGCCGCGGGCGTGCGAATTTCTGCGCAATATGTTCCGCTACATTTTTGAGGCAACGTATAAATTTGGCGGGCTCCCGCTGGTCGACCTGCATCCGATTGCGGGTCCGGTCGAATTGTTCGGGGCGCGCTTTGAGCCCTTGACCGTGATCCATGGCGAGACTCCGATTCTCGCCTTCCGTTTCGGCTCGGCCGCGTATCTTACGGATCACAGCGACGTTCCGGCGGAGACGCTGGGGAAATTGCGCGATCTCGATATCTTGTTTCTGGACGCGCTGCGTTACACGCCGCATCCGACACATTCGACGGTCAAGCAGTCGCTCAACATTGTCGAAGAGGTAAAACCTAAGCGGGCATTCTTCACGCACATCTGTCACGATCTGCCGCATGAGGAGACGAACGCCAAGTTGCCGCCGAATGTGCGGCTGGCGTTTGACGGAATGAAGCTGGAGTTCGAGATTTAGTTCACCGCCGAGACGCCGAGAGCGCCGAGAAAATCTTTATTAAGAAAGAACTCGGCATTCTCGGCGTCTCGGCGGTGAAGAGATTATCGATGCGAACTTTTCATAAACTCGACGACATTCCCCGCGACTTCGGTCCTGCGATGGTCAGTGTGGGGAACTTCGACGGCGTGCATCGCGCTCACCGTTCTGTTCTTGCCGAGATTGCGCGGCGCGCCAAGGCTGAGAAGGCGCAGTCGGTGGTGGTTACGTTTGAGCCGCATCCTGCCCGCATACTGCGTCCCGATCAGAACCTGAAACTCTTGACTCCGTTGCCGGAAAAGCTGCGACTGCTTGAGGCCACGGGAGTCGACGCGGTGCTGTTGCTTCCCTTCTCGCGCGATCTTTCGCTGATGACGCCGCACCAGTTTGCTCATGAGATTCTGAAGAGGCGGCTCCATGCCCGCGAAGTTCACGAAGGTTACAACTTTCATTTTGGCCACAAGGCGTCGGGAGATATTGAACTGCTGCGGGAACTTGGCGGCGAGATGGGATTCGTGGTGCGTGATTATCCCGAGATGAGGCTGCGCGGCGAGCGGGTTTCGAGCAGCCATATCCGCAAACTGCTTTCCACCGGCCGGGTCAGCCGGGCGCGGCATTTGCTGGGACGTCCGTTCAGCATTCTCTCCACCGCCGGACGGGGGCGCGGTTACGGCTCGAAATATACGGTCCCGACTATTAATCTGTCGCACTATGAAGAGCTTGCTCCTAAAGACGGCGTGTACATCACGCGTACACGAATCGGCAGCGGTAATAGCACGGAGTGTTTTGATTCGGTCACCAACGTGGGAAACCGGCCGACGTTTGGCGCCGACTCTTTTGCCATCGAAACTCACCTGCTGAATTTTCATCCCTTCGAATTGTCGGCCCAGACGGAGATCGAACTACATTTTATGGATCGCTTGCGCGACGAGGTCAAGTTTCCGTCTATCGAAGATCTGAAAGAACAGATTGGCCGGGATGTGCGCAAAGCGCAGAAGTATTTCCGGCGCCTGGGCTGATAACAAGGGGGGCCACCCTGCTGACGCTTGTCCGTCCCATCGCGAAACAAGGGCCACCCCACGCTAATCCACTGATACAATCCCTCCCGCATGGTGGTCAGCCCCATTCAACTGGTGAAGCAAGCGAGTCCGGCGCAGCGCCGCACCCTGCTGGCAGCTGCTCTCGGCTGGATGCTCGACGCCTTCGACGCCATGTTGTACGCGCTCGTCCTGGCCTACGTGATGCGCGATCTCGGCATGTCGAAGGCGACCTCCGGTTTTCTGTACACGCTCACTTTGCTGGCCTCCGGCATCGGCGGCTTGCTCTTCGGCTTCCTCGCCGACGGCATCGGGCGCAAGCGCGCCCTGATGCTCAGCATTCTGACTTACTCGATCTGTTCGTTCGCCTCCGGCCTTTCCACCACCGTGCTCATGCTGGCGATATTTCGCTTCATCCTCGGACTCGGCATGGGAGGCGAGTGGAATACCGGGGCAACCCTGGTTGCGGAAACCTGGCCTGACACCTTGCGCGCCAAGGCGATTGCCATCGTGCAGAGTTCGTGGGCCATCGGATATGCGCTGGCAGCGCTGGTCGCGGGCGTCGTTTTGCGTTATGCGAACTGGCGGTTCGTGTTTTTCGTGGGAATTCTGCCGGCCCTCGTTACGCTTTGGATTCGCAACGGCGTGCCCGAATCGAAGATGTGGGAAGAACACCGCAGGCTGGCACAAGATCAAGAGCTCGAACTACAGGAGGCACGGAGGGCGCTGGGAAAACCGAGGACACAAGGGAGTGATTCTTTCGTCGCCATTTTTCGCGAGCCTTATCGCAAAAGCACCGTCGTTCTTCTCGTGCTCAACTTTTTCGGTTTGTTTGCCTGGTGGGGACTGTTCTCCTGGATTCCGCCGTATCTTTCGCTCTCTGTCGCGCAAGGCGGGCGCGGCTTTGGGGTTATGCGCACAACCACGCTTCTGGTGGTGCTCAACCTCTTTGGCATGTTTCCCGGATATCTCAGCTTCGGGTGGGTTGCCGATCACCTCGGCCGGCGGATGTCTTTTGTACTTTATCTTTTTGCGGCTGCCATCTTTGTGCCTTTTTATGCCATGGCTCGGTCTCCCGTGGCGCTGCTTCTGCTGGGTGCAGCCGTTGCATTCTTCGGCACGGGTTTTTTCTCGGGCTCGGGACTGATCGGAAGTGAGATATTTCCTACTGCTCTGCGGGCGCGCGCTTTGGGCTTTACCTATAACGGAGCGCGCGCGCTGAGTTGCGTCGCGCCCTGGGTCATAGGATGGGTTGGCCAGAGCAAGGGACTGGATTGGGCGTTCTATGTGTGCGCAGCAGCTTTTCTTGTCGCGAGTGTGATGGCCACACAGCTGCCGGAGACCAAAGGCAAGAGGCTGGAATAAGTGTGGAAGATTTAGCTATTCGATCGGCTCAACCACCAACTCCTCGCCGCGACCAACGCGTTCCGGCAATTGGATCAACACAATCGCCACCAGCACCAGAATGATTCCCAGGGTCTGCATGGGACGTACTAACTCGCCGAGCGCAAGCGCCGAGATCACAATGCTGAATACCGGCTCGAGGCAACTGGCGACGATGGCGCGCGTCGGTTCCAGATGCTGCAGGCCGGCGAAATAGCAGGAAAACGGTCCCAGCACGGAGACGATCGAAAATATCAGCATGAATTCCCATTGCTGCCGGTTGTAATGAGCGGCAATAATCTTCCAAGGCGGATTCACGAAAATCCAGAATGCGGAAGTTGCCAGTAAGACCCATAACAGTACTTTCCAGCGGTCATAGCGCGCCAGCACTTTGTGTCCGCCGACGTTGTAGAAGGCGAAGGAAAATGCCGCCAGCAGCGCGGCGGTCACTCCGATGGCATCCAGGCGGAAACCGCCGGCTCCCACGAAGCCGACTGCCAGCGCACAACCCAGCACAGCCAAAGCGACGGCCGAACTTCTTCGCAGCGATGGCGATTGTTTGCTGCGGACTGCTGTATAGATCAGCACCCACACCGGGGCCGTATATTGCAGGATGATGGCTGTCGCCACATTGGTCCGCTGAATCGCCAGGTAGTAGAGATAGTTCGACGCGGCTACGCCTAAAATTCCAAGTATGAAAAAGCGCACCAGGTCGCGGCCCGGAACCCGCAGCGCTGTCGCGCCTCTTCGCGCCAGCAGTACCGGCAACAGAACGGCCAGGGACAAAGTTGCACGGCTCTGCGACAGAATCAGGGGATCGATCTTCTTCAGTGAATCGCCGAGCGAAATGCCCAGCAGCGGATGCCCGGTGAAAGCCGCGCGGCCGAGCGTTGCGGAGATTCCCCACAGCAACGCCGCGCTGCCGATAAAGAAATAACCGCGCAGCGGATGATGTCCGTCCTTCACGAAACGTGCTCAATGGTGTAGGTGATTTTGGCGGTCTTCTCGAGCATGGCAGACACGGAGCAGTACTTTTCTTTCGAAAGCTTCACTGCGTCTGCCATCGCTTTCGGCGATACCGGTCCGCGTACTCGATAGGTCAAGTGAATCGAGGTAAAGACGGCCGGATAACCGTCGGCCCTTTCGGCTGCGGCCTGCACTTCGAGCCCGGTGAACCCTTCGCGCTTCTTGCGCAGGATTCCTACCACGTCGGAAGCCGTGCAGCCGCACAGGGCCAGCAGCACTAACTCCATTGGAGTGCTGGCTGTCTTCTCGGCTGCCGTATCCATGACGATGGAGTGCCGCGAGTTTGCCGATCCCACGTAGCGTTCTTTGTCGGTCCAAATTAGCGATGCTTCGATCATGGGGCCTTCCGTTAGCGATCTACCTTACAAATCTGAGCGCGGTTGCATTTTGGTTTTGTGTGGCGCAGCCGTTTAGCCAAAGTTCACCACCCTGCCGTCAGCGGCGGTTGTCGGTCACAGGCTCGGGGTGGATCAGCACCCGGAATAATTCCGGGGCATCGTGCTTGAACCGGATTTCGAGCGAGGTCTGCACATCGTGCACCCGCGACAACGGCATATCGTCGGGCAGGGTGCAATGGCAGGAAACATACAATCGGGCGCGCACTTTCTTGAATTGGAATTCGTGCACGTCCATCACCTCGGGAAACTCCTTCACGATGTCTTTGAGGCGCTGCTCCAGTTCCGGTTCGCGAACGATCTGCTCTCCCCTTTCAATGGTTGCGGGCTCGCTTTCAATGTGCGTCAGGATGGTCGCAATCTCGGGAATTTCCCCGCGCATCTCGCCTTCCAGCCGCGTAACTTCGTCATGCGCTTGCTTCATGCTGAGTTGTTCATCGAGTTCGAGATGCTGCTCCACGTGCAACTCGCCGTTCAGGTCCTGCACGCTAACGTCGTGCACGTTGAAGTTGTGGCGGGTAGCGACGGCGCGAATGCGGTCAAAGATATTTTCCGATCTTCGTGCGCGCGGTACGGAATGCACCACAACGTCCGCATCGGGTAAAACTTCACGAACACGCGACCGCACCGCATCGGACACCTGCTCCGAGCGCTGGAAGGTGAAATTGCGTTCGAGTCCGACGGAGACATCCGCGAAGAAACGGCTGCCGGCTTTGCGAAAGCGAATGCGGTCTACCTCGAGTACGCCGTCAAGCGTGCGGACGCGGTCAAAGATCTGGCTCCGCACGCCGGCCGGTGCCGCGTCCAGGAGGGCGTCGATGGTTTTGCGTGCCAACCGCCAACTGACGGAAATCACTACCCCGGCGACAAAAAGCGCTGCCATCGGATCGGACTGACGCAACCACGCCACCTGATAATTACGGCCAATCCAAACCAGTGCCAGTCCAACGATCACGACCGCGCTCGACCAGATATCGGTGGAGAAGTGCAGCGCGTCCGCCTCGAGGGCCTGGCTGTCGTACTTGGTGGCGATCCGCCCCAGGGCGTGAGAGCGCCAGTAGTCGACCGCGATGGAAAGAAACATTACGATAAATGCCGGCACCGTCGGCTCGATTTCCACGGTGTGAAAAAACAGACGCTTGGTCGCCTCGTAGATGATCCAGACGCAGGTCAGCAGCAGCAGGCCGGTTTCGATGAAGGCGGAGAAATTTTCGAACTTGCCGTGGCCATATTGATGATCGGCATCCGCCGGTTTGTCGGAAACACGGACCGAAAAAAATGTGACGAGCGCGGCGATCAGATCCAAACCGGAGTGCGCAGCCTCCGACAAGACTCCGAGCGAGCCGGTTGTGATTCCAACGATAACCTTCAGGCTGGTAATGACCAGAGCTGCGAGGACGGAGTTCCCCGCGACCGCGCGTTTTTCCCTGCGCATCGATCCCGAACTGAAACTGGCTCGGCTCTCTGGCATACACGACATTATCGCTTCCCCTTCGCCTGCCGCCAACCCCTCGATCGCCCTTGCCCCGCTTACGGTGTTACATGCTAGGATGACATTCGTCGTAGTTTCTTCCTGGAGGATGATGATTCATGCGTTTCAAGTGCTTCGTGTGTCTTCTGCTTGCCAGCCTGGCCTGGAGTCAGGCCGCGCCACCGGCTGCGCCTCCCGCCGCCGGAGCGAAACCGGAACCTAGTTCTGCCCCGGCGCCCGATAAAGCTCCTGAAGTGAAAGTTGGACCTGACGATACCGTTCTCACCCTGAAGGGATTTTGCCCCAACACATCGAAAACAGGCGACGATTGCAAGACCGCTATCACCCGTGCCCAATTTGAAAAGCTGGGCGATGCGCTGCAGCCGAACATGTCGCCCGCGATCCGGCGCCAGCTCGCAACCCGCTACGGAATGGTATTGCAGATGTCGACCGAAGCCGAAAAACGCGGTCTCGACAAACAGCCCGTCTTCGAAGAGAAGATGTACTGGGCGCGGATGAATATTCTTACCCAGGAATTGAGCGCCACGCTACAGACAGAATCAGCCAATGTTTCTGACACCGACGTTGAGGAATATTACAAGAAGAACGCAGCCAGCTACGAGACCGCTGTCTTCATGCGGATTATTGTGCCAAGAACCAAACAGTTTCCACTCGCCGTCACCAGTACGAAGGCGGGTGCGACCAAGGCCGGAACCACGACCGCTGCCAAGCCCAACGCGCCGCCTCCGGCTCCGACCGAGGCCCAGAAAAAGGCTGCGGAAGAGGCGATGACGAAACTCGCCGATACCTTGCGCGCCCGAGCCGTCAAAGGCGAAGATGCCGACAAGCTGCAAAAAGAGGCCTACGTGGCGGCTGGACTCAAAGGCAATACTCCCAATACAAAAATCGAGAACGTGCGGCGCAGCACTCTGCCTACTAATCATCAGTCCGTTATGGATCTGAAGCCGGGCGAGGTGTCGGAGGTGATCTCCGATCCGAGCGCCGGCCATTACATCTATGTGATGATCAGCAAGGAGACCATTCCGCTCGACAAAGCTGCGCCCGAAATACGCAAGACCATTTCCAACCAGCGTTATCGCGAAGCTATGCAGAGTTTCCAGAAAGATGTGGAGCTGAACGATGCGTACTTTGGACCCGCGCGCGGTCCCATGATGCCGCCGGTTCCACGAGGACCTAAGCCTCCGGCGGAACATGCCGCAGATCCTGATTAAGAAGATCGTAAGAAGATCCGGACTCAATGGATACGGCAAAGCCAACCATCCTCGTCACCGGCGTATCGGGAAATCTTGGCCAGCGGCTTTTGCCGCAGCTTTCGGAGTACAAGGTGGTGGGTGTGGATGTCATGCCCCCGGCTCATTCTCCGGTCGACCAGTTTGTTGCGCTCGACCTCGGCAAAGAAGAATCGACGCGCGAGTTGTTCCTGCTGATGCGCGAGGTGCAACCGGCGTCGGTCGTACATCTCGCGTATGTCATCGATCCGCAACGGTCGGGTGTTCTCGATGTCGACCGCATGTGGCGCATCAATGTCGCCGGCACGGCCAGGGTGATGGAAGCGATCAGCGAGGCCAACCGCAACATCGGAAGCACGATCATCCGGCAATTCATTTTTCTCAGCAGCGTGTCGGCGTACGGCTCCGACTTGCCGGCTCCCGTGGCGGAAGATGCGCCGCTCGCGGGTCACACGCTGCCCTATGCTATTCACAAGAAGGAAACGGACCAGGTGGTGCAGCAGCGTGCTCCATCGTTGCGCGGCTGCGGCGTTTTTATTCTGCGTCCCCACATTCTTGCCGGAGCGACGGTCGAGAATTATCTGATGGGAGCGTTCCGCGGAACACCGAACGGCAAGGGCAAGCGCGCTGCCCGCATGCGCCAATCGGGGAAACGCCTGCCCTGCATGCTCCCCTTTGGTCAGAAGTATCTGGATAACAAAATTCAGTTCGTGGACGTGGATGACATGGCGCGGCTGATCGTGTGGATCCTGAAGCGGGAGCCAGAGGCGCAACGCCTGACGATTCTCAACGTCGCCGGCCGCGGCGATCCGATGAGTTTTGCGCAGTGCATCGAGATGGCACACGCCCGATTGCGGCGCGTGCCGGGACAGTGGGCCATGCGCCGCGTTCTGCAATTCCTGTGGGATTGGAAAATCTCAGCCATCCCGCCCGACGCCGTGCCTTACATGACTGGCCAGTACATCATGAACACCGATCGCCTGAAGAAATTTCTCGGCCCGGACTACGAGCGGGTGATTGCCAAAACCAACGTAGGGGCGTTCGCCGATTCGTTTGCTAAGAACTAGAATCCGTTTCACCGCCGAGACGCCGAGTACGCCGAGAAAGTCAAAATCCTAAGCACGGTGGAAGTACCCCCTCCCTGCCCTCGGTCTATTAGAATCAAGACTTTAACAAAATATTTCTGGCCAAAGTCTTGAGCCATTGGGAGTTAGAGGCAAAGTCTTGAGCAACTGAGACTTAGCTCGCGAAAAGTGCATTTTCTGCCCGGTTCGCCCTGGACCCGGCGCGCAAAGTATTGATTCCACGGGGTAGATTTCGCAAAGTATTCCGGACAAAGGAGTTACGGGAACGCCTGCGGTCTGATTGAGTTCAGAGATCAACTTCAAAGATCAGCTCGACCTAGCCTCCTGGGAGGCACTTCCGCAGCGGTAGGCGAGCACAAAAATTGTCTGCGATGGCTTTATTTTACGCTGATCTGTCAAGGGATCCGACTGGCAAGAAGCGCGAAAGGATAGGCACCAACCGGGGTCTTGCGAAGATCGACCAATCTCGGTAGAATGGCATATACACAGGTATATGCCACAAAGCGTCATCCGGAGGCGGCATGCAACGCAAAGCGAAAATCTTCATGAACAACCGCAGCCAAGCCGTGCGCTTGCCCAAGGAGTTTCAATTCAGCACGCAGGAAGTGTTTATACGGAAAGAAGGAAGCGAAGTGGTCCTGTCTCCGCGGCCATTTGATTGGACCTCCTACCTGGCTGAGGCCCCAATTGCCTCGGCGACTTTCATGGACAATGTCGAAGATCTTCCCGTGCAGGAACGCGAGCCGTAATGCCGCGCTACATGCTGGACACGGACACCTGTTCCTACATCATGAAGCACTCCAATGATGCCGTGCTCAAGCGTCTCAGCACCGTTCCCGTCAGCGATGTGTGCATCTCTGTAATCACGAAGTCGGAACTCTTATTCGGAGTCGAGGTCTCTCCCCGGCGGCGCCAGGATGCAGCCGCGCTAAGCGCCTTTCTGAATTACATCCAGGTCCTGGATTTTCCCGACGAAGCATCTCCGCACTATGCCCGCATTCGCGCTGACCTAAAAAGGCAGGGTGACATGATCGGAGCGAACGACCTCTTCATCGCCGCCCACGCCCGCAGCCTCGGCTTGACGCTGGTGACCAACAACACGCGAGAGTTCAAGCGCGTCTCCAAGTTGGCCATCGAAAATTGGACGCTGGGACCCTGAGGCTGGCGGGCTGGCGTACATTTCCGGCCGACACCTTAAATGGGGGCAAAGCTAGTTCTCACGGACGAATGTTGCCAAAGTTTTGAGAAAATCGTAGTTGTCGCGTTCAATAAAACCCTTTGTATCTGCGATTTCTCCTTTCGACACTAGGGCTTTGCCGGTTTCCCGGCGAACCGGAAAACTGTAGTGGCCAGCGCCGTTGTCGACCCCTATAACCTCGCTCGCTTGAGCTACGAGGATCACAATTGCAATTTTGTCTTCACCGATCACCTTCATTGAAACCTGCCGCACCTTCGTTATCCGTGCTCCGTGTTCGACGATCGTCGCAAAAACGTCGCTGATGAACTTCAGTCTGTTCTCAAGTTCGGTACGGGACCCGCTGATTCCGACTATCTGACGCGTTTTATCGGCCACACCGATTACCAGCACTCCGCCAGTAGTATTTGCAAATGCCGCAATGTCCTGACCGAACTCCACTTTCGCCGCCTGCCTTGCGCCCGAATCGTTGGTATGCCACATAGGAAGAGTTTCCTTGAAATCCCATAGTTGCGGCTCCGCACCCTTCCAATTCGCCGCTTTAACGATGAAATCCCGCCAAAAACCGTCGCTCTCAGCGAGATTCCGCTCCTTTTCGAATTTGTCTACGTCCAGAAGAACATTTCGGAGAGATTGCCTGATCTCATCAAAATAGACCGAACAGTCAAAATACACGTCAAACGCGGTTTTTTTGATTAGCGCGCTCTTCTGAACATGAATCTCACCGTGGCACTCGGGGTCAACGCTGTCCCACATCTCGTACTCAAGCTCACCACGTATTTCATCGATCTTCCGCGAAAATGGTCCTCGGATGCCGAGTACAATTTCAGCGAGCAGTTTCTGAAAATCCTGTGAGAGGCTTTCATGGTCGTCCAGATCAACGGAGCGGTCCGCCCTCCGCGTAGAACCCCAGACTCGATATGTGAATAAGATCCGCGGAGCGCGCGTATCGCGAGCTCCGAGCCAAGCTACGTAAGCGAGAAGAGTGCCGATCTCAGACGAGTGAGTGTCAGCGAATTTCCTCAAACTGAGGAGGAGCTCCTCATAGGATTCGGGGCTGTTGTTCCTCAATTTCGCAGCCGCACGCTGGAGTACTTGTGCGGCCTGAAGCGTAACCTCGGTCCGGTCCCCAAGCTCGCTTCGATTCGATTCTTTCGTGAAGACCCACCAATGGATCTCGTCGAGCGCGACTTCTTGTTCAACCTCCGTGAACCCGGATCCGCCGCTGCCGGTCTCTGTTTGTACGAAGCGCCCCTTATCTATGGCTTCCGCAGATCGAAGCAGAATCCAATGAAAGTGTCCAAGCGCTAGGACGGAAGGAGAAAAGAGGAGATCGTCAACGTTGTTTCGGCGCGTTGGACGCATAAAGGGATTATCTACTTATGGGCGTAGCTGTCCGCCCCCATAAAATGCAGCGACACATAAGGCTCATCCCCCACTACCCAACTATCGTGTCCCGGAGGTCCAGGAGGAATGTAAAACAACATCCCAGCGCGGAGTTCATGAACTGTCCCATCCTCC
>Ga0074045_10004860_pt1 | contig 11816 bp, 10 predicted proteins | sample BogForMeECP23OM2_FD_94442 | JGI IMG/M metagenome (GOLD analysis project Ga0074045, IMG submission 94442) | Bog forest soil microbial communities from Calvert Island, British Columbia, Canada - Bog Forest MetaG ECP23OM2 | ecosystem: Environmental > Terrestrial > Soil > Wetlands ...
AGACCAAGCTTGGAAACAGCGAGGTCAAGGGCCTGGTAGAAAATCTCGTCTACGAGAAGCTTTCCATCTATTTTGAGGAAAATCCGAAAATCATCCGCGCCGTCATCGACAAGGTCCTGGAGGCGGCAAGAGCGCGCGAGGCCGCCCGGCGCGCAAAAGAGCTTACCCGAAGAAAGGGCGTGCTCGGCGACCACTCTCTTCCCGGAAAACTGGCCGACTGCCAGGAGCGCGATCCATCAAAGAGCGAGATTTTTATAGTGGAGGGCGATTCGGCCGGAGGTTCCGCTAAACAGGGCAGAAACAGGGCTTTTCAGGCTATACTGCCGCTGAGGGGCAAGATATTGAACGTCGAGAAATCGCGCTTGGACAAGATGCTGGAAAACCAGGAAATCCGGAACATGATTTCCGCCCTGGGCGCAGGCATCGGCAAGGATGAATTCAATCCCGACAAGCTGCGCTATCACTACATTGTCATCATGACGGACGCCGATGTCGATGGAGCGCACATCCGCACCCTTCTGCTGACGTTTTTCTACCGCCAGATGCCCGAACTCATCGCGCGCGGGCACCTCTATATAGCGCAGCCGCCGCTCTATCGGCTGGCGGTGGGCAAATCCGAGCACTACCTCAAAGACGACGACGGCCTCAATACCCTTCTTCTCAAGCGCGCCTCCGAGAAGAAAAAAGTGTTTTTGCCGGGCCGCGACGAGCCGCTTGCCCCGGAGCATCTCATAAGCCTCCTCAGGACCTTCTCCCGGTACGAAGAATGGCTCGAGCGCCAGGCCCAGAAAGGAATGTCCAAGAAGCTGCTCGATCAGATCATCCGCATCTTCGATGAAAACGGGCTGGAGGAGGCGGACCCGCAGCAATGGACCTCCATTCTCAAGGCGAAACTGGAAGAGTCCGGATACATGGTGGTCTCCGTTGAAGTTGAAGAGGAGCATCGCGGCTACGACCTCGATGTTATGGAACCCTCCAACGGCCACAAAAAGATGCGGATCGGCTACGATTTCCTGGTATCGGTCGAATTCCGCAAATTGCTCTCACTCTACAGACAACTGGCCATCCTGCATGCCACCCCATACGTTGTGCAGGACAACCAGGGCCAGGAGAAGTTCGACAATCCCAGGGCCTTTTTTCAGTACCTCATGGACGAGGCGCGAAAAGGTACGACGATCCAGAGGTACAAAGGCCTCGGTGAAATGAACCCGGAGCAGCTCTGGGACACCACCATGAACCCGGAAAAAAGGACCCTCCTTCAGGTGAGAGTGGAAGATGATGTGCTCGCCGATGAGCTTTTTAGAACCCTCATGGGGGATCCGGTGGAACCGAGGCGCGAGTTCATCCAGGCCAACGCACTCGATTTCCGGGAACTCGATATTTAGTTGGAATTGAAGAATTAAGGAATTAAGGGATTAAAGTATGGACATCAAGACCATAAACATTGCCGACGAAATAAAGCTGTCGTATCTCGATTATGCGATGAGCGTCATAATCGGGCGGGCCATACCCGACGTGCGGGACGGCCTCAAGCCCGTCCACCGGCGCATTCTCTTTTCGATGCACGAGGTTAATAACGACTACAACAAGCCCTACAAGAAATCGGCACGCATTGTCGGTGATGTCATGGGTAAGTATCACCCGCACGGAGATGCGGCCATCTACGATGCGACCGCCCGCATGGCCCAGGATTTCTCCATGCGCCACCCGCTAATAGACGGCCAGGGAAACTTCGGCTCGGTTGACGGCGACCCCCCGGCTGCCATGCGGTACACTGAAATCCGAATGTCAAAGCTGGGCATGGAGTTCATGCGGGACATCGAGAAGGAAACGGTCCCATTCCTGCCAAACTACGACAATACAATCCTGGAGCCCGTGGTCCTTCCGACCCGCGTACCAAACCTGCTCCTGAACGGCTCATCGGGCATAGCGGTCGGAATGGCGACCAACATTCCTCCGCACAACCTGCTCGAACTGTGCAGCGGCCTTCTTGCGCTCCTTGACGACCCGGAGATCACAGTGAAGCAACTCATGCGCCACATCCCGGGCCCGGACTTCCCGACCGCCGGATTTCTTCACGGATGCGAGGGGGTCGCGGAAGCCTACGAAACCGGCAAGGGCATGGTCAAGATGCGCGGCCGGGTGGAAGTCGAGGAATCGGGCAGAAAGCAGCACATCATCGTCACCGAACTTCCCTTCCAGGTGAACAAGGCAAAGCTGCTCGAACGTATAGCCGAACTGGTAAAGCTGAAGAGAATCGAAGGAATCACGGACATTCGCGACGAATCCGACCGCCACGGGATGCGGGTCGTCCTTACCCTGCGCCAGGGCGACGAGCCCAAAGTGGTTGAAAATCAGCTCTACAAGAACACAGCGCTCGAGAGCACTTTCGGCATCATCATGCTCGCCGTGGTGGATAACAGGCCCGAGGTCCTGAACCTCAAGCAAATCCTGCGGCATTTTATCGATTTTCGCCGTGAGGTGGTAGTAAAGCGCACCCAGTTCGAACTGAGGCAGGCCGAAAAGCGCGCGCATATCCTGGAAGGATTGAAAAAAGCGCTCGATAATCTCGATGCTGTGATTTCGCTCATCCGTTCTGCGCCAACTCCGGCTGAAGCCAAACGGGGCCTCATCGAGCAGTTCGGCTTCACCGACGTCCAGGCGCAGGAAATCCTGAACATGAGACTCCAGCGCCTTACGGGTCTCGAGCGCGAAAAGATCGTTCAGGACTACCTGGACATCATCAGGGAGATCGAACGCCTGAAAGCGATACTTGCCTCTCCCGCCCTGGTCGACCAGGTTATCCGCGAAGAGATACAGGATCTGATGAACGAATTTGGCGACCTGCGCAAGACCGAAATCATTCCCGATGCGGGGACTATCTGCATCGAGGACCTCATTCCCAATGAGGAAATGGTGGTGACCATCTCGAGGGCCGGCTACATAAAGAGGACTCCGCTTTCGATTTACCGCTACCAGAAACGCGGCGGCAAGGGGCGAACCGGAATGAGCACCCGCGAAGAGGACGTTGTGACCACCCTCTTTACGGCGATGGCCCACAACTACCTCCTCATATTCACCAATCGGGGGCAGGTATTCTGGCTCAAAGTTTATGAAATACCCGAAGTCGGGCCTTCGGCGCTGGGAAAAGCCGTGGTGAATCTTCTTCCCCTCCAGCAGGGCGAAAAGATACAAACCATTCTGCCGGTGCGCGAGTTCTCACCCGGCCACTTTGCTGTAATGGCCACAAAGAACGGCATCATCAAGAAAAGCGATCTCTCCGCCTATGCCAACCCCCGGTCGAGCGGCATCCGGGCGATCAATATGGACGACGATGACGAGCTTATTTCGGTGGTAATCACCGACGGTCAACGCGATCTTTTCCTCATGAGCCGTAAGGGCAAGTGCATCCGTGTAAAGGAAGATGAGTTTCGTCCGCTCGGACGCGTCAGCCGAGGCATCCGGGGCATGAACGTAAAAGGCACAGAACTGGTCGGCATGGATGTAATCGATCCCCAGAAGTGCATGCTCGTGGTTACGGAGAAGGGATTCGGAAAGCGCACGCCCGAGGAAAGCTACCGTAGCCAATGCCGCGGAGGGCAGGGAGTGCTCAATATCAAGGTAACCGAGCGCAACGGACAGGTGATCGGCTTCCGACAGGTTGGAGAAGAGAACGGAATCATGCTGATTACGGATGGGGGCCGCCTAATAAGGATGCCGGTTTCCCAGATAAGCAAAATCGGGCGGGTAACGCAGGGAGTCAAACTGATCGACCTTGCCGAAGGCGAGAGAGTGGTTGACCTGACCGTACTCGACCAAACGGAAGATACGCAAGAAGATGCAAGAGAGGAAGAGTAGAATTGCTTAGAGATATCGGGCCGGTAGGTGTAATCGGGGCTGGAAGCTGGGGGACCACCCTCGCCCATGTGCTTGCCTCCAAAGGTTTCAAAGTCAATCTCTGGGTCTTTGAAGAAGAGCTGTGCGAGACAATCCGCAGGACGGGTGAAAACAGTATCTATCTTCCCGGACACCGCCTTCATCAAGGCGTTTGCGCCCTCAGTGCACTGGAGGAAGTGGCGGCGGCAAGCCGATTGCTCATCATGGTCGTTCCTTCCCACGTCTATCGCGGAGTAGTCGTGCGGATGCTCCCCCACTTGCGCGAAGACGCCATAGTCGTGAACGCGACCAAAGGCATAGAGTCTGACACCCTTCTGACAATGTCGGGCATCTGGAAAGAACTCCTGCCGAAGCAAAACCGCATACAACTGCTCTGCATCTCCGGACCATCCTTCGCCCGTGAAGTGATAGTGGGCATTCCAACTGCTGTAACCCTTGCAGGTCAAAACCTGGAAATCACCCGGCAGGTTCAGCAGGTGCTCTCGACCGCCAGGTTCCGCATCTATACCAGCCTCGATGTTATCGGGGTAGAAGTCGCCGGGGCCTCAAAAAACGTCATAGCTCTTGCGGCAGGCGCCTGCGACGGCCTCTCTTTTGGGTACAATGCACGGGCCGCTCTCATTACGCGTGGCCTGGCCGAAATATCAAGGCTTGGCGTCAAAATGGGCGCCCACCCCCTAACCTTCTCCGGTCTCGCCGGAATAGGAGACCTGCTGCTCACCTGTACCGGCGATCTGAGCCGAAACCGCACGGTCGGAATGCAGCTCGGGCAGGGCAGAAAGCTCAGTGAAATCCTTTGCGGAATGCGCCAGGTGGCCGAAGGGGTCATCACCGCCAAATCGATCCACTCACTTGCCGGGAAAATGGACGTGGAGATGCCCATAAGCGAGCAGGTCTATCGGGTGCTCTACGAGGACAAGGACCCGTTGCTGGTTGTCAGTGAGCTGATGGACCGTGATCTCAAGCACGAGATGGAATATGACCCGGAAATTTACGCCGTGAATGATAAAATCGGCTAGTTTCCGTCCGTAAAGGCCCCATTCGAATCGGAAACCTCCTGTGTCTTATCCGCAGATATTACAACACTGTATGTAATAAAAGCGATTTTTTCTAGTTACTACAGAGTCTTAGTGAGAGTTTGCTCCTAACTATTGGCTTCTTCATGTCTGTCTGATTTTCCATCTGGCAGACTCTTTCTCTGCAATCAGTATATCTGATCCGAATCTTTCTGTGCCAGGGTGATTTGAATCATCGGGGAGAGATTCTTCTCGAGGATTTCTTGAAGCCGCTCGGGATCACTCAATACCGACCTGCTAAATCCATTTTGGCCAACAATGATTCTCTACACGACCCGGCGCACAATTGAAGAAACATATCCGAAAATATTATGAGCAACTGTACCAGGGGAAAAACCGCGTCAAGGCGCACGGATTGGGCGGCAAAACCCTGGCCATGGAGCTTGGTTATCCTGCCGGCTTTATTGATTGCCTTCCTGGTGAGATATGGGAAGATTTCCTGCCCTGCGGAAACGTGCTCCACTATCTCCATCCAAAACCGGGCGACAGGGTTCTAAACCTCGGCTGCGGGGCCGGGATCGATTCAATTATCCTGAAGCTCTGTGCCGGCGCCGAATTCAGGATAGTGAACCTGGATTCGGCAATTCCGGCGCTGACGAAGGCCTGCGCCCTGGCAGGACGGTCCTTCCCGGGTCTTGAGTTTGAATTCGTCTGCGCTGATGGCGACAGGCTTCCGTTCAGGCCGGGTTCCTTTGAGTGGATAATTCTAAACGGAGTGTTCAATCTCTTCCCGGACAAAGGCGAACTGATCGTCGAACTTTACCGCGTGCTGAAGCCGGGCGGGATTGTAACAGGGGCCGATCTATGCCGGAGGGTAATTCTTCCGGACTACTTTGCCTCCGAGCCGGACGCATGGGCGTGGTGCATGAGCGGGGCTCTGTCGCAGAATGAATTGAGCGCGGCATTCGAGGCCGGCGGATTCGCAAGGCTCGCTTTGGTCCCTGAAAATATGGATGAATACTTTGACCGGACGGTTTTTGCGTTTCGGAAGCGTAGTCGGCTGAAGGCCTGGAGTCGCAGTAGACCCCTTTAATTCCTAAATCAGGGGATTGAAGAATTGAGGAATTGAGGAATTGGGCTCCGCCCTGACCTATGCGTATCAGAGTGAAGTCGGGCCGATCCCAAATGCATAATGCCCGACCCCGTGAGGGGTCATTCCAAAATCCCTGAATTCCTAAATCTCTCAATTTTTCTCTGCTATGTGCGTGGGCCGGCTAATCGATATTTTGCTCGTCAACCATCCGGATCGCTTTGGCAGGGCACTCCTCAGCGCAGATGCCGCATCCCTTGCAGTAGTCATAGTCGATTTTCACAGGGATGGACTTCGTGACGATTCCCTCGGGGCAATACATCCAGCAAAGAAAACAGGATTTCTTTCCTGTTTTGGATGGAATGCATTTCGAGCTGTCTATTTCAGGTCGCGAGGATCTCCAGTCGCCGGTCTTTCCGGCATCAGCCGTGCAAAGTTTTCCTCTGGCAACTGTAAAGGGGTCTTTATGAGCTTTGCCGGGTCCCATGTAATCTTCCTTTTATTCGGAGCGCGCCAAGTCTCTTTGCGACTCGAGGGAAAGTTCCCCAAGCCAGCCGGACCAGCGGAAGAATCAGGAGCAGTCATTTGCCGGGGCTCGGGAAATAATGGTGCCCTCGCAGGCCAGCCTTGCGCCGAGCACATTCTTTTCGCCCGCATCACCCTTGAAATGGTTTCTCAGGGCCTTTTCGATACTTTCCATGCCAATAAGTCCGGTGGCCTTCGAGAAGCCGCCCAAAATGGCCGTATTGAACAGGACCGCCCCGGAGATAATGAGGCCTGCTTTTGTGGCCCACCGCGTTGCGTCGGTTACCGCAACCCGCAGGTGTGACGGCAAACCGATCTGATCGGGCGATTTCCTGCTGTTTATAAGAACGATACCGTCCGGTCGGATCCCTGCCGAGACGTCCACTACACGCAGTATTGTCTCGTCCAGCACGACCACCACCGCAGGATTCTGAACCAGGGAGAAGGTCCTCACCGGCTCGCGCGCAAACCTGTTTGTGGCGATGAGAGGAGCGCCTCTTCTTTCGGCCCCGAAGAACGGAGCGGCTGTTACTCCTTTATATCCGTCGTAGAAGGCGGCTTGAGCCAGAATCTCAGCGGCCGTGACCGCACCCTGACCACCGCGGCCGTGCCATCTTACCTCGATGTATTTGTCGTTCATTTTGCCGGCGACCTCATTTTGTTCAATTCCCTGAAGCCTGTTAATTTTTTGACGCAGATTAATAGCTTTTTAGCGGCCCCGAGTCAACCTTGCTCAATCGCTTCCTGTTCAGTTGGTGTTTAGTTTAGCTTGTTTTCTCATTTTGCTCTTTAATTTGCAGTCTCAGATTTCCCTGTTATGGTTTATGCTTATAAGGTTGCCGGAAGAGTGAGCAGTAAAAAATAGCTCCTCTTGGTTCCAGCGCTACGCGAGGAGCAGTGAGCAGATACCTGAGTATAAAGAGCTTGAACGAATGGAGCCTCAAGAGCGCACTCTCGACCAGGTTTATCTCGAAAACGGCCTGAGAGTCTATTTCATCGACAGGTCCAGCCCGCCTGTCGCGGGGCGCTGCCAGGTCCGATTGCTGATTCGGGCGCCTGTGGAAGCGACCGAGGAGCATTTCAGCAACTACCCCGACCCTTCAGGGGCGCTTCGCCGGTTCATATCGCTTGCCGGTCCCGGCCCGGTTGAGTTCCAGACCTTTCGAATACGGAACTTCGTCGACCGAAAGGAGGTAGAAAAGACTTTAGAGGAGATGATGGGTGATTTTATCCGGTCAGGTCTCCAATACCTGAAAAAACCCGGCTTTGCAGCAAAATTCGTCAGGAGAAAGTATGAAGAGCTTCTTGCCGTGGCGGCTGTACGCAGCGCGCACGAGGAGGCGCTCAGGAAAATGGAAGGGAAATGAAGGCGAGTTGCAGACCAGATTCTGTGGGGACTCGATTTTTGTATTTTTTAAGCACCTCTCCGACTCTCATCCCTCCTCCGGCCATCAATTCCAGGATAGGTCCGTTTCTCGCTTTGATGGTCCTGAAGATCATTCCAGCTTAACGCCTCGAGGGCATATTTCGCCTTGACAGCGACCTTTGCTTAATCTATTTCAATTGTCGACAATCAACAAAATAGACAAGCTGACGGCAGTCTCAATTCCTGCTTCCCAGTCTGACATCTGCCAGCCTTTCCGAATCGTCTTCAGCGCCATTGATTCAGATCAGAAAATGAAAGTCAAATGCCGACCGCAATTGGCAAAAGGGAGCATCATCAACGGGGTTGAAAGAGCTGGAATTCGTTTATGAAGCCGAAAAAATTCACCAAACCATTTTCCGTAGTCGAACAGATCTACAAGTCCTTGTCGGATGCCATTCTCAACCAGGAACTGCAACCGGGAACACCTTTAACTGAAGCAGAACTGCAGGAATGGTTCGGCGTGAGCCGTGCGCCCATAAGAGAGGCCATCCGCATGCTCGAGTCCGAAGGTCTCGTTGTGGTGAACGCATTTAAAAAGAAATATGTGCGCAAGCTCACTCACGAGGAGTTGCAGGAGATTTACACGGTGCAGGGCTGCCTGGAAGGATTTGCCGCCGGTATTGCGGTCGGCCGGCTAACCGCCGAACAACTCGGCAAGCTGGCAGAAAATATCGAGAAAATGAAGGAGGAGCATGGAAAAGGCAATATCGCCTCCTGCGCTCAACTTAACTTTGAATTCCACAGCTCGATAATCAGGGCCGCCAATAATTCAGTGCTCAAGAAAACCATAGCAAGCATCATGAGAGGACCCGGATGGTATTGGCTAACACGCACCTACTACCAGGACCCTGTCCTTGTGCTTTCATCGATAACAGACCACTCGGAGATCCTGAGTGCATTACGGGCACGCGATTGCGAAAGAGCCGACAAATGTGTGCGGGATCATTTTTCAAATATCCGATCAAATTGGAAAGGCCAGATGTGAGCCGGAACTGAAACATTCGTCATCCGCCAACCGGGTTTGCAAAGGAAGCATATGGAGGGCAAAGCTCAATTAAAAAAAGGCGGCAAATTCATGAGCCTCAAGGAAGCCGTGAGTTTAATCAAGGACGGCGATCAGATTACTCTCGGCGGGTTCACCACCAACCGGAATCCCATGGCCTTGTGCCGCGAGATAATCCGTCAAAGAAAGAAGGACATCTACCTTGCAGTGCACTCTCACGGCCAGGGCATGGAACTTATGATCGGTGCGGGCTGCGTGAGCCGCATCGAGTTGGCTTACGGGGGTGTAGCACGTTTTGCGCCGACGGGCTTTCGGTTCAGGAAGGCTGTTTGCTCCGGCGAGGTGCAGGTTGAAGACTATTCGAATTTCCAAATGATCCTGCGTTTTATGGCCGGTGCAATGGGACTCCCTTTCATTGCCACTACCTCGGGGCTTGAGACCGACATCGTTAAGAAGATGGGTTTTCCGGAAGAAATCCGGGGCAAAGGCCGGGTCCCCCGCCACAAACTCAAGGTGATGCGCAATCCCTGGAACGAAGAAGAAGGCGATGTTGTTTTGCTCCCGCCCCTCAACCCGGATGTGGCCCTTATCCATGCTCAATATGTGGGTCAGGATGGGACCGTGCGCATACAAGGCCTCACTTTTGCGGACCTGGAAGAGGCAAAGGCTTCAAAACTGGTCATAATAACCTGTGAGGAAATCGTTCCGACTGAATACATTCGCCGGGACCCCGACCAGAACAGTCTTCCCCATTTTCTGGTCGATGCGGTTGTACGCGCCCCATACGGCGCCCATCCCACTGCCTGCCATCATTTCTACGATTACGATTCGAAGCACCTGCGCATCTGCGCAGAAATGTGCAAGCAGGACGACGACTTCCAAAGGTACCTCAATGAGTGGGTCTACCCTTTTGAAACGCAGGAAGAGTACCTGGCCAAAGTGGGAATCGAAGAGCTTTTGAAGATAAAAGCCAATCCGGCGATCGGATATGCGCAGGGTCTTGACAGACGCTAGGAGGGTTACATGGGCAGCTATACCTCTCGGGAGATAATGGCCATAAGCGCCGGCCGCCTTGTCAAGGACGGCGACATCCTGTTTGCCGGCACAGGAGTGTCACTGCTTGCAGCCACGGTGGCCAAACGCATCCATGCACCGGGGTCGGTGGTTTTTTTCGAAACAGGCGGAATAGATCCCTCGCTCGAGGAACTCCCGCTGTCAGTGGCAGACCCCCGCGTGATGGTAGGCACATCGATTAATTCCGGTCTTGCCGAATCCCTGTCGCTTCTCGCGCACCCCAAGCTGCACACCATTGGCTTTGTGGGGGCTGCCCAGATCGACAAATTCGGGAACGTCAACTCGACATGCCTGGGCGACTACACCAGACCCAAAACCCGCTTTCCCGGAGCGGGCGGCGCCTGCGATGCGTTCAGCTTTGCCTATGGCATGGTGATTTTTATGAGCCATGAAAAACGAAGATTTGTCGAAAAGCTGGACTACCTCAGCAGCCCCGGATGGCTCACCGGATGGGATGCCCGCAAGAAGGCCGGCTTCAAAAGAGGCGGGCCGATGGCAGTGGTGACGAACATGGGCGTCATGAAGTTTGACGAGCTCACCAAAGAGATGTACCTGGCCGAGTACTATCCTGGAATAGAGCCTGAGAAAATTGCGCAAAACACCGGGTTTCCAATCGACCTCAGCCGGGCTTTGCCTTTCGCCCCCCCAACCGATGAAGAGCTTCGGACTCTGCGGGAAGAAGTCGATCCTCAGCGTTTGATCCTGGGGGCGCCCGCCGAGTAGATCGATGCCTCAGGGCCCGGGGAGCGTTGGCGGGGATTGAGTGCGCGACTGGAGTGCTGTAAGCAGGAAAGGAACATGATGAGTGTGGTCAGGGTGTTCGTAGTTGGAAGCGGATTGATGGGCAGCGGTATAGCACAGGTATGCGCCCAGGCAGGGCTGAGTGTGGTCCTTCACGATGTGAAACCGGATGCTCTCGAAAAGGCCCTGAAAAACATATCGTGGTCGGTCGGCAAACTTGTAGAAAAGGGAGCTGTGGGCGGCCCGGCGGCGACGATCACTTCGCGCATCAGTACGTCTGATAGTCTGGAAGCTGCAAGTGAGGCCGATCTGGTCATCGAAGCAGTTTTCGAAAACCAGGAGCTGAAACGCGACATTTTCCGCAAGCTGGACAATGCGGTAAACCCAAGTGCAATCCTGGCGAGCAATACCAGCGCAATTTCCATTTCCGACCTGGCGGCAGAGACGCGACGACCCGACAAGGTGCTGGGCATCCATTTCTTTTCTCCGGTGCCGATGATGCCTGCCGCCGAAGTGATAAGAGGGATGTACACCGGCGAAGAGACCTTTGCTTCAGGCGCAGCTTTTGTCCGGCAGGTCGGAAAGGAGCCTATACTGGTTCAGCGCGATATCCCTGCCTTCGTCATCAATCGCATTAATTACAGGGCTAATATCGAGGCGATGCGCCTGGTCGAGGATGGGGTGGCCACCGTGGAAGATATCGACAAGGGGCTGCGGCTGGCCTCCGGAAGGAAAATGGGGCCTTTTGAAATTGGCGATATGGTAGGTCTGGACGTGACCTGTGGCGCCCTGATATCAATCTATGAGGAAACCAGAGATTCTTCTTTCTATCCGCCGGCCATTCTTCGGCGGAAGGTCAAAATGGGACATCTGGGCAGGAAGACCGGCAGAGGCTGGTACGAATATAATACGGACGGAAGCATGAAGAAGGCGCCCCGCTGACAGCCCCGTCTCTGGTCATAGACAGTGATCATGGACAGGCCAGGAAGGGAGAGCGTCGAGAATGAGCGGGGCGCCTTCCGCGCTACGCGGGATACCTTCCGC
>Ga0074045_10004861_pt1 | contig 11816 bp, 12 predicted proteins | sample BogForMeECP23OM2_FD_94442 | JGI IMG/M metagenome (GOLD analysis project Ga0074045, IMG submission 94442) | Bog forest soil microbial communities from Calvert Island, British Columbia, Canada - Bog Forest MetaG ECP23OM2 | ecosystem: Environmental > Terrestrial > Soil > Wetlands ...
GGCAAGCTGCATGGCAATGGTGCCGACGCGCAGCGCTACACCTACGGCAAGATCTATAACCCGGAGGCGTTTGTCGCATGCTCCAATATGCCGCGCTTTGGCCACAAGGGGATCCTCACCGAACAGCAGATCAGGGACGTTACCGCGCTGCTGCTCGATCCGGCGTCGCCGGTCAACCAGTGAGCCGCGGGTGCCGGCGCGCTGCGATGCTATAGTCAGGCGGTGAACCGGCGCGAGTTCCTGCAGGTCCTGGCGGCGGCGTCGGCCGCCGGGCTTGCCATCGACGCGCGTTCTGCCGACGCCCGGCACGCCCGTGACGCGGAATCGTTCTACGCGCAGCCGCGCTTTGGCAACGTCCACCTGCTGCACTTCACGGACTGCCACGCGCAGCTGCTGCCCAATTATTTCCGCGAGCCGGACAGCAATATCGGCGTGGGCAATGCGGCGGGGCGACCACCGCATCTGGTTGGGGAAGCGCTGCTCAAGCGCTTTGCCATTCCAGGCCGGGGCCGCAATGCGTACGCATTCACTTGCGTCGACTATACGCATGCGGCGCGCGCTTACGGTGCGGTCGGTGGGTTTGCCCATCTCGCAACGCTGATCAAGCAGCTGAAATCCGATCGCCCCGGCGCGCTGGTACTCGATGGCGGGGATACCTGGCAAGGCTCGGCGCTGGCGCTATGGAGCAGGGGGCAGGACATGGTCGAGGCAGCGCGCCTGCTCGGGGTCGACGTCATGACCGCACACTGGGAATTCACCTATGGGGCGCAACGAGTCAAGGAAATCGTTGAGCGGGAGTTGAGTGGCCGGATCGATTTCGTCGCCCAGAATGTGCGCACGGCCGATTTTGGCGACCCCGTGTTCCCCGCCTATACGCTGCGCGAGACGAACGGCATGCTCGTCGCGATCATCGGTCAGGCGTTTCCGTACACCCCGATCGCGCATCCGCGCTCATTCGTGCCGGAATGGACCTTCGGCATTCGCGAGGAAGAACTGCAGGCAGCGGTCGACGAGGTGCGGGGCAAGGGTGCGCAGGTGGTCGTGCTGCTTTCGCACAACGGCATGGATGTCGATCTGAAGCTCGCCACACGCGTCGGCGGTATCGACATCATCCTCGGCGGGCACACGCACGACGCCGTGCCGCAGCCGATTATCGTCGCCAACGCCCGCGGCAAGACATTGGTAAGCAACGCCGGTTGCAACGGCAAGTTCCTGGCGGTGATTGACATCGACTGTCGCGGCGGCACGCTCGCCGATATCCGCTACAGACTGCTGCCGGTGTTTTCGAATCTACTGGCGGCCGATGCCGACATGGCGGCGCTCATCGCCCGGCTGCGCGCGCCTTACGCCTCCCGGCTTGCCGAACCGCTCGCCATCACCGAGGGTTTGCTCTACCGCCGCGGCAATTTCAACGGCACCTTCGACCAGCTGCTCCTCGAAGCGCTGATGGCGGAGAAAAATGCCGAGATCGCTTTCTCGCCCGGGTTTCGCTGGGGCACCACGCTCCTGCCTGGAGAGGTAATCACCTACGAACATCTGCTGGAACAAACGGCGATCACTTATCCGACGGTTACCGTCAATGAATTCAGCGGCGAGACGATCAAGGCGATTCTCGAAGATGTTGCCGACAATCTCTTCAACCCCGATCCGTATTACCAGCAGGGCGGCGATATGGTGCGCGTGGGCGGTATGAAGTACACCTGTCATCCCGGCGCAAGAATGGGGGAGCGCATCAGCGACATGTGGTTGCGCGGAAGGCCCATCGAACCCGGCAAGCGGTACAGGGTCGCCGGCTGGGCTCCCGTGGCGGACGATGCGCGCGCGGACGGCGGCGAGCCGATTTGGGAACTCGCGGCACGCTACCTGAAGGCGCAACGCACCATCGCGCCGCGTACGCCGAATCATCCGAAGCTCGCCGGCATGGCGGGCAATCCCGGAATCATGTAATCCGCGCTAGCGGACTGCGACGCGCGCAAACTTTCGTTTTCCGGCCTGGACGACAACGGTCGCGCCCGAGGGCACGACAAGCGACCTGTCAGTGATCACCTCGCCGTCGAGCTTCAGACCGCGCTGCGCAATCAAGCGCAGCGCGTCCGACGTGGAGTCGACAATGCCAGCCTGCTTGGCCAGTTGCGCGATGGGCAGCCCCGCGCCGTTGGTTTGCAGTGTGACCTCCGGCATCGTTTCCGGAAGTGCCCCCTGCTTGAAGCGGGCGTCGAATTCCTTGAGCGCGTGTTCCGCCGCCGGCCGCCCATGAAAGCGCTCCACGATTTCCTGCGCCAGCATGACCTTGGCTTCGCGCGGGTTGCGTCCTTCTGCGCAGGCTCGGCGCAGCGCCACGATTTCTGCCTGCGGGCGAAACGATAGCAGATCGAAGTAGCGCCACATCAGTTCGTCGGAAATGGACATGAGTTTGCCGAACATCTCGGTCGCCGGCTCGGTGATGGCGACGTAATTGTCGAGCGACTTCGACATTTTATTGACACCGTCCAGCCCTTCGAGCAGCGGCAGCGTGAGGATCACCTGCGGTTCCTGACCGTAGTGTCGCTGCAACTCGCGCCCAACCAGCAAGTTGAATTTCTGGTCCGTGCCACCGAGCTCGACGTCCGCCTTCAGGGCCACCGAGTCGTAACCTTGGGCGAGCGGATAGAGAAATTCGTGCACGGCAATCGGCTGACCCTCCCGATAGCGCTTGGCGAAATCATCGCGCTCGAGCATGCGCGCGACCGTGTACTTCGCTGCCAGGCGGATCATGCCATCGGCGCCGAGTGCGCCAAGCCACTTTGAGTTGAACGCGACTTCAGTCTTGTCCCGATCCAAAATGAGGAATACCTGCTCGGTATAGGTCTTGGCATTCGCCGCCAGCTCTTCGGCCGTGAGTGGCGGCCGGGTCAGATTGCGCCCGGTCGGGTCGCCGATCATGCCGGTGAAGTCGCCGATCACGAAAATGATGTGATGGCCAAGATCCTGCAGCTGTCGCAACTTGTTGAACTGCACCGTGTGCCCGAGGTGCAGGTCCGGTCGCGTTGGATCAAATCCTTCCTTGATGCGCAGTGGCTTGCCGCGCGCGAGCTTCGCGACGAGTTCTGTCTCGACGATCAGCTCGTCGGCGCCGCGCTTGAACACGGCGAGTTGGTGGGCGAGGTCGGGTATCATCGCGTCAGTGTTCTGTTACAATCCGCAGCGCGCGAGAGGCGCATTGGAGCGGATCGGCCGGAGCCGTATTGAGCAAGTTTGTCGCAATTCTAGCGCAAAGCGTTGCAGCGCTCGTCGCACGTGCGGGGACACCGCACGTGGCGGCGGCCCTCCTGATCACGGCGTTGAGCGCGGTGGCCGCTTTCGGCATTGCACCCGGTAGCACCACAGACAGTGTGCCGACGCAGCTTGTCGTGCGCGACCTGCCCCGCCCCGAGATGGTACCGCTGGTAGCGGACGAAACCTATTGGCGCGAAGAGCGCGTCCGTCGCGGTGACACGCTCGGCAGCGTGTTGGCACGGCTCGGTGTCGCCGACGCCGCGGCGCAAGACTTTCTGCGCACCGACAGGCGCGCGCGTCCCCTGTATCAGCTTCGCCCGGGCAAGGCCGTGCGCGTCAGAACCGATGCCGACGGTCGCATGCTGAGCTTGCGCTATCCAGAGCAGAACGGCGACTTGCTCGCCATCGATCGCGTCGGCGCCGGCTTCTTGGTGCAATCCATCCAACCCGACGTGGCGATTAGCCTCGAGTTGCGTACCAGCGAAGTTCGTACTTCCCTTTTTGCTGCGGCCGATGCGGTCGGGCTGCCCGACCCGGTCACGATGGAGCTCGCAGACATCTTTTCCGGCGAGATCGATTTTCTGCACGATTTGCGCCGCGGCGACCGGTTCAGCGTCGTATACGAAGTGCGCCGCGGCGAGGCCAATCCTGCCGGCGCTGGACGAATCGTTGCGGCCGAATTCGTCAGCAAGGGCGTCGTGCATCGCGCTTTCCGGTGGCGTTCCGCCGACGCCGGTGAAGCCTACTACGGCGAGGACGGCCAGAGCCTGAAGAAGGAGTTTCTGCATTCACCGGTCGCGTTTACCCGCATCACCTCGGGTTTCTCGCTCGGGAGGCTGCATCCCTTTCTGCAAATCTGGCGCGCGCACAAGGGTGTTGATTTCGCCGCGCCGATCGGGACGCAGGTGCATGCGGTCGGCGCCGGCAAGGTAACCTTTGCCGGGCGGCAGGGCGGCTACGGCAACGTGGTTATGCTGCAGCACGCTGGAGCGTATTCGACCGTCTACGCGCACCTGTCGCGCTTCGCGACAGGACTCAAGCCCGGCCAGCGTGTGAGCCAGGGCGAGGTCATCGGGTACGTTGGCATGACCGGCTGGGCAACCGGTCCTCATCTGCACTACGAATTCCGCGTCGACAATGTGCAAAAGAATCCGCTCACCATTGCGCTGCCCAACGCCGCGCCCATTCCGGTGGCGGAAACCGCCGCGTATCGGCAGCAGATCGCGCCGTTGAGGGCTGAACTTGCGCTAGGTCGGGGTGTGGTGCTCGCCGGCGGCGAGTAATCGAAGTTTGGCGCCCGAGTACTATATCGGCGTGATGTCGGGAACCAGCGTCGACGGCGTCGACGCCGTTGTCGCCGATTTCAGCGCGGCGCCGCTGCGCTCTCTCGCCGTAGCACGTGGCGCATTTCCCGAACCGCTGCGGCGCGAACTCCAGGCACTGCAACGATCGGGTGCGGACGAGATCCATCGCGCCGCGCTCGCCGCTAATGCGCTGATGGATTGCTGCGCGGTCGTGGTCGGCGATGTGCTCACCCGGGCCGGTCTGGCTTCGGCTGCCGTTGCCGCCATCGGCCTTCACGGCCAGACGATTCGGCATCGCCCCGAGCTCGGCTACACCACGCAACTTGCCAACCCGTCACGGCTGGCCGAAATCACCGGTATTACGGTCGTCGCTGACTTCCGAAGCCGCGATGTCGCCGCGGGCGGCCAGGGCGCGCCGCTGGCGCCGGCGCTTCATGCCGCACTGCTGCGTAGCGCCGACCGCCACCGCGTGGTCGTCAATCTCGGCGGTATTGCCAACCTCACCGACCTTCCACCGACGGGGCCCGTGCGCGGCTTCGACTCTGGGCCCGGCAATACCCTGCTCGACGCCTGGTGCGAACGTCACACGGCCTCGCCGTTCGATCGCGACGGGGCGTGGGGAGCAAGCGGTGAGGTTGATGCGGCGCTGCTCGCGACATTCAGAGCGGATCCCTATTTTGCCCTGCCACCACCGAAGAGCACCGGGCGCGACCACTTCAATCTCGCGTGGGTGGAACGGTGCTTGGCGCGATTGCAAGCTAAGCTGCGTCCGGTCGACGTGCAACGAACGCTCATGGCGTTGACAGCGGAGACCGTCGCCGACGCCATTACTGCGCATTGCGGCGCGGCGACCGAGGTTTTTGCCTGCGGGGGCGGAGCCAACAGTCCGGCGTTGATGCGCGCGCTCGAGAGTGCTCTCGTGCCGAGACCCTTGGCCACCACTGCCGCCCTCGGCGTTCCGGTGCAGGAGGTGGAAGCCCTCGCGTTTGCATGGCTCGCTCGCGAGGCGCTGGTCGGGCGTCCCGCGGGGCTGCCGACGGTGACCGGCGCGCGTGGCGCGCGCATTCTTGGGGGAATCTACCGCGCCTAGGGCTAGTGCCGTACAGCGCCAAGATCCCATGCAAAACGGGGGCTTGCGCCCCCGTTTGACATCCGTGCGCCGGGTCTTAGACCGAGAACGACGAACCGCAGCCGCAGGTACTGGTGGCCTGCGGGTTCTTGATTACGAACTGCGCGCCCTCCAGCCCTTCTTGGTAGTCGATCTCCGCGCCGACCAGGTACTGGTAGCTCATCGCATCGATGAGCAGCGTGACCCCGTTCTTTTCCATCCGGGTATCGTCCTCCGCGGCGGCCTCGTCAAAGGTGAAACCGTATTGAAAGCCGGAACAGCCGCCGCCGGTGACAAACACCCGCAGCTTGAGCTCGGGATTGCCTTCCTCCTCGATCAGCGACTTCACTTTCGTCGCCGCCGCGTCGGTGAAGACCAGCGGCGGGGGCATTTCCGTTATCGCGTTCATTGCCTACTCCTCGGTTACTACGAACCACTCTACAGACGGGCGGGGGCGCGGTCAACGCCGGCGCACATTCACTCGCCGGTCGCGCGCTTGAGCTCGACGACCGCCGCGGATTCTTGCTCGGCATGCATCAGCTTGCCCTGGACAATCGCGCCGACGTGCATTTCCAGCGTCCGGTACACCACATCACCGTTGACCCGCGCTTTCGCCTGCAGTTCCAAATAGTCATTGGCCGTCACCGGCCCGTTGACGATCCCGTTGATAACCACGTGCGAGACGCGGACTTCGCCCTCGATCCGGGCCTGCTCGCTCAGGACCAGCGTCGCCGGCTGACTGTCGACCGTTGCGACCTTGCCATGCACCGCGCCGTCGATGCGCAGACCGCCGGTAAAGGTCACATCGCCATCGACGACCGTACCGGCGCCGATCAGGCTGTCGATGCGCTTGGGCTGCGGCTTCTTACGCTCAAACATGGGACTCTCCTACATGAGATTCAAGTTCCGCGTCGCCTTGGGCAACGGCTGCCCGGGCTCCACGACGCGCGCCTGCAGGCTTCGTAACTGGCCGCCGGGCGGGACTCGGAAGGTTCCTTCAACCCGCTGATAATACTTGAATTTGAGCGTCAACGCCGTCGCGGTGTCCGGTTGGTCGTCGGGAAGGGTGAGCGTTGAGCTGCGCCCGCCCGCGGCGACGTTGGCGAGCAGTGTCAGCTGCCCGGAGAACTCATCGCTCGGGTTGCCACCGCGCACCACCAGCATGCTGAAGCGATACACGTCGTCGCGATCCTTTTCCGCCTTCAGGTGCTGAATCGAAACCGTGCCCGGCTTGCCCGAATCGCTGAACAGCGTTCGCAGGAATGCGAGATCCTCCTGCATCTGGGTATTCTCGCTCTGCAGGTTCAATACCTGCTGCGACAGCGTCGCCTGGGCGCCGCGAGTCACGTTGAGTTCGCTTTCGAGCGCTGCAAGCTTGCCGCGCAGGCGGATGTTTTCGGCTTTGAGCGCCGCATCTTCGGCGTCCAGCTTGGCCTGCTTCTCGGCGACCGCGCCACGATTGAAACCGCTCAGAAACTGGCCGAAGTCGAATCCCCACCACCACATGCCCGCAATGAGCGCAAACAAGGCCAGTAGCGCGGGCGCGCGCCAGCGCCAGGAGAGGTGGGTGCGCACCGCCATCCGTGGCGCGCTGATGCCAAAGGTCTGGCGCACCCGTCTCCCAAGGCCACGCAGCGTCGGCAACATCAGGGCAGTACCGGCGGCGCGAGCAGGCCCAAGGTCTCCGGCAATCCGAACATGAGATTCATGTTCTGCACCGCTTGCCCGGCCGCGCCCTTGACCAGATTGTCCTCGACGCAGAGAACGACCACCGTGTCGCCACCTTGCGGCCGATGCACGGCGATGCGGCAGATATTCGATGCGCGCACCGACCGCGTTTCCGGATGGCTTCCCGGGGGCATCACGTCGACAAACGGCTCGCCGGCGAAACGCGTTTCGTAGAGTCGCTGCAGGTCGACATCGCGCCGGGTCAGTCGGCCGTAGAGGGTGGCATGGATGCCGCGAATCATCGGCGTCAGATGCGGCGTGAAGACCAGGGTCACGGGGCCCTTGCTGACACCGTTCAAGCCCTGCACGATTTCGGGATGATGGCGGTGGCCCCCGACATTGTAGGCCTTGAAGTTGTCAGCAGCCTCGCTGAACATCAGCCCGAGCTCGGTCTTGCGCCCGGCTCCGGAAACGCCCGACTTGGCATCGGCGATCAGGTGCGCGGAATCGATGACGCCCGCTTCCACCAGCGGCAGGAAGCCCAATTGGATCGCGGTGGGATAACAACCGGGATTACCGACGATGCGCGCGGTTTTGATCGCCTCGCGGTGCATTTCCGGCAGCCCATAGACCGACTCGGCGAGCAACTCCGGGCACGTATGCGGCATTTTGTACCAGCGCTCGAACTCCGCCGCATCCTTGAGGCGGAAATCGGCCGCCAGGTCGATCAGCTTGACACCCGCCGCGGTCAACTCCCGCGCCTGGGCCATGGCGACGCCATGCGGGGTCGCGAAAAACACCAGGTCGCAACCCTTCAGGTCGGCCTGGGCGGGGTCGCCGAAACGCAGGTCAGTCCCGAAATCGATGCCGCGCAAGCTCGCGAACATTTCGGCGACCTGCATGCCAGCTTCCTTGCGCGAGGTGATGGTGCGCACCTGTGCCTCGGGATGCCGGGCGAGCAGGCGCAGCAACTCGACCCCTGTGTAGCCTGTTCCACCGACGATGCCCACCTTGATCATGGTGCCCTCATACGCGTGCTGGATTCTAACATCCGTACAGTCGAATTATGACAATGGAATATAAGGCGATGCCGGGCAATGCGGCGGCCGTCCCCCAAAAGCCAAGGGCCGCGTCGTGGCGGCCCTGAGGCACGGCAAGCAGCCGACCGCTTAGCGTTTCGAGAACTGCTTGCGACGTCGGGCCTTGTGCAGGCCGACTTTCTTGCGTTCGACTTCGCGCGCGTCGCGGGTCACCAGCCCGGCTTTCGACAACGTCGGCTTGAGTTGCCCGTCATAGTCGATCAGGGCGCGCGTGATCCCGTGGCGCACCGCGCCGGCTTGACCTGACTCACCGCCGCCGTGCACGTTGACCATGATGTCGAAGGTTGCCTCGTGATTGACGAGCTTGAGCGGTTGGCGCACGACCATGCGTCCGGTTTCGCGCGTAAAGAACTCGTCGACCGGCTTGTCGTTGACGGTGAACTTGCCGGAACCCTGCCGAATGAACACCCGCGCCACGGCGCTCTTGCGCCGGCCGGTCCCATAATAGTAATTGCCGATCATCGATTAGCCTTAAAGTTCAAGGGGCTTTGGCTGCTGCGGCGCGTGCGGATGGGTCGCGCCGGCGTAGCACTTGAGTTTCTTGAGCATCGCGTAGCCCAGCGGTCCCTTGGGCAGCATGCCCTTGACCGCATGTTCCAGCACCCGGCCCGGAAAGCGCTTCTGCAGCTTGCCCAAGCTGGTTGTCCGAATCCCGCCAGGGTAACCGCTATGGCGGTGGTAGAGCTTGTCTTCCAGCTTGTTGCCGGTCACCCGGATCTTTTCGACATTGGTCACGACGATGAAATCGCCGGTGTCGATGTGCGGCGTATAGATTGGCTTGTGCTTGCCGCGCAAGCGGTGCGCGATGGCGCTGGCAAGACGGCCCAGCACCTTGTCGCTCGCGTCCACAACATACCAGTCCCGCTGCACATCCTGCGGTTTGGCGGAATAGGTCTTCATGCCTCAAAACTCCGAAAAGGCCGGAAAATGCAGGACCCCGTGCCAAGGGGCCGTCCGGGTTCAATTTTGCAAAGTCTTAAATGATAATACGGCGCTGCGCGGGGTGTCAAACCGGCGTTGCGGCGGGACGGTATGCCGCAGCGCAAAAAAACGCGGCCGAGCGGCCGCGTTAAGCATTCCGCCATAGGAGGAGGATGGAGGAATGACCTGTAACCGGACCGCAAAGGCCCGAGCCACAAGGGTGAAAAAATCCTCGCATATTGCGGCGCACAATGCAAGGATTCGGCGGTTGTCAGGGGCAAGCCCCTGACAGAAATGCAACAGCTGCGAGGATTTTGATTGCACAGCACCAATCCATAATGGCGGGTCCGGGAGGCGGAATGTGAAGGCGCGAATCAAGTGGATCGAAGGGGTGCGTTTCGTCGCCGAGACGGGCAGCGGTCATGCCCTCGTCGTCGACGGTGCGCCGGATGCCGGCGGCCTCAACCTGGGGCCGCGGCCGATGGAACTGGTGCTTGCAGGGACGGCAGCCTGTACCGCATTCGACGTCGTCTGGATCCTGCGCAAGGCGCGCCAGCCGGTGGCAGACTGTGTGGTTGAAGCCGAAGCCGAGCGCGCCGAAAAGGAGCCTAAGGTCTTTACGCGCATCCATCTGAAGTACCAGCTGCGCGGCAAGGGCCTGGATCCGGCGCAAGTCGAGCGTGCGGTCAAGCTTTCCAAAGAAAAGTACTGCTCGGCAACCCTGATGCTGGCCAAGACCGCCGAAATAACCTACGAGATCGTGCTCGACGACGCCGGGGCGGCGTGAACGCGCGCAGTCGCGGACGGGCGGATCGAAAGGGAAAATTCAGCCGGCGTCGCGCAGGAGGCGAATGAGGCTCGATGTATCCCAGCGGCCGCCTCCGCGGGCCTGGATCCGGGCATAGAACTGATCGACCAGCGCCGTGACGGGCAGCACTGCGCCGTTGGCCCTTGCCTCGGCGATGGCCATCGCCAAATCCTTGCGCATCCAGTCGACGGCAAAACCGAAGTCGAACTTGTCGGCTGCCATTGTCTTGCCGCGATTATCCATCTGCCACGACTGTGCTGCACCCTTGCCGATCACGTCGAGCACGCGCTCAATGTCGAGTCCCGCGCGAAGGCCGAAATGGATGCCTTCGGCCAAGGCCTGAACCAGGCCCGCAATGCAGACCTGATTGACCATTTTGGTGAGCTGTCCCGAGCCCGGGCCGCCCATCAGGGTGACCGCGCGCGCGTAGCAGGCGAGAACCGGTTCGGCGCCGGCGAAAACGTCCGCATCGCCCCCGACCATGATCGTCAGCTTGCCGTTCTCCGCCCCCGCCTGGCCGCCGGATACCGGCGCATCGAGAAAACCCACGCCGCGCGCTTTCGCCGCGGCATAGAGTTCACGCGCGACGATCGCCGAGGCCGTGGTGTGATCGACAAGGATCGTGCCTGCCGCCATCGCCGAGAGTGCCCCGTCCTCGCCCAGCGCCACAGCGCGAACATCGCTGTCGTTGCCGACGCAGAGCATGACGCATTCGGCGCCCTGGGCTGCGGCCGCCGGTGTCGGAGCCGACCTGCCGCCGTGCTTTTCGGTCCACTGCGCGGCTTTCGCGGGGCTGCGGTTGTACACGGTGACATCGTGGCCGGCGCGGGCGAGGTGACCCGCCATCGGGAACCCCATGACGCCCAAGCCGATAAAGGCCGTTTTCCTTTTCGCGTTCGCGGACATTTGAACCTGCTCCTGGCTGGTTACGGGCCCTGGTTTGGTCAGGCACCTTCGTTGGCCGCATGCGGCGGTGCGTCGAGCGCCGCCCGTGCCGCCTGGGCTGCGGCGCGCACCTGGATCGGCGCGGTACCCCCGGGATGATCGCGGCTGGCGACGGAGCCGTCGAGCATGAGTAGCGAATAAACGTCATCGTCGACGAGAGGCGCAAAACGGCGCAGGTCGGCGAGCGTGAGCGCAGACAAGTCGCATCCCTGCGCCTCGGCATGGCGAACAGCGCGGGCCACGGCCTCGTGCGCGTCGCGAAACGGCAAGCCCTTGCGCACCAGATAGTCAGCGAAGTCGGTGGCCGTGGCAAAGCCCTCGGCTGCGGCGGCGCGCATGCGCTCAGGCTGCGGTTCGAGCCCGGTCGCCACGAGGTCAGTCATGATGGCCAGGCAGTCGTCCACCGTATCGACGCTATCGAACAACGGCTTCTTGTCTTCCTGATTGTCTTTGTTGTAGGCCAGCGGTTGTGCCTTCATCAGCACAAGCAGCGACGTAACATCGCCGATCACGCGTGCGCTCTTGCCGCGCACCAACTCCGCCACATCCGGATTCTTCTTTTGCGGCATGATCGAGCTGCCGCTGCAAAATCGGTCCGCGATCGACACCCAGCCAAAGCGCGGGTTCGACCAGATGACGAGTTCTTCGGCGAACCGCGACAGATGCATCATGATAAGGGCCGCGGCGGCAGCGAACTCGATGGCGAA
>Ga0074045_10004862_pt1 | contig 11812 bp, 10 predicted proteins | sample BogForMeECP23OM2_FD_94442 | JGI IMG/M metagenome (GOLD analysis project Ga0074045, IMG submission 94442) | Bog forest soil microbial communities from Calvert Island, British Columbia, Canada - Bog Forest MetaG ECP23OM2 | ecosystem: Environmental > Terrestrial > Soil > Wetlands ...
AGAGGGGCACACCGGGGAATTGTTTTATGAAGACAAACGCAGAGATGAAACCCAGAAACAGCATCATGCTGCCTATTGCAAATAAAAGCTTTCCGGCAAGAGAATGCCTTTTTTTGTGCAGCAAATCATAAAAAGACATTATTAATAATACATCCTGCAACCCGTGTCCAGTCAACCGCCAGGCAGGGCAACGCACTGTAGTCAATTATGGACGACATAAAAAAAAGCGAAAGCCTGAGAATAATACCCCATTTTAAAGTCTTCTGGATGCCCGGTAAAGACACTCTGGCATGACGGAAAAAGTATGCTCTGCAAATAGGCGTTTGCCCTGCCGAAGGTGCCGGGTTAAGGTCATGCGGTAAGTTATTTATGGTATTATAAAAAATTGCGGTACAGTAACAGTGAAGGCGGGGGCAGGGGTGTACAACGGCAGAAATGAATAAAGGCAGGGTGTTGATTATAGATGACGAAGATATTGTTCGGGTAAGCTGCCGGCGCATCCTTGTTCCGGAGGGATACGAGGTAGAGACCACAAAAAGCGCCGCTGAAGGCTTTGATATTCTGGCAGAAGGCGATATAGATGTTGTCGTGACTGATCTTAAGATGCCTCAAATAGACGGAATGCAGGTGGTGAAGAAGGTTAAAGAGGAATGGCCGGATACTGAAGTAATAATGATAACGGGTTACCAGACGATCAGTACGGCGGTTGAAGCCATTAAATTGGGAGCTTTTGATTACATCGAGAAGCCTTTTATTCCGAGTGCCCTTGTGGAAGCTGTTGATAAGGCTCTCTTGCAAAAAACAAAAAAGAAGCTTACCTCTCAATAAAAGTAAAAGAGTGAGGGCAGGAAAAGAGAGGCTTCCCTGCCCACAAGGCGAACTGATTATCTGAATGGCGGATATGCTTCTCATTCAACCATCGCCTGACGGAATCGTTCAAAGAACCGGCAGGCTGAAGCCGGCGCCATAAAGATGTCCAGATGAGAGCAGATACCGGACTCGCCTCTGGAGCATCCATAGGCCGAACTGAGGGAGTTCAGACCCCGGAATGTTGTTTCAAGCCAAACGGGGTCATTGTTGAAGAACCGGCATTCCCTGCATGTCTCGCCATTCTTGATTCCTTGCATCTCAGTGTCCCGTCACTCTTATCCAGTAGTCGCCAAGGATTACAACCGAAAGCAGGAACCCGAGCACCACATTAACGGCGACGCCTATTGAAAAAGCGCCAAACGGTTTGCTGCCGGCAGCGGCGAGTTCCTTGAACCGCGTAGTCAGACCTATACTGAGGAAGCAGAATATGAACGCCCACAGCCTCAGGCTTGCTATCGGTCCAGCGAGGTTGGGTTTGACGGTATGGTTGTATTCGGTAAGGCTGTAACCGCTGGCGATTATGGTTATGATAACGGATGCCGCCAGAAAGCCTATGACGAATTTTGGGAACCTCCACCATATCTCCATTGGATTGGCCTTGGTCTCGCATTCCTCCTTCTCCCACTTCAGGCAGGCCACCAGCGCAAAGATGAAAGACCATATGCCGATCCAGATGTCCCTTCCTATGACCTTCATGAGCGTGAAGCCGCGAATTGCGGCTTCCTCATTGCCGGTCATCCGGCCATAAGCAGAAGCTGCCGCAAAACCTGCCGCATCAGCAAACTCCGATGTGCCAATCCATGCCCCGGCAACACCTGGATGAAGGTTAATGGCTCTGGAAGCAAACGGCAGCAGAAATATCATCACAATGGACCACACTATCACGAGAGTGATCGCCATGGACACATGCTCTTTCTTTGCCCTGACGGCGCCGCCTACGGCTATTGCGGCCGAGACCCCGCAGATTGCGCCACCCACCCCGAGCACTGCGCCTAACCTTTTGTCCAGCTTGAAGATTTTTGTCGCGGCAAAATAGATCACCAGGCAGGTAACAACTGAAATGATTGTAGCTTGTATGACTGCTGTTGGGCCTGCCCACACTATCAGGGTGAAGGGCAAAGTCGCTCCCAGCAAGACGATTCCTGTCTTTATATAGTACTCCACCCGGAATCCCGAATATATCCAGCGTGGCAGCTTCACAAAATTTGCTATGCCAAGCCCCAACAGGAGAGCCACCAGCGGGGCCTCGAACCCGTATTGGTTTACAGGTTTGAACTGGCCTATTATGAATGTGATGATCGACAGGATATACAGGAGTATAAATGAAGGTATGAACTCTGATTGTTTAAAACCCATTACCCTGGTTGAAAGCGTGAAGATTGTAATCCAGACCAGGAACTGCAAGGCATACCAGAGGATGTTTGCTGAGAAATGACTGCCCAACTGGCCAAGACTCGTCCATGGCGGCGGGAGCACGGCAAGTGACTTCATAAATGTTCCGCCGCTATAGAAGCAGGCTATCACAGCCACAATTATCCCAATACCCAGGTATACGGCCCACCAGTCTTCTTTCAGGTAGATCTCTTTCCAGCCCATGACTCCCGGTCTTTCGGCTTCATCTAAATGTTTTTCTTCCATACAGAATCCCCCTATTAAATATTATTATATAAATCACAGCCGTCCCGTTACCGGGGGAAAAATGTTTCACCCCCATTTTTTAAGAAATCATGAAATAATGAAACAGGCAAAACAATTTTAGCACAAATGAAAATCAAAAAGGGGGACAGAAGGCAAAAAGCAAACTGCGGAAGGTCGGTAAAAAATTGGATGTTTCCTTTTGCCTTTTGTCTCGTTATGTTGTTTTCTTTTTAATCAACTGCTTAATGGTGGCTTTCAAATTAGTCAAATCAGATGATTTTACCACGTATGCATCCGACACCCATATCGAAAAGTCGTCTCTGTAGTCATATGCTGTCAACATGATAATCGGCACATTGGGTCTCTTTTCCTTCATCAGCCTCAATACCTGAATGCCGTCCAGGTCAGGCATGAGGATATCAAGAGTGACCATATCAGGGTTTTCCTTTTCAAATACCTCCAATCCTTCCCTGCCGGAATTAGCAGTGACTACGGTATAACCCTCGTCCTCAAGTTCAACCTGGTAGAGTTTAAGAATATTTTTTTCATCATCTACAACAAGTATTTTCATATCACTCCTCCTGTAAAGGCATATAAATTTTGAACCTCGTTCCTTTTCCCCAGGTGCTTTCTACCTCGATATTGCCGCCGTGTTCTTCTATGATCCTTTTGGTGATTGAAAGGCCCAGGCCGGTCCCGCTCGGTCGTGTCGTAAAGAAAGGGTCAAAAATACGATTGATATCTTCTTCCTTTATGCCGCAGCCATTATCGGAGATTTCAACAAGCACCTCGCTCGTCTCAGCCGCATGACCAGACAAATCAGGTTTGGAGAATGTGGAATGACGGCCAGCCTTTATGATTATATTTCCGTTTTCAGTTGCTTCATTTGCATTAGTGAGCAGGTTGAGAAGCACTTCTTTGATCCGGTCCCTATCGCCCAGTACAGTGACCGGTTCAGTTATTACTTTGGTCAGCTTGTTGCCTCTAAGGATTACGGCTGGTTCAATCAGTTTGACAATGTGGTCAATGACTTCGCTCAGATCAACGGCTGTTTTCTTGACAGGCGCGCTCTTGACGAAGCTCAGCACATCGTTCAGTATCCATTCGAGCCGGCTTACTTCATCGACAATAATCTTGGAGTATTCTTTCAAATCGCCATCCAGCCGTTTTTCGATCCTTCGCGCAAAACCTCCGACAGACAGAAGCGGGTTCCTGATCTCATGAGCTACTTTGGCCGCCATTGCACCGAGAGCGCTCATACGGTCGGCTGTGGAGGCCTTTTCCTGCAGCTCCTTCATTTCAGAAATATCCCTTAGAACAAGTACCGTACCCACAAGTGCCCCTGTATTGTCGAAGATGGGGGAACTGGAAGCCAAAAATGTACCGCCGAGATATGGGTCTTCGAACTCCTCGATGAATGATTTCCCGGTTTCAATGGTTTTATGGTGAGGACAGTTTGCCAACGGTTGACCGGTACCATGGAATATTTCATAGCATTTTTTGTCTATAATTGATTCAAGAGGCTTGCCGACCCTTGCCAGGACCGCTTTATTTACCTTTTTAATCGTGTAATCACTCCTGGTGAAATAGACAAGGTCGGAAATAGATTCAAAAATGTTTTCCAACTCCTGTTCCGCCTGTGCCACATGCTCGAAAAGGCGCGCATTCTCCACTGCCGAGGCCATTTGATCGGAAAAACCTTTGAGAAATGCCATGTCGAGATCAGAAATGGGCCGGTTGGTAAAGATATTGTCAACCCACAAAACACCTATCACCTTATCCCGCGATATGAGGGGCAATACAGCATAGGCAGGCGTGCCGAGCTGCTGTATCAGAATCGGGTCGGAAAGCGGTTCGGCATGCACATTAGTGACGTTTAAAGCACGTTTTTCTTTAACAGTTCTCGTGAGGATTGTGTCGCTTTCCAAAGAAACCTCGACGCCGCAGCAAAGTCTGTCCATAAACGAATCTTTACTGAGAGGCCCCACTTCAATGTCCTCCATTATAGAAGCGAGGTTTTTCTGCTCAGAGGTAATACTGGACCATATCTTCCAGGCCTCTTCATGGCTTGAAGGCCCCACACCCATTGCGCCTCGTAATGTTTTTTTCGACTCGTCAACCAGAAAAAGCATTGCACGGTTAAACCCAAGACCGTCCCCCATTGTGACAGCGGTCAGCACCATTCTCAGGAGTTTATCCAGTTCGAGGGTGCCCCGCATGGCAGAGCTTATCAGCATCAGCTTTGACAGAACCGCGTTTTTGCTTATCAGATCCTTTTCTATGCGTTTTTTTTCCGTTATGTCGCGGGATATGCCGCTTATGCCTACAACCCGGGCCGAAGCGTCTTTTATGGGCGACAGAGCAAGACTAACATCCAGGAGGAGCCCATTCTTCGTTTTTCTGACTGTCTCGATATCTTTTATGGTTTGTCCATTTTTGACCCGTTCCAGGTATGATTTTTCAGTTTCCCTGAGGAAATCAGGAATAAACGGCAGGTAATTGCCGATAACCTCACTTGACTTATAACCATAAATTTTCTCAGCACCGCGGTTCCACGATGCAACTATGCCTTCCACGTCTGTTGCAATAATCGCATCAGACGAATTTTCTATAAAACCCTGAAGGCTGTCCCACAAATTTTCAAACTGCTGTCTGGCGACAATGGCCTCTTTCTCTTTCTTGACGGAGTCCTCATATAAAATAGATTTTTCTATAACTATTGCAGCAATGGAGGCAAAGCCTTCGAGTGTAATCTGGTCATCCGATGTAAAGGGGACGATGACCTCTTTTCCTCCGTTATCAGTCATTTTTTTATCATAGAGCCCGAAGGTTCCCATTACCTGATTGTGGATTATTAGCGGTGTGCAAAGTGCTGTTTGCATATTAATGTGTTCCATAAGAAGACCGAAATCCGCGGGATCTTGTGCGAATATTGTTTTTCTCTCTGACGCGGCCTTCCCAACGCAACCATCTCCCAGACGAACTCTGAAAGCCGCCCTCATTTCCTGCGGGAAGCCATAAAGTGCCTTGATCTTCAGCGAGCCATCTTCTATCAGGAGGATCATGCATCCACTGGCATTGAAGAGTTTTGTGGTCTGTTCCGATATTTTCTCTAATAACTCATTAAAATTATTGACTGAAAGTGAAGCTTTTGTAAGTTCGAATATAACAGACAGCCTTTTAAACTCTTCTTCCGTGTTGTCTGATTTGAGGCCTGGAGCACTCTGACTGCATTGCAATGCTTCGTTGCCGCTGCTTTTAAGAAGTTCCTGGTCAGTCGTATTTAAACTGTTTTCCATAAGGCTCCCGTCAAATGTGTGGATTCCCCTCTGCCTGATACTTATTGTAAAACATTTTGATAAATTGCAATATATGACTGAGCGGATTTTTTGAACGAGAAATCCCTGCTCATGGCGTTTTTTATCATTTTCAGCAAGCAAGTCTTATCGCCAAAGGCTTTAAAAGCCTGTTTTGCCGTACGCATAAAAGCGTGCAGGCTGAATTCTTCAAAGAGAAAGCCGGTTTTGCCTTCTTCTATAGTATCCGAGAGTCCGCCTGTTTTGTGTGCCAACGGAATTGTGCCGTATCGCATGGCGATCATTTGCCCGAGTCCGCATGGCTCATACCTTGACGGCATGAGCAGAAAATCCGAGCCGGCGTAGACGAGATGAGCAAAAGATTCATCAAATCCTGTGTGGAAAAAAAAACTGTTTTCGTGGCGCTCTCTTAAATTCTGCAGCAGGGTCTGATACATGCCGTCCCCTTTGCCTAAAACCAATATGTTGGCGCCATGATCAATCAGGCCCGGAACAGCTTCAGCCAGAAGGTCCAGGCCCTTTTGTGACGACAGCCTCCCTACAAAGCACATCAGCGGACCCGGCGCGGTTTTTTTTAAAGAGGTTTTTGCAACCAAATGCTTTTTACAGGAATCCTTGCCTGAAACGTCGGAAAGGTCGAAATTGCGCTGCAGGAACTTATCGGTGGAAGGGTCCCAATAAGTATAATCGATGCCATTAAGAACGCCCACAAGGTCGGAGGCCCTTTTTCTGAGGACCCCGTCCAGCCCGAAACCGTATTCAGGAGAAAGAATTTCTTCAGCATAGGACTTGCTTACCGTTGTAATTAAATCTGCGCCTATGATCCCTGCCTTCAGAAAATTGACTTTTCCGAAAAATTCGATGCCCTCGGGATTGAAGACCGACATGTCCAATCCGGTCGTATCCATTGTTTGGGGCGGGAAGATGCCCTGGTAACCGAGATTGTGAATGGTAAACACAGACGCAGTTTTTTTGAAAGCAGGAATTTGATTGCATAAAGTTTTCATATAAAACGGAATGAGTCCCGTATGCCAGTCGTGGCAGTGCATAATATCCACCGGACGGCTTAAACTTTTGCATATTTCGAGTACACCCCTGGAGAAAAAAACGAATCGCTGGTCATTATCGGGATAATCACCGGAAGGTGTGCCATACAGCTCATCCCGTAAGAAATAGTCTTCACTGCCGACGAAATAAACATTCGGCGTAAAGCCGCCCATTATTGCCGTATATATTTTTCCTCTTCTCACCGAGCCGGCCATTGGTATGCTAATCTCGGTACCGCTGTCCCGGATAAGACAGTTGAATTTTTCGGCGGTTTTTTTATACAAAGGGACAAACAGCATTACATCGTGTTTCATAGCGCGATATTCTTTGAAAAGCGTTCCGACTACATCAGCGAGTCCCCCTGTTTTGGAAAAGGGTATCGCCTCTGAAGCCACGAGGGCTATTCTCATATTTTTGCTTCTTTCATATATTTGGTAGCTTCTTCCGGAGGCGTAGGGTTTATATAAAAGCCGGAGCCCCACTCAAAACCCGCAGTCCTGGTGAGTTTTGGGACAATTTCTATATGCCAGTGGTAGTAATCGTTGCTTTCCTCCTTGAAGGGAGAGGTATGAATTATGAAATTGTAAGGCGGAGTGTCAAGAACTTTGTCGAGTTGTTTAAGCGTTCTTTGAAGTATCTCTGCCAGGCTGGAAAAACTCTTGTCCGGAGAAGAAAAAGCAGAGTCATGTTTCTTTGGCAATAACCAGGTCTCAAAGGGCTCCCGGGGAGCAAAAGGAGAAATCGTCAAATAGTTGTCGTTCTCGTATATAACCCGTTTATCGGCGCTTAATTCCTGGTTTATGATATCGCAGAATATGCAGCGTTCCTTGGTATCGTAATATTTTTTAGACGACTCCATTTCTTCCTTCACGGTTTTGGGCACTATTGGGAGGGCTATGAGCTGGCTGTGGGTGTGCTCCAGTGAGGAGCCCGCGATCTCTCCCTCATTTTTGAAAATCAGTACATATTTGAGACGGAAGTCTTTCTTCAGGTCTGAAAGTCTGAATAAGTAGGCCCATAGCACGTCCTCGACTGCCCTGAGTGGCATTGTAGAAAGGGAAAGCTGATGGTCAGGAGTCTCTATAATGACTTCGTGGGCTCCAACGCCGTTCATCTGATCAAAAACGCCTTCCCCTTTCTTGGACAGTTCCCCTTGTATCTGCAACGCCGGGAACTTATTGGGCACAACCCTGAGGGTCCAGCCCGGAGAATTCGGAGACGTGCCGGAAGGCCGGAACGATATGATTTCCGGAGTTGTAGTATGCTCATTACCGGGACAAAACGGGCAGAATCCGCCGGCCCTCCTTCTTTGAGACGGAGAGATGAAGTCTGCAGGTCTTTTACCGCGTTCTATCGATATGATCACCCACCGTCCCGAAATGGGGTCTTTTCTCAATTCAGGCATATGTCCTCCTTATAAAAAATAAGTTGGCAATAAACAGCAGGAAGTAAGCAGCTATTGCTGCCTGCTGTCTGCTGCTTACTACATACTGGTTTTTGCTGCTGTTTACTGCCTGCTTCATACTACCTACTATTTTTAGAATGTTATAATTATACCACTATGAAGCCGAGTTTTCATGCTGCTGTCGTTAACGGGCCGTTTCGGGATCCCTGCGTTCACATTCGGATTATCAGAGAGAACCGGGCGATGCTTTTCGATATCGGCGATATCGGTGCGTTAAGTCCGGGCAACCTGCTTAATGTTACCGATGTGTTTGTCTCCCATACCCACATAGATCACTTTATCGGATTCGACATGCTGCTGCGGACTGTCCTGAGAAGAGAAGTTCCGCTGAAAATATTCGGTCCTGCGAATATTATCAGCTGCGTCGAGGGAAAGCTCAAAGGGTATACATGGAACCTCATACGAGATTACCCGCTCGAGATAGAAGTGTTCGAAGTAAAAGGCCTCAGGCTGTCGCACGCAAGCTTTCACGCTTTGCGCTCCTTCCAGCGGGTTGATAATGCTGACAGGGAATTTAACGGCTCTTTAATCACGGAGCCGCTTTTAACGATAAAAGGGGTTGAGCTTTCCCATCAGATCCCTGTCATGGCCTATGCGCTTGAAGAGCAGTTTCATATCAATATCGACAAAGCGGTTCTTGAAAAACGGGGTCTTCCGGTCGGTCCCTGGCTTTCGGCCTTCAAGCAAGCGATCAGGGCAGGGTGTCCGGGCTCAACGCTACTTGAGGTGTCGGGCCATAAATACAGTATGGCGGAACTGATGGATATTGCCCGATTAACCAGGGGACAGAAGATATCATATGTAACGGACATAGCGCCTACCGATGATAACATGGAGAAGGTGGTGAAATTCGTCGGCGGCTCCGATGTGCTTTTCTGTGAGGCATACTTTCTCGAAAGGGACAGGGACCGCGCATATGAGCGCCATCACCTTACTGCAGCATTGGCAGGCCGGATTGCCGGAGAAGCACAGGCAGGCAATCTCGAAATCATGCATTTCTCGCCCAAATACACGCACTGCATGGACGAGATATACGTTGAAGCCATGCGGGAATTCCGAAAATACAAGGAACCCGGAGGGTCGGAGAACTGGAGGGCTGGAAGACTGGAGGGCTGACCCTCTAACCCTCTGGTTTGCCGCTGTACGTCATAACGCTATTTATAGTAGTATTTAACATACGACACATGCAGCCACTTATTCTTGTTACCAACGACGACGGAGTGCATTCCCCGGGGATCATCGCCTTGTTCAAGGCAATGAAGGAACTGGGTGAGGCTTATATCGTTGCTCCTGACAGGGAGCGGAGTGCTGTGGGCCATTCACTTACCCTGCACAGGCCGCTAAAAGTGGAGGAATTGCGCGAGAATGTTTTCAGTGTAAACGGTACTCCAACCGATTGTGTTGCTCTCGCTGTGCATAAAATACTGTTCCGCAGACCGGACCTCATCGCTTCAGGCATTAACAGCGGGGCAAACCTGGGTGATGATATCACCTATTCGGGCACTGTATCGGCGGCGCTGGAAGGAACAATTTTAAATGTTCCCTCCTTTGCTATTTCAGTCATTGGGGACAGGCCTTTCCATTATGAGGTTGCCATGCATTACGCTGTTAAAGTCGGCAGTTATATACTGGACAAGTCGCTGCCTTATGACACCCTGCTGAACGTGAATGTGCCGAATGTGCCGAAGCTGGCCGACATTAAAGGGGTCAGAATTACGAGGCAGGGCAAGCGTGTTTATGATAACGCCATCCAGGAAGTTATTTCGCCGTGGGGCGACAGACATTACTGGATCGGTGGAGGAAAACCTTATTGGGAGCAGGGAGAGGATATGGACATACAGGCAGTGCTTGACGGTTATGTGTCTGTGACGCCTGTTCATCTTGACCTCACAAATCATGCTGCGCTCGGGCAACTGAGAAAAAATTGGCAGTCATAATCATAGGGCTGGAGGGCCGGGGGGGAGGATGGAGCCATGGACTATAATGTAATAATTGTCGGCGCCGGGCCCGCAGGGATTTTTTGCGCACTTGAACTTATCGCAAATGCTCCGCATCTTAAAATCTTGATGATAGAACAAGGCAAGGACATTGACCGCCGCCACTGTCCCATGGATGCAAAAGGGCAAGCGTGTATTTCATGCACGGAATGCGAACTCATAAGCGGCTGGGGCGGCGCAGGCGCATATAGTGACGGAAAACTGACCCTTTCACCGGAAATAGGAGGATTTCTCACTCGTTATATTGAAACGGACGCTCTTCAGGCTCTCATAAATTATGTTGACGACCTTTACGTGCAACATGGCGCTCCTGCCGAACTATACGGCAATGACACTCATGCAGTTAATAGTATAAAAAACCTTGCGGCTGAAAACGATATGACCTTTATCCCTTCTCAAATACGACATATCGGGACAGACAAGTGCCGGGGCGTGTTATCGAAAATGAGAATAGCAATTGATGGGAAGGCAGATACCATATTTGAGAAGGATGTGCAAAGAATAGTCACAGATAAAAGAAAGGTTGTTGGAGTAAGACTTAGGGATGGCCTCGAAATACGTTCAGACTATGTTATCCTGGCACCGGGCAGGGCATCTTCAAAATGGCTTGAGACAGAATCAAAGAGGCTCAAACTCACACTGCTCAAGAACCCTGTAGACATCGGCGTCAGGGTTGAAGTGCCTGCACCGGTGCTCGAACCGCTTACACGCGTTACCTATGAACCTAAAATGATTTTCTACTCAAAGAAATTTGATGATAAAGTCAGGACGTTTTGTGTGAATCCCTATGGTGAAGTTGTCAAAGAACATATTAAGGGCATATGTACCGTAAACGGTCATAGCTATTCCAGCAAGAAAACGGATAATACGAATTTTGCTGTTCTTTCGAGTACGTTCTTCACAGAGCCCTTTGATGAGCCTATATCTTACGGCATGTATATTGCGCGTCTGGCCAACTTCCTGGGGGGTGGAGTCATTGTCCAGCGGTTAGGCGATTTACTCGGGGGCCGGCGTTCCACGCCTGAAAGGATAGCGAGGGGAATCGTCAAGCCTACACTGTGCGATGCAACCCCGGGAGATTTGAGTTTTGTACTGCCTTACCGTTATTTATCAAACATTCTGGAGATGCTTGAGATTATGGACAGGATCGCTCCGGGTGTCAATTCAAGGCATACGCTGCTCTATGGGGTGGAAGTGAAGTTTTATTCCATGCAAATCATGCTGACAAACTGTCTTGAAACCGAGATACAGGACTTGTTTGCTATTGGTGACGGGGCAGGAGTAAGCCGCGGGCTGATACAGGCGTCGGCTTCGGGCGTGATAGCGGCACGGGAAATCATTAAAAGAAGTTAGAAGCAAAGTTGCTTGCCGGAGGTTTTATGGAATATGCCAGGCTAAGAGATCTGATGGTCGAGACACAGCTCGTTATGCGGGGAATCAAGGATGCTCGTGTCCTCAATGCGATGAAAAAAGTCGAG
>Ga0074045_10004865_pt1 | contig 11808 bp, 9 predicted proteins | sample BogForMeECP23OM2_FD_94442 | JGI IMG/M metagenome (GOLD analysis project Ga0074045, IMG submission 94442) | Bog forest soil microbial communities from Calvert Island, British Columbia, Canada - Bog Forest MetaG ECP23OM2 | ecosystem: Environmental > Terrestrial > Soil > Wetlands ...
CGGATTGCACTGCTCCGCTTCTGGTGGCGCTGAGTGAAGCCTTTGCCGCGCATGGTTACGTGGTTCTGCGCTGCGACTTGCCGTTCCGCAAGGAGCGGCGAACCGGCCCGCCGTTTCCGGGGAATGCGGAACGCGATCGAGCGGGACTGCGCAATGCGGTCGCAGTTTTGCGCAAGAAGGTTGCGGGCAAAATCTTTCTCGGCGGCCATTCCTATGGTGGACGCCAAGCCACGATGCTGTGCGCCACCGAACGAGAGTTAGTCAAACCAGATTCAGTCGAGCCAGATTTGGTCTCGGGCCTACTGTTGCTCTCCTATCCTTTGCACCCGCCGCGCAAGCCTGAACAGCTTCGCATTCAGCATCTGCCCAATCTGCGAACGCCGAGTCTGTTCGTGCATGGAACGCGCGATCCATTCGGAAGCATCGAAGAGATCATGAAAGCCCTGCAATTAATTCCGGTCAAGACAGAGTTAATGAAAGTGGAAGGCGCTGGTCACGATTTGGGATTCAAGGCAAAGGCACTGGAACTCCCTGCACTCATTCTTGGCAGATTTGAAGAAGTGATCAGCTAATGTTAGGTACCCCCACCCCCACCCGTCTATTAGTAGGACCATGGAGTTATAGGCTAAAACGGGACAAATCTAGGGGTTTAAAGGAGTTAAAGTCAAAATCTGGATAACACAAGAGTTTAGGGTCGACGGGCCGGGTTAGCCTTGACCTTATCTACCGGTTACTTTACTTACTAAGTCGCGCACACATTTACATTTCAAGGAACTTACGTTTTAACTATGCCTGGGCTGTAGTCTAAGTTCCATTATAACTCAGGGTGTCAAGCATTATTTCAGCTTATGCCACCGTCGTTTCAACGAAATCCACTTTGTAGCTGGAGCTCCGACTTTCGGGCCGCGTTTCCGGAGTCTGTGTTGTAGCTTTTCTTTTTCGCCACTCCGGGGCTTGTTCTCATTCCGCCTTCCACCTACGGCTTACGCCGCGGGCTGCATTCTGACGCCGCCCCGCGGCGAATACAGTATCTGCCGGGTTCTTCCGCGTCGAGGCGCTGGATGGAGACGCGGCAAGCCGCGTCTCTACCGCTAGTGACGTCACTAATTGACCCAGCCTGATTTCGATCCGCCGTTTGGTTTGTCGTTGTCGTCGGGAGGGATGTAGTTCCCGTGCTCGTCGAAGCTCACCTTGCGGTCGTGACCTTTCATGTAGACCTCGAATTTTCTCGCGGCACGCCGCCGTTTCCAACGGTAGTAAGAGTTACGCACGCCGAAATAACGCTCGGAGAGATCGAAACCGCGGAATCCTCGCGGCACAAACTTCACATACACGTAGCCGAACAACAGTCCGCCCAGATGGGCGACGTAGGCCACGCTACCCCCCCCGCTCATGGCGAATGCCAACTCCACTACGACCAGGATCGCTATGAAGTACTTGGCCTTGATGAGAAACGGGAACGGGATCATCATGATCTCGTTTTCCGCAAACACAATTCCAAAGGCCATCAGAATCGCGAAGACCCCGCCGGAAGCCCCGATTGTCATGGTGTTCGGGCTGCCTAGCACATGTCCGTACGAGATGATGATGGTAGTGATGGCCGCGCCAATTACCCCGAAGAAATACAAATCCAAAAAACGGCGCGAACCCCACGCGCCCTCAAGCGCCGACCCAAACATCCAAATCCCCAGCATGTTGCCGAACCAATGCCAAAAACCGGCGTGAAGGAAGCTGTACGTCACAATCTGCCAGATCCAGCCATGGGTCACTTGAGTTGGGATGAGGCCGAAATACTCTAATATCGACCGATCGATGCCCGGCACGGCCAGGCTAAACAACTCCATGAGGAGGAAAATGGCGGTGTTGAGTCCGAGCAGCCAAATTACAGCCCGCGAGAACGGTGGCAGGCTGAGCGTCATTTCGCGGCTTCGAACCAATTGGCACTCCTTTTCTGTTCTGGTCGCCTGCAGCGGCTAAAAAGCCGTCAATCATGGCGAGGCAGTTATCGCAGCGGTGAACCGCTGCACCACCCAAAATCAACCGCAGCATCAAGCAACTTCAGCAAACCGCTAAACAGTCATCAGTACGCCTTATCTTTCCGGCTCCGGCACAACCGGCAGACTGCGATGTCCCGCCGCATCGACCGCGCGCACAGCGAATATCTCATTATCCTTCGAAACCTTAAGGGTTGCACGTGTACCGCTGCTAATCGTTTGGGCGTACTCCCAGTCGGCGGCGCTGGTTGAACGCCAGACCACGTCGTAGGCGGCCGCGCCAGACGAAGGTTCCCAGATCAGAGTCGTGTCATTTTCGAGGTTCTTGGTCACCATTTTTACGTTCGCCGGCGGGGCGGGAGCCGACGCCAACGAGGCCAGTGTCGCCGCGTTCAGCCGCGCGACATGCGCCACATAGTCGAAGTCAACGAACTTCGGCAGGTCCCCATATTCGATGCCATTCTCGATACGAGGAGTTTGATGCTGACGATTGAAATCTTCGCGGAATTCCGTGAAGCGCACGGCGGCGAAGCCCTGCTGGTTGAAAGAATAGTGGTCGCCTCCGCGCAGAAAGCGGTCGAGCCGGAAGATCATAAGCGGCTTCACTCCGGCATCGTACGAGCGCCCAACATCGACGATGTAGCGGGCAAGTTCGCGCGAAGGTGAGTCGCTTTCTCCGCCGAGCATTCGTATTCGCTTGATTTCAGCGTCGCTGGCCGCCGCTGGCAAGCCCTCGGAAAACACGCGCACCAAGCTGGCATCCTGTCCCGAACCGAGGTTGCCTCCCACAATGTCATTGTTCAAGACGGCTTCTATTTTCCAACCCTGCTGCTTGGCCATCTCGGCGAAGTGCTTGCTGCCGTTCAGGCCCTGCTCTTCTCCAGCGACCGTGAGAAAAATAATAGTTGCCAACTTAAGTTTGGCGGCAGATTGGCTCAAAACGCGGGCGCATTCCAGGCTCACCGCCGTGCCGCTGCCATCGTCGTTCGCTCCCGGGGCAGGATCAGTCACGTTAAACGTGTCGCTGTTGCGCGAGTCATAGTGGCCGGTTACCAGCACGATGCGATCCGCTTGTTTCGGGTCGGAGCCGGGCAGAACCGCATACACATTGGTTATTTCGGTAGGCTGGGGAATGCGCTCGGCGGACTTTTCGGTGAAGGCATCGGTCTTCACCTTGAGGCAGCCGCCGCATTCTTTGGAGTAGCGCTCAAACTCCCCCTTGATCCATTCGCGGGCCGCTCCGATTCCCTTGCCCGCTTTGATGGATTCGTCGTCCGGGGCGGAGATCGTGGACCGGTTCTGGAAGCTGACCAGCTTCTCGATCGTCTGGCGGATGTGGTCGGCTGAAACTTGCCGGATCGCTTCGGCGACGTGGGCGTCGGTGTGCCGGTCGGACGCTAGGCGAGGCGGTTCCTGCTCGACTTCCTGCGCCAGGCACGGAGAAGCGCACGACAATACCGCCAGGGCAACCACGGCAACCGCCGCAAGACTTGCGGAGGGATGGCCGAAACGGGAAGAATCAGCGATTTCAGAATTTTCTTGGTAAGCCACTTGACCTTTTCCTCACGAAGAAACTAAATATAACAGGGTACCCCGAACGTGGAGGAAATCATGGTGTACTGTCCTGAATGCGAGACTGATCTCGACATCGACGAGGATGAGGTCGATGAGGGCGCGGTCGTCTCGTGCCCGGAGTGCGGAACGGACTTCGAGGTGGTGACGGTGAATCCCGTTGAACTCAAGGTAGTCGGCGAAGACGAGATCGAAGAAGACGAGGACGAAGAAGACGTCGTCAAAGAAGAGTCAGAGGACGAGGATTCCTGAAGAATAGAGCACATTTCCGAGTTTTCCGGCGCTGGGTTGCAATTGCTTCTTCGGTCGTGGTCTTGGTTTTGGCGTCTCTGCTTGCCCCGGTGAGCGCGCGGGGCAGCGAGCGCGAGAAGCCGAAACCTTACGCCCTAATCTTCGGGACGGTTTGGGACCCGGACGGACACCCTGTGTACGGGGTCAAGGTGAAGATTCGGCGGGCCGACGAGACAAAAGTCCGCTGGGAACTCTATTCCGATCACATCGGCGAGTTTGCTCAGCGAGTGCCCGTCGGCAAGGCCGACTATATGGTTTGGGCGGACGTGAAAGACTACAAGCTGCCCTCCGGCAGAAAGTTTAAGCCGAGCCCCGAAGTAGCCGTGCATATCGACGATGACGAGCGTTCTGACATCGGTCTTCATTTAGACTGGTAGGGGCCGCCATGTTTGGAAATCGGCAGAACTGAGAAATTCATGAAGAATGCGAACGTCAGGAATGCGATCGTCGGCACTTCATTGACGATCATGTTGTCGCTGGTTATGTTGTCGGCATCGGTCTACTCCATGTACATGTCGACACCGGTTCTGGCGGCTCCAGCGCAGTTATTTGGCCGCGATTCGAAGAAAGACAAGACTCGCCTGCTCACGGGCAAGGTTCTGGATGGCGCGGACAATCCTTTGCCAAACGCGGTCGTGTACCTGACGAACACTCACACTCGCTCCGTGAAAACCTATATCGTTGGTCCGGAGGGCACTTACCGTTTCCCGGCGCTTGAGCCCACCATCGATTACGAAGTGTATGCGCAGTACAACAACCGCAAGAGCGGAACCAAGACGGTCAGCCAATTTGACGATCGTTCGCAGGTTTACATCAGTTTGAAAGTCGATATCAAAGTCGAGTCCAAGTAGGCCCTTTGGCCTTGGTCCGGCGACGCATTGTTCAGTCCAACACTGTTCACTCCAGCACTGTTCAGTCCAGCACATTCAAGATTGAGGGTTGGCATTGGGGAGGCGCATTCACCCGGGGGTAACTTGTCTGTTTCAAATACCTCCGCTACATTCGAGGCTGTTTCACGCGAAAACACTCATGCCGGTTCTTACCGCCGCCGCGTTGGTCCTGCTATGCACCGGAGCCGCGATATACGCGGTCATCGTGTACAATGGGCTGGTGCATCTGCAGAACGAAATTGGCCGTGCCTGGGCCAATATCGATGTGTTGCTCAAGCAGCGCCATGATGAGGTTCCCAACCTGGTGGCAAGCGTCAAGGGCTACATGGACCACGAGCGGCAGACGCTGGAGGCGGTGACGCAGGCGCGGGCGGCTTCGATGGACGCGGACAGCATTCCGCAGAAGGCTCAGACTGACATGCTGCTGAGGGGCGCTCTGCGATCTTTTTTTGTGGTGGCGGAGCGCTATCCGCAGCTTAAGGCCGACCAGAATTTTCTAGCGCTGCAGAATCGCATCTCCGAACTGGAGGAGCGAATCGCCGACCGCCGCGAATTCTTCAACGATGACGTCAACACCTACAACACGCGTATCGCGCAGCTCCCCGAAGTCTTCGTAGCGCGGTTGATGAAATTGCAGCCGCGGCAGATGTTCCGGGTGAACGAGCAGGAGCGGCAGCAACTGGAAGTGACCCGCTCGCTGGCTCGTGGACAAGGGACTGCGTAGTTCGCTGACTGGCTGCTCAGAGAATCGCGCGGACGACTCCACCAGGTTTGAATCTGGACTCAATCCGGCAAGACCTGCCGAACGTCGTACAATTCCTTTCCGGTACAGTTGCCGTCAAAACCCAAACTACGGAGTGTTCTGCTATGAGCAAACGAGCCGCTGTCACTCTGCTGACGCTGAGTTGTTGTGTGTTCGCTGCGTTTGGCCACTCCAGCCTCGGGGCGAGCGCGACGCCGACGGGCGTGTTTGAGAATCACGGCGATATCGGCGGCGTTCTCCATCCCGGAACTCTGGAGTACGACGCTGCTCGCGGAACTTATACGGTCATTGGCAGCGGAGAGAACATGTGGTCCACGGCTGACGCTTTCCACTTCGTCTGGAAGAAAGTTACTGATGACGTCAGCCTGGCCGCCGACATCTCGTTTGTGACCGAGGGTGGGAATGAACATCGCAAGGCGGTACTGATCTTTCGCCAGAACCTGGACGCAGATTCTGTTTATGCAGACGTAGCGCTTCAGGGAAACGGCGTGACGGCGCTGCAATACCGGGATGAAAAGGGTGGTGCGACGCACGAGATCATTGCGAGCGCGACGCAGGCGAATGTCACCTCGGCCAAACGATTGCGCATCGAAAAGCGCGGCAATTTCGTTTATTTGTTTCTGGGAGACGCAGGTAAGGATTTGCACTACTCTGGCGCTTCGATGCGGGTTCCGCTGGATGGTACTTACTATGTGGGGATTGGAGTCTGCTCGCACGATAAAGATGCAGTGGAGAAGGCACTGTTCGCAAACATCGATCTGTCGGGCGATCTGGCGTCGGTGGAAAAAACGACGCTCTACAGTACGCTTGAAAGAATCAACATTGCATCCACCGACCGGCGCGTGGTTTACATCGCACCGGAACGCTTTGAAGCACCCAACTGGACGCACGATGGAGCGACGTTTCTCTTCAATAGCAAAGGGCGCATCTACCGGCTTCCGGTGGCCGGAGGAGAGCCCTCGGTGATCGACACCGGATCCGCCATTCGATGCAACAACGATCACGGAATTTCGCCGGACCAAACCTCGCTCGCGATCAGCGATCAGTCGCAGGAGGACAACCGCTCACTCGTTTATATCGTTCCGATCGGAGGAGGAGTGCCGCGCCGCATCACTGCGAAATCTCCGTCGTACTGGCACAGCTGGTCGCCCGACGGAAAAACGCTGGCGTTCGTGGGACAGCGCAATGACGACTTCGATATCTACACGATTCCGGTGACCGGGGGCGAAGAGATGCGACTTACGACCGCCAAAGGTTTGGATGACGGTCCGGAGTATTCGCCGGACGGGAAATACATTTACTTCAATTCCGAGCGCACTGGGCATATGCAGATCTGGCGCATGCGGGCTGATGGGAGCGCGCAGGAACAGGTCACCGTTGATGACTGGAACAACTGGTTCCCGCACATTTCGCCGGACGGGGCCTGGATGGTTTTTCTATCCTACGAAGCGGATGTGAAGGGGCATCCGGAGAACAAGAATGTGATGCTGCGAATTATGTCGCTGGGTAAGGAGAAAGCGAGCGACCAGAAAATCAGCGTGCTGGCGAGGCTATTTGGCGGCCAAGGGACAATCAACGTGCCCTCGTGGTCGCCCGACAGTAAAGACGTTGCTTTCGTCAGCTACGCGCTGGTGCCGGACGAGAGTACGGGCAAGAAATGATGAGTGGAGTGCCGGGCGTTCCGCCCGGCTGGACGGGCGAGGCGCCCGTCCCTCCACCATATGATCGCTGCTAGTTGCTGTCGCCGCCGGCGCGCTTCCACGAGATCAGGTCGCCGATGGTGGTGCTGGTTGAAGACGAGGATGCCGGGTGCTTGTAGGATTCGACTTCCTGGCGCGACGCTTCTTCACCGACTGCCTTGATGCTCAGGCCGACTTTCTTCTCTTCCTGATTCATCTTGATGATCTTGAAATCGAACTCACTGCCCGGTTCCAGATGCATCGGTTGTCCGTTCCCATCGACGGCTTCTGAGTTGTGACACAGACCTTCGATGCCTTCGGCGATCTCGACAAATGCGCCGAAGTTCGCCACGCGCAGGATCTTGCCATGCACGATGTCGCCGATGCGGTGCTGCGCGAAGAACGAATCCCAAACGTCGGGCTGCATCTGCTTCACGCCGAGTGAAAGACGGCGCTTGTCCGGTTCAATGGCCAGGATGACGGCCTTCACCTTGTCGCCCTTCTTCAACACTTCGGAAGGATGCTTGACGCGCGTGGTCCAGCTCAGGTTGCTGACATGCACCAGGCCGTCGATTCCGTCTTCGATTTCAATAAAAGCGCCAAACTCGGTCAGATTGCGCACACGGCCTTCGACCGTGGCGCCCACAGGATATTTGTCGTGTAGCGTATCCCAGGGGTTGGAAGCAAGTTGCCGCATGCCGAGAGAGATACGGCGTTCGGTCGGGTTCACGCTCAGGACGACGCAATCCACTTCGTCGTTCACGTTGACCAGTTTCGAGGGATGCTTCATCCGTTTCGACCAGGTCATTTCGCTCACGTGGACTAGACCTTCAATGCCCTGTTCGAGTTCTACAAAAGCTCCATAGTCGGTGACGCTGATGACGCGGCCGTGGACGTGCGCGCCCACGGGATAGCGGTGTTCTGCATCCAGCCACGGATCGGGCGTGAGCTGCTTGAAGCCGAGCGAGACGCGCTGCTTTTCTTTGTCGTACTTCAGCACCTTCACTTGAATCTGATCGCCGACGTTCACCAGATCGCGCGGGTGCGTCAGACGTCCCCACGACATGTCGGTGATGTGCAGCAGCCCGTCAATTCCGCCCATATCCACAAAAGCGCCATACTCGGTGAGGTTCTTGACGATGCCGGTCAGTACGCTGCCTTCCTCGAGATGCTCCAGCGTCTTGCCGCGCTTTTCCGCCTGTTCTCCCTCCAGAAGCTGTTTTCGCGAGACCACAATGTTGCCGCGCTTTTTGTTGAGCTTGATGATGGCGACTTCCATGGTCTGGCCTTTCATACCATCCAGATTCCGGATGGGACGCAGGTCCACTTGCGAGCCCGGCAGGAAAGCGCGCGCGCCCTGAATGTCGAGGGTCAGGCCGCCCTTGATACGTTCCACGACGACGCCTTTGATGGGCTTCTTTTCGTTGTGAGCGCGTTCAATCTCGTCCCACGACCGCAGACGCTGCGCCTTCAGGTGCGAGAGGTTGACGTAGCCCTCTTCGGTTTCACCTTTGTCGCGCATCACGTCGATCTCGTCGCCGGGCTGGAACTTTGGCTTGCCCTCGTGATCGAGAATTTCCGCAATCGGCGCCATGCCTTCGGACTTCGCCCCGATATCGACGACGACGTGGGTCGCGGTCAGTTTCACCACGGTACCCTTGATTACGTGGTCGTCGCCAACCGATTCCTCGGTTTCGGTCTCGAAGCTGTGGAGCGCGGCGGCGAAGTCGTCGCTGGCAGCCGCGGTGTTTTCAGAGGCAGAAGTATCGGGAGCGCCGTTTTGAGAAGCGCCTATTTCATGAGTGCCATTTTCATGAGCGTCGTGTTTATAAGCGTCGTGTTCATGAACGTCAGGGGCGGAAGCCATTGGTTCCGCAGAGGAGAGTTGTGCGTGCTCGGGAGCGTCTAATACGGCCGAGCCGCCGGTATGGGTATCGTGTGCAGTTGTCATGGTTTCAAGACTGGAGTCGAGGTTGCGGGCGGTGCTGTCGTCGAACAAGTTCATAGCCTCTGTGTCGTCGCGTGTTTGTGCGCGACTAAACGGGACGTGGTCGAGCGGACTGCTGGCGTGGTCATTAGGTTACGTTGAGGCCGACCTGGCGGACGACCCTGGGACAATTCCAGCTGGTTCGAAACCGCGTCCAATAAGGGACTCATCGACTATAGCAACCGCTTTGGAGGGGTGTCAAACGCGAAAGAGGCCAATACCACCAAATGTTCTTATTCCGTTCACAATGGCGGCTGCGGGACTTTGTCCGGCGGGGCGGACGAATGCATCCGCCCCCACGCAAGCTCCTTGGCTAGGCGGCGAAAATCTATCGGCTGTATTGATTCCGTTTCTTGTCTTCGTGGCGTTCGATGCCAAGCCGGATCAGGCGATCAATCAGTTCGGGATACGACAGGCCCGATGCCGTCCACATCTTCGGATACATGCTGATTGCGGTGAAGCCGGGCATGGTGTTGATCTCGTTGACGAAAATCCGTCTCGATTTTGGGTCCATCAGAAAATCGACTCGCGCCAGGCCTGAGCAATCGACCGCTTGAAACGCCGCGATTGCCAACTTCTGCACGGTTTTCATCTCCGCTTTCGTGATCTTCGCCGGGATCACCGCCTCGGAGCCTTCCACCAGGTACTTCGCGTCGTAGTCGTAGAACTCCTTGCAGGGAATGATTTCACCCGCAATGGAAGCCTTGGGATCGTCGTTGCCGAGGACCGCGCACTCGATTTCGCGCGCCTTGTTCTTCTTCCCGCCGACGCCTTCTTCAACAACGATCTTACGATCGAATTTTGCCGCCTCGGCGATCGCCGGACCGAGTCCCTTCGCATTGTGCGCCTTCGAAATTCCCACCGACGATCCCAGGTTCGCCGGCTTCACGAAGACGGGATAATTCAGCTTGCTTTCCACCAGCTTTTGCACTTTTCTCGGCGCGCCCTCGAATTGGCTGCGCAACACGGTCACATGCTTCACGATGGGCAATCCCGCCGCGCGGAACAAAGACTTCATGACGTCTTTATCCATGCCCGCGGAAGAGCCGAGCACGCCAGCGCCGACATAAGCCATGTCTGCAAGTTCGAGCAGGCCCTGAATCGTCCCGTCTTCGCCGAAGGTTCCGTGTAACACGGGGAAAATGACATCCACGTTAATGGCGCGGTCGGATGCGCGACGGAGCGTTTGAGCATCGGTCTGAAATGGCGCGAGTCCAGCTTCGCGCCGCACCGGTTCCGGAGGAACGACCACCGACTCGCCCGAGGCCAGCACCGCCGCCCCCGGAGTCGCCTCGGGATCGCCCGCCCGCAAGTGGGTCTCCGGCACTGGGGAGCCGGTCTTCTCCGCGTGCTTCTCGCCGCGCAACAGTCTCTCGGCGTGTTCCGCCGTGAGCCAGCGGCCGTCTCTTGTGATGCCGATGGGGACCACTTCGTATTTCGTCTTGTCAATTGCATTCAGAACCGACGCCGCCGACAGCAAAGACACTTCATGCTCGCCGCTACGTCCGCCAAAGAGGATGCCAACTCGAAGCTTTGCCATAACCTGCCAGTCTGGCGCTCGGCGCGTTTCCCGTCAATCGCAGCTTTGGTTCACGACGGGCTGACGCTGCGATTCATTCGGTAGATCCTCGCCAAGCTCGCCATCCAAGTTCGCCATCAAGGAGACGACGCTGCGCTCGCAACGGACATGCCGTCCGCAATTTTCGAGTTGGTCGAGATGTTCGGGGTAACAAATGTAAATTTTGGGAGATCGCTTGACACCGTAGTGAAACGGGTGTGAAATTGTCGCTACTTCGAAGACCGGTGCCGGTACTTCCCCCATGGCACTCGGACCCAGAAGCTCTCGTCGAAATATGCCCACGAGCGAGATCGAAAGCTGGACGAAGATGTCTGGTTGCGAGTGCTTCCGCTGGTGGACTTAATGAGGTAACGAGCTTCACATCTCACAGGAGTGGCTATGAAATTGAGCGACCTAGTAAAGAACGTCCTGCCGAAGCGGTCCGTGCCGCTGGTTCTCCTCATCGTGACCGCAGTTGCCTGGGCCAACAGTGGGCCCCCAAAAACCTCAGCCCCGGCGTCACACGCAGCGCCGGCTCAGCATGCCGCTCCGGCGCAACATGCCGCCCCGGCGCAGCGTTCAGCCCCAGCGCCGCATACGGCCCCAGCGCAGCACCCGGCTACAGCCGGCGCGGCGAATCGCGGGCCGGGCGCAACCAACAGCAGCAGACCTGGGCAGACAGGCGCGGCCAACCGCGGACCTGGCGGAGCGAGCGGCAATAATAATAGAGGTGGGCAAACCGGCGCGAACAAAACCGCACAGACGGGCGGCAATAAAACCACACAGACGGGTGGTAACAAAACCACGCAGACGGGCGGCAACAGAACCACACAGACGGGCGGTAACAAAACCACACAGATGGGCGGCAACAAGACCACACAGACGGCCAACGCTAACCGGCATCAGCCGGCAGGAAGCAAGACCGTTGCCCTGAAGAGCGGTGGCAACGCCACGTATCGAGCCAACGGCCAGGTTCGTACGATTCAATCTCACGGGATGACGATCAATCGCGGGATGCACGGCAACACGCGAATCGTGAGCACGCACAACGGGCGCACGGTGGTCAGCAATGGA
>Ga0074045_10004866_pt1 | contig 11808 bp, 12 predicted proteins | sample BogForMeECP23OM2_FD_94442 | JGI IMG/M metagenome (GOLD analysis project Ga0074045, IMG submission 94442) | Bog forest soil microbial communities from Calvert Island, British Columbia, Canada - Bog Forest MetaG ECP23OM2 | ecosystem: Environmental > Terrestrial > Soil > Wetlands ...
CCTTTCGTGTTCACACAGTGGTGCCCCCGGAGGAGCCCCGTGAGAAATGAAAGCCATCCCCTGAGGGGATGGCTTTGGATAATACCGTATTGAGGACCTGGTTAGAAGCTGACGACGAAGTTGAGGAATACCTGCCAGTAGGCGTTGGCAAGCGGAGCCCAGCCCTGGACCAATCCATTGGTCTTCTGGTACCCCGGCGAGGGGTTGTCACCCGGGTAGTCCTGCAAAGGAGCTCCGTTGATAGGAGACGTCACGTTTCCGCCACCATACTCCGGCTGAAGCCGCATGTAGACGTTCTTGGAGACCGTCACCTTTACGAAGGGACCAAAAGCGTAGCCCCAGTTCCCTGAGGCCGCGGCGTTATCGCTGTACACGAGCTCTGCATACGCTCCCACATCCACATTGCCCATGGCGTAATCAACGACCGGCCGGAACCCGAGATTCGTCTTTCCGTAACCCAGGTTTCCTGCGTATGTCGCACTGGACCAGAGGAGCTGCTCTGCGTAGAGAGTGAGTCCGAGCTGATCCATCTGGTAGGACACTTGCTCGTCGAAGTAGGCGTAGTTGGCGCTGGAGGCGTTGCTGATCGCGAACTGCGATTCGAGGAGGGCAGTCAGATTTGGCATCCCGACGTACTCCAAGCCGAACCAGGCCTTGGGAAACGCGTAGAAGCTAGAGCTATTCGTTCGCTGTGTACCGAGGTTACCAGCGGGCATATCCGCAGCGCCCCAGTAGCCACCTTCTATGTCGCCGACGCCCTTCATCGTGTACTTGAAGCCGACTGCCATGAAGCTGACGGCCTCAATGAGACTCACGCTGGGCGCATACGTCGGAGTAGCGCTATCGCCGTTACCGTACGTGAACGGAAGGAAAGCGCCGAAGTTCAGCCCGTCGATGGGCATGATCTGGAGCTGCGCACCAACCGCTCCGTCAAGGTTGCCAAGGGTGCTGAAACCACCCGCGTCGCCAGTAGCCCATTCATATCCCGAGAGTCGACCAACGGTCACCCGTACTACTCCGGGCACTGGTTCCATCCAGCCGTACAGCCGGCGGAAGGCCGGGTAGTTGGCGTCCTTTCCCTGCTGCCAGTTGTCGTCCTCTCTCAGCCGGAAGTTCAGCCCCCACGTGTCAGCTTTGACGGTGCCCTGCCAATTGAATCGGGATCCGGTCTGGTTCACAGGGTCCCAGATTCCTAGCGACGGGGTAGCACTGCCGATCCCCTGGGCAATCGTTCCAGTGTACAGGGCTCCCGTGAACGCCATGGTGGGAGCGGCAGCGGGTGCTGGCGCAGCGGCCTGGGCGAACACCGATGCAGAGATGAGCACCAGTGCGCCGATGAGAAGCAGTTTCCTCATGAGAAACCTCCTTGATGTTTTGGCGCGGCGAACTCGCCGCAGGTCAAGCGCTTTGACTTTCAAGTACGCAAGTTACTCTTCTGTGAATCTTTTTTTAACTTTTGGTTAATTCGGACCCTAAACGGTGACCTTTGGGGCTTTTCCTCTATAGAGCGTACCCATGGCATCTCACCGACGAACACCGCTCATTCTCTGCCACCGGGGCTACAGGGCCCGATTTCCTGAAAACACGCTGCGCGCTTTCCGTGAGGCCTTTGCTGCCGGCGCACACGACATCGAGTACGACCTTCAGAAGAGCAACGACCGACACCATGTGGTGATTCTTGATCCCACGACGACTCGTGTCAACGGGGCTCATCGGGTGGTCCGTGAGACCCACCTGGAGGACCTGCAGAGCCGTTCTGGCCCCGTACGCGCACTTCCTCGTGACCGACGAGGTGGAGATGATCGTGGATGCTTCTAACAGGAACTTCGTCGGTAATTAACCGAAAACTCATTCTTTTCTAGCACAGCCCTGCAACCGTCCCCGATCATGGGCTCAGCAGAGTGGGAGCAGCCGACCCTCCAGGAAAGGCGCCGCGAATTGCGGGGAAGAATCGGCCGATTCCAGCGCCACTGGATGGACTTCGGCCCCGCCCTGTTGTACATGCTTCCCGCGCTTGCTCTCATAGCGGCTTTCACCTATATTCCTTTCCTCCGCGCGATCTACCTCAGCTTCTTTGTCGTCAATCGCAACACTTTCCAGCCCTCGCACTTCATGGGCCTCACCTACTACCTGCGGGTGCTGAATATCGGGGACTCGCCTTTCGGGGATATTTACCTGCGAAGCCTCCTCACGACGGCGGTCTTCACCCTCATGGTCGTTCCCCTGAGCATTGTCGCCGCTGTCGGGCTTGCCCTCCTTGCCCAGGCGAAGCTCAGGAAGATCGGGATATTCCGCACGATTTTCACCATGACCGTCACGATATCCATTGCAAGTGCAAGCGTGATCTGGTCCCTGATCTACAGCCCGAACGTCGGCCTGTTCCGCGGCCTCCTGGGCGTTCTTCACCTGAACTCCACCAGCATTCTCACCGACTCCCACACCGCCCTGGCCGCCGTTGCGCTCACTACGATATGGACGAGCCTGGGCTTCAATTTCGTCATCGCCCTTGCGGGGCTCCAGACCATCCCGAAAGACCTCTACGAGAGCGCCATGATCGATGGCGCCGGGCACTGGAGGACTTTCCGCCGTGTCACTGTGCCCATGCTCGGGCCGACGCTGCTGTTCCTCCTGGTGATAGCGACCATTGCCTGCCTCCAGGCCTTCACCCAGTTCAAGGTGCTCATTGACAGCGTCGGTCCGGACCGATCCACTGCCGTGTTCGTGTACACGATCTTCGATGCATTCTGGATGCAGAACGACTATGGCTTCGCCTCGGCCATGTCCGTGGTGCTCTTCCTGGTCGTCCTGGGCCTGACAATCAGCCAGCTCCGCCTGGATCGAAAGGTCCATTACCAGTGAGACACGCGCAGCGGGCGAAGGCAGGACTTTACGCACTTCTGACCCTCGTTTCACTCGCCGTTCTCTTCCCTCTGCTGTTCAGCCTCTCCATTTCATTCCAGGGAGACACGGTAGCGCCCCGGCTCCTCCCCGACCTCGGCAAGCTCGACCTGGGCGTGTTTGGTGACGTATTCCGCAAAGAGCACAACCTGCCCCGCTGGATCCTCAACTCGTTCGTGGTGGCAGCGCTCGTTACCGCAGGCCAGGTCGTCATATCGGCCCTTGCCGCATATCCCCTGGCCCTGCTCCGGTTCCCCGGCAGGACGTTCTTCTTCTTCCTCTTTCTGGGAAGCCTCATGATTCCCTGGGAATCGACGGTCATTCCGAACTACCTCGCCATCGCGTCTCTGCACTGGAAAGACAGCTACCAGGGCCTCATCGTGCCGTTCCTGGCGAGCGGCTTTGGAATATTCCTCCTCCGGCAGAGCTACAGGACGCTTCCGAAGGAGCTGTACGAGGCGGCGGCCCTGGAGGGCTGCGGCCGCACTCGGTACCTCTTCACCTTCCTCTTCCCCCTGTCGCGGCCTGCCCTGGCAACGCTCGCCATCTACTGCTTTCTCAGCACGTGGAACCAGTACTACTGGCCGCTGCTGATCATCGACAATCCGGTCTGGAGGACAGGTCAGGTCGGAATCACGGCGTTCAGATCCACCGAGATCGCCTCCTTCAATCTCCAGATGGCAGCCAACCTCGTTGTGATGGCCCCCACCATTGCGCTCCTGATCGTCGGTCAGAAGCAGTTTGTCCGGGGCCTCACCGCGGGCGCGCTGAAGGGTTAACAGACGCGATGGGATCTCCTCGATTTTGCGGATTTCTTAACCAAACACTCATACGACGCTAACGAAACGCCCGCACCGTTCTTTGCGGATTTCATAAGGAGGTTTGCATGAAGGTTGCCGTGAAATATCTAGTCGTTCTCCTCGGCGTGTTCTCACTCGCCGCGATCGGGTTTGCCCAGACAGCGGGGGTCGAGCCTCTTCCCCAGCCGGCCGGATCCACCCGGGTGACGTTCTGGTTCGGCCTCACCGGCGTCAATGGCGACGTGGTGAAAAAGGTCGTCAACAGGTACAACGCACGCCAGAGCAAATACTATATTGACGCCGTTTCCCAGCCCGACTACGACGCCACCATCAACAAGCTCAACACGAGCCTCGCTGGAGGCGAGCTCCCCAATGTGGTCCAGGTGTACGACATCGGCACCCAGCGCATGATCGACACAAAGAAGATCGTGCCTGTCCAGGACCTCATCGACAGAGAGAAGCTGGACATCATCAAGGACCTGGAGCCGGCAGTGGCCAGCTACTACACTATTGCAGGCAGGCTGTACTCTATGCCTTTCAACAGCTCCGCGCCCGTCATGTATTTCGACAAGACCGCCTTCAAGGAGGCCGGACTGGACACGGAAAAGCGCGTCTGGACATATGACGAGGTCAGCGCTGCCGCAAAGAAAGTCACGAAGACGGACACGGCAGGCAACGTGATTCGCCACGGCATCGGCTTTTCGCTGTACTGCTGGGTCCTGGAGGAGGAGCTGGCCACGCAGACCGCCCTGTTCGCGGACCCGGGAAACGGCCGGCAGACACGGGCCCGTCAGCTCGTGTTCAACGCCAGTGCGGCGGAGAACTGGCTGAACTTCCTCAAGGCACAGGTGGACGCCGGCAGCGGGGAGAGCTTCGGGATCGACGGCGGCGCGAACAGCACCGCGCGCGATGCAGCGTTTGTCACCGGAGAGGCGTGCATGACGTTCAACAGCATCGCTTCGCTGCGCGGCTACATCAAAAGCGCGAAGGACGCGAACAAGGGAGTCGAGGTGGGAGTCGCCTATATTCCCCGGCCCGCGGGCGCCAAGGGCGGCGTCATCATCGGCGGTGCGTCGCTCTGGATCACGAGCACCGGCACCACCGAGCAGCAGGCAGGAGCATGGGACTTCGTGAAGTTCGCCTCGACCCCTGAGATCCAGGGCTTCTTCTCTTCCAACACGGGCTATTACCCGACGCGCAAGGCGGCCTACGCCACCCAGGACATGAAGAACGCCCTCACCCTGTATCCCCAGTTCCAAGTCGCCATCGACGAGCTTCGCGCAACTGTCGCTTCTCCGGCAACACAAGGCGCCGTGTTCGGCACTTTCGTGAAGGCCCGGTCCAACGTCCAGAGCGCCATGGAACAGTTCATCACCGGCAAGGTGCCCACGGCCAAGCAGGCCCTTGATACGGCAGCGCGCCAGTCCTCCAGCGAGCTTGCCGAGTACAACGCATCATACTGAGAGCCCTCCGCATCCATCCGCCATATGACAAAATGTGTGCGACCCGCGGATGACCCGCGGGTCGCCCTTTCAAAAACAACGGATTCTTAACTCCACCTTCATGCAAAGCTAATCGTTTGCTGGTCTTTTCATTCCGGCATGATGGATCACTCTGAAATCATCGCGGAAGCAAGCTCCGAGGCGGTGCGGGAAATAGCGGAGCTCATCGCCAGCCGTCTGCCTGTGAAAGTCCTCAAGTCCCCTTCGCCGGGAATGGTCATGGTGCAGCAGGGAGAGCCGGTTGAGAATATCGTCTTCCTCCTCGGGGAGGCGTTCGTGACGGAGTGCGAGGTCGAAGTGGACGGCCAGCTCGGCTATGGCTGCATTCTGGGCACCGGTCGGGAGCGGGCGCTGTGCGGGGCCATGGTGGACGCAATCATGGGCGGCCGGCACTCCTTTGAAAAGGAAATCGCACCGCTTCTGGAAGCGGAGCAGAACAAAATCGAGACACGGTGGGACGTGGAGAGCAGGGCCGTTGCCTCCACCCGGGTCAGCTTCGAGGTCCGATAGGAGCCTGTCGAGTGGTACGCGAGATTGGATTCGATGAAGTGTTCGACAGCCAGGCGACTTTTCGCGCCCTTCTGGACTCCATGAGCAGGCCGGGGAAGATCTGCCAGGTTCCCCAGCGTCCGTACAGGTCGCCGCCGAACGGCTTCTGCTCCCCGGCCCTCACAATCCTGAAAACCCTCTGCGACCACAGGGTGTCTTTTTCACTGGGCGCGGCGAACGAGACTCCGGAATGGATTCGCTATCTCGAGATGAATCTTGCGGCTCCCTTCCAGCCCATCGAGAAGGCGGACTATGTCCTGTTCGACGGCGAAGGATTCGACTCAGGCTTCGCCCGTCTGAACCGCGGTTCCCTCGAGTTTCCTGAAAAGTCGGCCACCGCGCTGATCTGCGTCAAGCAGCTCCTGGACGAGCCGGCGGAATCAGAAGCTCCGGTCTGCAGCCTCGTCCTGGCCGGCCCAGGCGTAAAAGGCCGGGCACGGCTTTCCGCTGCGGGACTGGACGCCGGATACGTCACGGGACGCCAGAGAACAATCCGCTATTTTCCTATGGGTGTGGATCTTTTTCTCGTGGACAGGGACGGGCGAGTGGCCGGAATTCCGCGCACGAGCATGGTGGAGATCGGCTGATGGGGTACGTCGCTGTGCAGGGTGGAATCACTGCAATCGAGAACTCCCAGAAGCTCAACCGCTACCTGCGGCTCCGCGGAGCCAGTGCTCCCCTTTCTGTCACGCAGATCATGGAGCAGATGGGGCCGCTGGTGGACAGGGTGATGAGCGAAGGCGGACTGTACTCTCCGTTCCACGCGGCCCTTGCCCTGAAGCAGGCCTCGGGGGATCCACTGGAAGCGTCCTTCCTTGTGCGCGCCTTCCGATCCACCCTGCGGCGAATGACGGAATCCCTGCCGGTGCGGACCGACCGGATGCGGATCCTGAGGCGCATCTCCAGCGCGTTCAAGACCATCCCCGGTGGCCAGGTCCTGGGGTCCACATCGGACTACGAGCAGAGGATTCTCGACTTCTCCCTTGCGGAAGAGACAAAGGAAACCCAGGCAGAAACGGTGCAGGAATTCGAAGAATCGGCCAGCTCCCCGACGCTGGATTCTGCATCGACGTACTCGGCGGATTCTGCACCCCTCGCGCCGGAAGATTTTGGCAAAGTCGTCGACATTCTTCGCGCGCAGGGCCTCGTTGCTCCGCCACCCACCACGGAGCTGCGCCCAGCCATGGACATCACGCAGGAGTCGGTCGAGTTCCCCCTGGGCCGCAGCGGCCGTCTGCAGATGCTTGCGCGGGCAGAAACCGGCGGCGTGCTCGCCCTGGCGTACAGCAGCATGCGCGGCTACGGCAGCGTCCATCCGACCGTTGCCGAGCTGCGCGTCGGCCGGGTGCGCGTGCAGATCCCGCATCCGTTTCGCACGGGGGAGACGGTCACGCTCGGCTCGATTGTGGTCACGGAGGTGGAGATCGTGGCCTCGGTTCAGCGTCCCGAAGGGGAGGAGAAGCCGACCTTCAGCCTGGGGTACGGCGCCTGCTTCGGACACAACGAGGTGAAGGCCATTTCGATAGGCGTGCTGGACCGGGCCATGAAGTCCCCCTCACCCCACGCCCCGGCGGAGGACCAGGAGTTTGTCCTCCTTCATACCGACGGGATCGAATCCTCGGGATTCTGCTCCCATTTCAAGCTGCCTCACTACGTGACTTTCCAGGCGGACCTGAACCGGCTTCGGGACATCAGGAGGAACGACGAATGAGCCTCACGGATCTCCTGCGCGGGCCCGACTTTCAGTACAACTTCGCATTCCTGGACGAGGGCGCGAAGCGGGAAGTGCGGCGCGCCCTGCTCAAGGCAGTGGCTCTCCCCGGCCACCAGGTTCCCTTCGCGTCTCCCGAGCTCCCCATTGCGCGCGGCTGGGGAACAGGGGGGCTGCAGGTGACGATGTCCCTCATCGGGCCTGACGACGTCCTGAAAATCATCGACCAGGGCTGCGATGGCAGTGTGAACGCGGTGAACCTTCGCAAGCTGCTCGTGGCCACCACGGGCGTCCACACCACCTTCGATTCTCGTGAGGCCACGCTCCTACAGTCGCGCCACCGCCTGCCGGAAATCCCCATGACTGAAGGCCAGATCGCCGTGCTGCAGGTGCCGCTACCGGAGCCCCTGAGGCTCGTTGAGCCCAGCGAGGTGGAGACGCGGCGGATGCACGCGGAAGGCGACTACGCCCGGATGTGGGTCTCCCTGTACGAGGATGTCGTCCAGAACGGGTCGGTTTCCCTCTCGTGGGGCTATCCCTGCCGGGTCAACGACAGCTACATCATGTCACCCTCACCCCTTCCCCGGTGGGACCTGCACATGCTTCACGACGCCGAGCATCTGACCCTTCTTGGCGCGGGCCGGGAGAAGCGGGTCTATGCTGTCCCTCCGCACACCTCTGTACGGCCTTTGGAGTTCGAAGACATTCCTTTCACGGTGGAAGACTTTTCCGGCATGGCCTGCGCGCGCTGCGGGTCGACCGACACGTTCCTCGACGAGATCTACGACGAAAAAACAGGCCAGGCTTCCCGCGTATGCTCCGACTCCGGGTACTGCGACCTGGTGAGGCAGGGAATGATCCGCACACGGCAGGCCGACCGTGCGTGAGGCAGTGCTCCTTGCGGCAACAAACCTTGGCAAGACCTACGGCCCCGGCTGCGACGACTGCGGGAACCTCACCGGCCCGGACCACGGAACAAATATCTGCCCGCGGTGCGGCACGGTCGTGGCTTTGCGCGGCGTCACCTTCGAGCTGCATGAAGGGGAAATCCTGGGGATCGTGGGAGAGAGCGGCTCGGGCAAGAGCACTCTCGTGCAGTGCATTTACTTCGACCAGGAGGCAACCGAAGGGCAGGTCTTCCTGAGCGGGTACGAAGAACACGAGAATGTCCTGCACGTCCCCCGCACGGAAAAGCGGAGAATCCGAAGCAGGCTGATGGGGATGGTGTACCAGAATCCCCTCCGAGGCCTGCGCATGGATATCACCAGCGGAGCCAACGTTGCAGAGAAGCTTCTGGAAGCGGAGATATTCCACTTTGCCCGCATCCGGGCGCGGACCGCTGAGCTGCTGGCAAGCACCGAAATACCCGCGGCGTACACGGACACGTACCCCCGCGCGCTTTCCGGCGGCATGCAGCAACGCATACAGATCGCGAAGGCGCTTGCCAATAATCCCCCGCTCGTCCTGCTGGATGAGGTCACATCGGGTCTCGACGTGAGCGTGCAGGCACGGGTCCTCGACCTGATCCGCGAGCTGCAGCGCGAACGCGGCATTTCGCTGCTCGTCGTATCTCATGACATGGGCGTGATCCGGCTGCTCGCGGATCGGACCCTCGTCCTGAAAGACGGGTGCGTCGTGGAGGGGGGGCTCACCGACCAGATTCTCGAGGACCCCCAGCATCCATACTCCCAGCTTCTCGTGCATTCGACCCTGTAGGCCAAGTGAGGAGAGAATACGAACGTGATCCGATGTGAGGCGCTTTCCAAGACCTTTCTGATGCACATGCGCGGCGGTACCCGCATCGAGGCGTTCCGGGACGTAAGCTTCACCCTGGCGGAAGGCCAGTTCCTTGGCGTGAGCGGGCCCAGCGGGAGCGGAAAATCCTCCCTGCTGAAATGCCTGTACCGCACCTATCTTCCGTCCACGGGCGCCATCTGGTACACCGATGGCAGGTCGGAAACCCGGGACCTGGCCGCAACGGACGAGCACGTCATCCTGAACCTGCGCCGGCAGGAGATAGGGTATGTATCGCAGTTCTTCCCCGTGATTCCACGGATATCAGCGCTCAACACCATTGCCAATGGGATGGTTGCCCGCGGGTTCCCCCGGACCGAGAGCGAAGAGCGCGCGCGGGAGCTCCTGGCGCGTCTGGCGATACCCCGGGCCCTCTGGGACATGTTTCCTTCCACGTTCTCCGGCGGCGAGAAACAGAGGATCAATATCATCCATGCAATCATTGCGCAGCCCCGGCTGCTCCTGCTCGACGAGCCCACGGCGTCCCTGGATGCCGCCTCCGCGCGGGAGGCGGTCTCCCTGATCCTCGAGCTGAAGAGGCAGGGCACCGCGATGATCGGAGTATTTCACGACGTCGAGCTCTTGTCCCGGCTTTCCGACCAGCTCATCGAGATGAGATCATGAGGGATACGATCATTTCCAACGTCCGCATTGTCACCCCGATCGCGGTGATCGAGGGCGGCACAGTCACCGTGAAGGACGGGCGGATCTCGTCCCTCATCAAGGGACCCCCCCGCAGCGCTTCCGACGCGGAGGAAGTGGATGGACAGGGGCGGCTCCTGATGCCGGGCTTCATCGACCTGCACAATGACGGCATCGAGCAGGAGATCGAGCCGAGGCCGCGTGCGGTCTTCCCCCTTGCCGTGGCTCTGCAGTCCCTGGAGACCCAGCTCGTCGGTCACGGCATCACGACGATTTTCCATTCTTTTTCATTCATGGATGGGAGGGAAGGAACCCTGCATCCCGAAGGCCTTGAACCGGCGATCAGGGAGCTGAACCGTCTGCGCCGCACGGGCGTCATCCGGCACCTTGTGCACGCCCGGTTCGAGATGGTGGAGGTGCATCACTTTGAGCGGCTGCGCCGGCTGATCGATGACCGGCAGGTGAGCCTGGTGTCCCTCATGGATCACACACCCGGCCAGGGACAGTACCGCAACCCCCAGCACCTGGTGAACTACTACGTGAGAAAATACAACACGCCGCGGGGTGAAATCGACGCATTGATGGCGGAAAGAGAAAAGAAGGCGGGCAACCCGGCGGTGGAGGAAACCCTCCGGCTGCTTGCCGCGCATGCGCGCGCGGCAGGACTGCCGCTCGCGTCCCATGACGACGATTCGGCGGAGAAAGTGGGACGCATGAGGGCGCACGGCGTGACCATCAGCGAGTTTCCCGTCGACATGTCCGCCGCCATCGCCGCTGCCCAATTGGGGATGCACGTGGCGGTGGGCGCGCCCAACGTCCTCCGCGGTCAGTCCACGACGGGCAATCTCAGCGCGCTCGACGCGATCAGGCGGAATGCAGTCGACATCCTCTGCTCCGACTACTACACCCCCTCGCTCCTGCACGCGGTCTTTCGGCTGTTCAACGAAAAAATCATGCCGCTTCCGGATGCGGTGCGCATGGTGAGCAGAAACCCGGCGCGCGCTGCCGGCATGAGCGCATACCTCGGTTCACTCGAGGTGGGCAAGCTTGCCGACATGCTGCTCGTGAACGAAGGAGCCGGCAGCCCCTCCGTGGTCGCGGCGTGGGTCGGCGGACATCGAGTCTACGAAAGGCACGACGGCACCTTGAACGCCATGGGCGACCGTTGGGCATTGGAAGCGGCTCCGCCGCAGGAGGCGTCCCATGCTTCATGAAATCGACGTCCCGGTCTTCCCGCGCCAGGGGGAGTCAAAGGTCCTGTCAGAGGCGCCATTTCTCCACGAAGGGGCATTCGTGCAAAAAAGCAGGATCGGTTCCTGGACGGAGATCGGCAGGAACACGACCATCGTCGAATCCACGATCGGCGACTACACCTACGATGACGGCGAGGTCTCCATCTTTTATTCCCAGATCGGAAGATACTGCTCGGTTGCGAACAGGGTCCGCATCAATCCGGGCAATCACCCGCGGGACCGGGTGACCCAGCATCACATGACCTACAGGAGAGTCCAGTTCGGGCTGGATACCCAGGATGACGAGGAGTTTTTCGCCTGGCGGCGCGCGCATCCCTGCATCATCGGCCATGATGTCTGGATCGGCCACGCGGCCGTCATCCTGCCGGGCGTGCATATCGGCACAGGTGCGGTCGTCGGCGCATCGGCAGTCGTGACCCGGGACGTGGAACCCTACCAGGTCGTCGCCGGTGTGCCGGCGCGACCCTTGCGTTTCCGGTTCAGTGAGGACGTGATTGCGCGCATCCTGCAGAGCAAATGGTGGGAATGGACCCGGCCGCAGCTCGAGGAACGTTGGCAGGATCTCTGCTCGTTGTCCGACTTCCTGGAGAAGTACGCGCCGTGACGGGTCACACGGAACAGGCGGGCCTGCAGGATGGGCTCGCCTCCCGGCTGTGCAG
>Ga0074045_10004867_pt1 | contig 11807 bp, 9 predicted proteins | sample BogForMeECP23OM2_FD_94442 | JGI IMG/M metagenome (GOLD analysis project Ga0074045, IMG submission 94442) | Bog forest soil microbial communities from Calvert Island, British Columbia, Canada - Bog Forest MetaG ECP23OM2 | ecosystem: Environmental > Terrestrial > Soil > Wetlands ...
CAGTCACTGCGCAGAGTTTTCACCAGCGATTGCAGCGGCTCGTGGGCCTCCGTGAGGGCCTCCACCTCGACTCGCAGCATGCTCGTTTTCGGCTCGCCGTCAGGGCGCGAGATGACGGTTTCGTCGAGGGCAATCTCACCCAGCTGCTTCGCCTCGTCCTCCCTGCGGATCGCAAATCTCTGTCTCGAGGTGCGCACTTCGAACAACGGCAGCAAGGCGCGCGCACCGCTCACCGCGTGTACGCGCGATCCGACAGGACCAATCGATTGCCGAATCGACTCGCTCTCGGAGTTTTCCAGCAATTCGCTCAACTCCCGGCGGTCCGCCACCTCCGTACTGGCGGAATGCAGCGACTTGAGAGTCGCCTCCGATTTCCCGGACTCAGAGCGGATGCGCAGTGCAAAGCCCGCGCGATGTATTCGCCAGTCGTGCGTGTCCAAGTATGTATCGAAGATGTTCAGAGTGGAGCGCGGTTCCAGGACGAGCCCGTCGATCGTGCCGTGCTCGGCCAGCCAGCGGCGCACAGAACCAAGATCGGTGGACGCCAGCTGCCATTCCACTTCGCGTCCATCCTTGTGATCAGAATTGCGGTGTTCCTTTCTCGTAGTGTGTGGGGTTGATGACATTTGTGTGACAGTTTAGAGCATTCAGGGAGCTTTTTCACAAAGCACTCGGGGCGGCATTGCGCCACTGCAGCAAGCGCGCTCCAAACCGTCGCTGCGCCGCTCTTAACTTCTTATTCCAAGCCGGTGCGATTAGACTCTGCGATGAGCAAAATCGCGGAGAACGCCATGGCTTTTTCGCTGTACGCCGCCACTGTTCCGGCCTATCGGCAGATCCTGGAGGCCGTTTCCGGCCTGCTCGCCAAGGCGGAGGCTTTCTGCACCGAGAAGCGGCTCGCGCCGCACGACATCATTCAGGCCCGGCTTGCCGAGGACATGCTGCCGTTTGCCTATCAGGTGAAGTCCACTGCAGTGCACTCTCTCGGGGCGATCGAGGGTATCCGCAAGGGCGTATTCTGTCCCGATATGACGCCTCCTCCCGAAAGTTTCGCAGCGCTCAAGGCGCGCATCGCTGAAACGCTCGCGGCGCTCGAGAGGATCGAGGCGGCGGAGGTCGACGCCTTCGTCGGCCGCGACATGCGCTTTGCATTCGGTGACCGCCAGATTGATTTCACCGCCGAGAATTTCCTGCTCTCCTTCTCGCAGCCCAACTTCTACTTCCACGCAGCCACGGCTTACGACATCCTGCGCTGGAAGGGCGTCCCGATCGGCAAGCGGGATTTCATGGGCAGGACGCGCGCGAAGGGGAAATGAAAATCGCCTGATGCCCCAAGAGCGTCATGCCTCGAACCTCGCCGCGCTCGTGACCGGAGGATCGCGCGGCATCGGCCGGGTAATCGCGATGCAACTGGCGCAACGCGGCCTGCGGATCGCGCTCCACTACCGCAGCAATCGGGACGCCGCCGTCGCCACTGTCGCCGATCTGCCGGGAAAGGGCCACTCGCTTTTTGATGCAGATCTCGCCGATCCAGGCGCGAGCGCTCAACTCTGGCAACGGGTCGTCCGGCAATTCGGCCGCATCGACGTCCTCATCAATAATGCCGGCGTCTACATCATGCACGCGCCCTTGGAGACCGGCTACGAGTCCTGGCAGTCTGCGTGGCGGCATACGCTCGGCGCCAATCTGATTGCTGCTGCCGACCTTTCGCTGCTCGCCGCACAGAGCATGGCAGACCGCAGCGATCCGGTGGATGCCGCGTTCGGTCGCGGCCGGATCGTCAACATCTCCTCGCGCGGCGCATTTCGTGGCGAGCCAGACGCCCCGGCCTATGGCGCGAGCAAAGCCGGCCTCAATGCCCTGTCTCAGTCCCTCGCGAAAGCGCTCGCGCCGCGTGCGATCTATGTTTACTGCGTGGCGCCGGGCTGGGTGGAGACCGACATGGCCGCGAGCCATCTCACCGGACCCGACGCGCCGGCCATTCTCGCGCAACATCCGCTCGGACGCGTGAACCGCACCGATGAAGTGGCGGCAGCCGCCGTCTACTGTGCGCTCGAGGCGCCGCCCGCGATGACCGGCGGCGTGATCGACGTCAACGGCGCCAGCTATCTGCGGACTTGAGCGATGCGCCACTCCCTCAGCAGTCGGCCGCAAGCAGCCATCCGGCAATTAATAATGGCTGGCGCAAAGTTGCCGTTCGACAGGCACCTGAGGTACTAGCCGATCGGTCTCCTTCTTGACCGCGGCATAGCACTCGCAACACTCATCTTCCAACTTGGATCGATCGACGACCGTGATTTGGCCGCGGCTGTAACGGATGGCGCCGAGGCTCTGCAACCTGGCGGCGGCCGAATTAACGCCTTCGCGGCGCACCCCCAGCATGTTGGAAAGGAGTTCCTGCGTCATTTTGAGTTGGTTGGTGGGCAGTCGGTCCAGATACACCAGCAGCGAGCGGCACAACTGCTGGTCCAGCGTGTGATGCCGGTTGCAGGCGGCCGTCTGGGCAATTTGCGTGAGCAGCGCCTGCGTGTAACGCAGAAGCAGGGCTTGCATTTCACCATCTTGATGGAACTCGTCCTTGAACCGCTTTCCGAGCATCCGATAGGCGCCGCCGGCACTCTGCACGACCGCCCTGCTGCGGCTTTTTTCTCCGCCCGTGAAAAGCGCGACGCCGACCAGACCTTCGTTACCCACCACCGCGACTTCCGTCGAAGCGCCGTCTTTCATCAAGTATAGAAACGAGATGATGCAGTCGATCGGAAAATATACGTAGCGCAGTACATCGCCGGGCTCGCACACGATTTTGCCGAGCGGCATTGGGACGAGTTGCAAGTGCGGATAGATGCGCTCTCGCTCCGGCCTGGGCAATGCAGCAAGCAATTGATTTCGCTGCGGACCGTACAAGTCCGGCATATCGCAATACATCCTGGCTCCCCGAATTGAGAATCATCGCCCTGCAATATGTCGACCAGAGTAAATGGCGATGCGTGGTACGTCTGTCGGCGGTCCTATCTTAAGGGTTTCCCCTACCAAGTACAGGACGATATTTGTGAGTCGGGCAAGATCTACGTATCAAAGATCGCTGTCCTGGACATCTCGTGATCAAAAGGACGCGATTAGTCGTGCTGGCAGATCTAAGATGGCCGCTTCGGCAACAAGAGTTGAGAGACCGTGTCACGTCCCATATCCCGTTCCGCGGCAAAAAATCGGCTTCTCGAGCTTTTACCCCGTCAGGATCGCCAACGCGTGCTCGCAGCGTGCGAGCCGGTCGAGCTCAAATCCGCCGAAGTCCTGCGCGAGCCCGGGCAGCGCATACGCCATGTGTACTTCCCCGCTGGCGGCTCCATCTCACTGATCGCCCCGACCGCTGCAGGCGACAGTCTTGAGGTAGCGGTCATCGGCGATGAAGGCGTGCTGGGGGTCTCGGTGGCGTTCGGGATAAGCATGGGATCGCAGCGCGCGCTGGTGAATGGAGCCGGCACGGCCTGGCGAATCGCCGCGCCGCCAAGGGGTTAACCACTCCGCCTCGCTTCTGCGGCAGCGCAAGTTGATCAGCTACTGCCGCGGCCACGTCACCATACTCGATCGGCGCGGCTTGCAAGCCGCTGCCTGCGAGTGTTATCTCGCAGCCAGAAACGCCTACCTGCTCCGGTATCCCGGAGTCACGCGGCATTAGCTTCGTGGAGTTCATGGGCCGGCTCTCCTGGGGTCGAGCGCAGCCGGCTTTTTGTCCACGGCACGCTGTAGCACCGGCCCAACGGCTCTATATTTCGCCCGGTCGCGCCATAACGGTCAAGGAATAAAACTCACGTATTCCTCGAGAAAAGCGCCTTTGCCATACCGGCGTTCGATGGACGAGGGATCACCATTGATCCCTGGGCCAGGCGGCGGGATTGCGCTTGGCGCGCATGACCGATACGGCCTGAAGAATCGCCGTGGAACCTCTCGAGGGCCCGGCACCGAGCGCCGTGTAGGCCTGTCCGACGATGAGGTTTGCGACCCGCTCGTTCGCGACCGCGCCGGAAACATCGGCGGTCACGATCTGGTTCGCGCGAGTCGATAGTGTCAGCGTCGTGCCATTGATGGCGAGTAACGTACCGCTCACGCGCTGTGTGGCACCGGGCGGCAGCGAGGATGCCGCCGTGGCCAAGTCGACTGAGACGGCGGTGCTGGATGCCGCCGGGGAAGCGTTGGGTCCAAAGATCATCAGACTCTTATAGGCGGCTACATACACCTTTCCGTTCGCCACCACGGGCACGATGTTGGCATTTCCGCCAAGATTCGGCCATTCACCGGCCGGTGCGGAGTAAAGCTGATTGAGGGTTCCACTCACCGGCACTGCGGCGAACGCGTACAGCATCAGAGGTGTCGTCGGCGTGGGTCTGGCGACCGCCCAGATGATTGCGCTGCTGAGATGCCCGGCGTTCGATGAGACCACGGTGAAGAAGCCCGGATCCTGCTCGCTCTGCTGTACGTTGGCCGTCGCCTCCGCCACCAGCTGCGGGGGCGAGATTTGAACCTGCCAGATTTGCAGCGCAGCACCGGCGCTGCTGACGACGCGGCCGATCCCATCGGAACCGTGGAAATAGGACGGTCCGCACCAGCAGCCGTCGGCGAGCTGTTGCGTGTCGAGGGCCGTCGACAGGTCGTCCTGATTGAGCAGGAACAGACGGCCGTCCTTGGACACGATCGTCGCGAGATTCCAGCTGCCGGGCTGCTGCTCCGGAATCAGCATGACGCCCGCGGCCCCGAGGTCGGCATCGTCTTTGTCCATCTGGAAGACATTGCTCGGCGTGAACACGCCGTCTCGCTGCGCGAGATTCGGCTGCATGCTGATGACGCTTTCCTGGATGTTGGTCACGCCATCGTACGTCGATTCCGACGGGCAGAGCTCCGGCGAGAGATAGAAGTTGCAATCCGAGTTGCCGGTGGAGAAGAAGACATGATCGTGCGCACCGGCGACGCCGAATCCAGACATCCAGACGGAGCTCAGGAAGAAGCTGGTCGGCGAGGTTGCTTGGGTATCGTTCAGCTCTGCATGAACGAGGGGGGCAAGCGTCGGCGCCCTCCAACCCAGCACCCACCCTCGCGAATTGTTCGCCGAAAAATCACAGAAGCTGCCGAAGCCGGCGTAGATGACATTGTTCATCTCGAGCAGACCCGGGCGCTGCCGCTGGTAAGTGGCGTTGAATGCGAACTTCGTTCCATCGGTGAGGGTCTGGATCGCGGCAACGGTCACCGGCGCGACGGCGTCGGCGAGCGTGGTCAGATTGAGTGCGTGCAGCTGGTAGCTCGGCGTTGTCCCGTTGACGTAGGCGATCAGAAAAACTTCGCCCTTCGCAAGATCGATGACCGGGGTACTCGTGATCCCGACGTTCGGTCCGTTGTTTCCGCAACCGAGTGGCGTGGGCACGGGCGCCCCTAAATTGCGCTGCACCAGAATGGCACCGCTGTTGGCATCGAGCGCGTAAATGGAATTGTTTTCGGTGACGACGTAGAGCACATCGTGTGTGCCGCCGGCAATCTGCATAGCGGGCACGAGCAGCGGCTGGGCGTCGACCTGGTCATCAAGGACCACGGTTTGCAGCACACCGAACGTGGACGGGAAACTCGAGGCGTTGAGCACGGTTTCATCGTGGTTCCAGCCCGTGCGCAGGTTGTCGTAGTGATACGTCGTGACCGAGATCGGTGTGTCGCTGGTCGAAGCCGACGCAGAGGCGGGCGTTGCCGCTTGTGCGGCGGGTAACGCGGGCAGCAGGGCCAGCGTCAGTGTCAGTGTCAGTGTCAGTGAACGAAAGGACTTACGCACGGAATCCCCTCCTTAGTGCCGACCGCCTTCGGGCGGGCAACCCCTGGCGGTCTCTAGTTCGTTATTCGCACCTATCAGCGTGGCCACATCTTCGCGGCGACGCTACAAAATACTACTCCCCGGCGGGTCGCATCGCATGCACTTGACATATTTCTCGCATCAATTGAGCGGCTGGCGAAGCGCAAGCACGACGGGCTCATGCGGCACGACGGGCTCATGCGGCACATTTTCGCCGGGCGCGGCGATCGGTTTGCCGACGGCAACATCCTTCGCTATTTTGCCCTCCTCTGAGGGGCTCGGAGGTTCACCATGACTGACTACGCGGGCAAGGTGGCGTTCATTACCGGCGGCGCATCGGGCGCGGGCTTCGGCCAGGCGAGCGTGTTCGCGGAAGCTGGCTGCAGGATCGTGATCGCCGACATCCGCCGGGCCGCCATCGACGAAGCTGCCGAAAAGCTGCGCGCCCAGGGCGCCGAGGTTCACGGGATCGTGTTGGACGTCACTGACCGTGCCGCCTACGCCCGCGCCGCCGACGAGGTCGAACAGGTGTTCGGCAAAGCCCCCGAACTGCTGTTCAACACCGCCGGCGTCAATGCCTTCGGTCCGCTGGAGAAGTCGACGTACGATGATTTCGACTGGCTCATGGGGGTCAATTTTGGCGGTGTCGTGAACGGCATGATGACCTTCGTGCCGCGTATGATCGCGGCGGGCCGGGGCGGTCATATCCTCACCACCTCGTCCGTCGGCGGATTCTTCGGCAGTCCCGTGGCCTCGATCTATTCGGCCGCGAAGGCCGCAGTCATCAATCTGATGGAGAGCTACCACCTCTCGCTGGCGAAGTACGGCATCGGCGTGTCGGTCCTGTGCCCGGCGAACATCCGCAGCAACATCGCCGAGGCGACCAGGCTGCGCCCGGCGCACCTCAGCCATACCGGCTATGTCGTCAACGAAGAAGTGATCCGATCGCTGCACAGCATCCATGCGCACGGCCTCGATCCCGTCGTGCTGGCACGACGCACCAAGGAAGCCATGGAAGCGAATCAGCTGTACATCATTCCCTACCCTGAGGAGCGAGAGCACCTCGCCCAGCACTTCAAGCAGATCGTCGATGCCGTGCTGCCGATGGAGGCGGACCCGGAAGGCGCCAGGCAGCGCACCGAGGCCCTTCAGAACTGGTTGAAGGATCGCCAATCCCTGCTCTAGACAATCGCCGAATTTGAGGGCCGTCAGGAATCGGGGGACGTGATGCGCATGACAGACTGCTACGAGTCGGCCCGTACGTCGGCCGCGGCGCCCGTCTCTGCGAGCGCCCGCTCCTTGAGATGCCGCCGCATCGCCACCGCAGCGGCGTCCGAGGCAAAGGAAATCTCGTAATGCTCCTCCGCACCCCCCGCCAGAACTTGCTCCAGCCGGCTTAGGGCCGCCACGTCTTCCGCGAACGCGAGCATCAGCTGCTCGCGCATGAACGCGGTGACGCTCGCATCCTCGAGCGCGAAGTCGCGGCTGTGCACGATGAAGTAATGCGTGCTGCCGTGCGTCTCCGGCGTCGGTACATGGCAGGTGCGGATTCGAAATTCGGGCCGCGTACCCGGCGGCAGGTCATTGTCGTAGAACGTGGCGCTGACGACATGTAGTCCGGGTGAGAGGAATTCCGAGGTCGCAATACGCGCTGCATGGTCGTGGAGCAAATTGCTCGGCTGGGCCCACACGGGCGGCAGGCGCGTCGGAATCACGCTGCGCGTGATTCGATAGTGGCCTTCCTTCGCCTGCACCTCGTACGGCGCCCGCGCGTAGTCGGGCGTGCCGAAGCTCTCGGCATGCACGTAGGACAAGTGAGTAAGATCGAGCAGATTCTCATGCAAACTGACGTAGTTCCCCGGCAGGTGAAAATAGTCCTGCGACGACGTCCATCGATCGCCTTCGAGCCAGGGCGTCGAAGGGACGGCGGCCGGGTCGGCGAGCGCCCGATCGCCGAACCACCCCCAGATGAACGGTCCGCGCTCGATGAGCGGATAGGCGCGCACGCCGACGCCTTTCGGGCACACGGGCTGCGAGGGAACCTCGATGCAGTCGCCCGAGGCATCGAATCGCAGGCCGTGGTAGCCGCACACGATGTCATCGCCGTCCAACTTGCCGGCCGACAGCGGGTAAGAACGATGCGGACAGCGATCCTCCAGAGCGACCGCCGCTCCGGCCGCCGTCCGGAACAGCACGATGTGCCGCCCGAGCACAGTGCGTTTGAGCAGCGAGCGGCCCACTTCGCGGGCGAACGCCACGACGTACCATTCGTTGGCGATGAACGGCGTATTGCGGTCGGCCAACTGATGCATGGCCCGCTGCGAAACTCGAACCAATGTGGACGATGGTGCAGTCATGATGCCCCCCTGCGGGACACTATAGGGTTGTGCGGTAATCTTCGTCTGTCCTCCCAATCGTGGACACGCCCATGAGAGATTTGTTGCTGATCGAGTTCGTTACGGCCATCGGCGAGCCGGAGTTCCCACAAAAGGCGCTGGATTACGTCAACAGCCGGATGCCTGTCGACCATGTCTCGCTGTTTGTTCTGGATCACGAATTGGTGCCGCACATCCTGGGCGCCGCCAGCCGGGCCGCGAAGCGAACCGCACTGCTCGCCGCACGGATCTACGAGCGGGCGATGTTCTATCGCCACGATCCGAACTCGCGGCGCATCAGCAGCGGCTCGGCCGCGGGCGAGGTGATGATCTTCCGGCAGCGCGCCTCCGACATCCGCGATCCGCAATACCGTGACCAGCTCTATCGGCGCTTTGGGCTGCTCGAGAGGCTTTCCGCGGTCCGTGCGGTGAATGGTAGATGGTACGTTTTTAATGTGTACCGCAACGTCGGATCCGGCCCTTTCCGCGCCGAGGAGATTGACCTGCTGACCGATTGGGGCCCGATGTTGGTGACCTGCACGGCGAAGCATGCCGCCCTGGCCCAACCGGCTCTGTTCCAAGATGCCTTGGTGCACTCGCGCGAATATCTCGAATCGCTCCTCAAGTCCGTCGAGCCGCGCCTCACCCAGCGCGAGCGGCAGGTCTGCGCACTGGCGCTGGCGGATCGGACTGTGGCCGGAATTGCGGCGACGCTGGGAATCGGGCAGTCCACCGTTGCGACGCTGCGGCGGCGCGCCTACGCCAAACTCGGCATCACTCGTCTGAGCGGGCTGTTCGCCCTGTGCATCGCCAAGATTTCGCGTTGATGCCATCGCACCTCAACCGGCCGGGTCCGGCCGCAGCCGCCGATGCAGGGCACCGATGATCAGTGCGACGCAGCCCGCGGGGAGCGCGAGCCATGCGAGCACCGTCGAGGGCTGAGCCCCCGCCGCCAGTACCCAGCCTCCGATCAGCGGACCCAAAATCGCTCCCACGCGCGCAACCGCCGCGGCGACACCCAGGCCGGCGGCGCGCAATTCCGGCGGGTACAGCCGCGCACCGACCGCGAGCACGCCAAACATGCCGCCGGAGACGGCCGCGCCCAGAACGCACAGCAGCACCGGCCAGACCCAGCCCGCAGGCGAGGTCAGGCTGAAACCTATGCCCGCACAGCCGGCGATGCAGTACGCCGTGCACAGCGCCGGCACCGTCAGACCGCGGTCGATGCAGCGGGCCAACACCAGGGCGCCGATGATCCCGCCGCCCTGCAGCCAGGTGATGCCGCGGACCGACGCGTCGCGAGACCATCCCGAACCGGCGAGGAACACCGGCAGCCAACTCACCAGCAGGTACACCAGGAATGCCGCCACCGAAAAGGTCGCCCAGAAGGCTAGTGATCGCGGCAAATGCCGCGGTTCGATGAGCGCCCGGATCGAGCCCGCAGCCTCGATGGGGCGCGATTCCGCGGCCACCTGTGCGCGATCGACATCGGGGGCGTAGCGCCGCAGCAGAGATACGAGCTTCATCGCATGCCTCTCGTCGAGGGCAAGCAGCGGCAGTGATTCGGGCAGCAGGGCCCACACCAGCATGGCGAGAGCGAGCGGGCCGAAGCCGCCCGCCAGAAATATCGCCGGCCAGCCCCAGCGGCCGATCAGACCCGGCGCGATCAGGCTGGCGAGCATCGCTCCCACCCCGACCTGGCAGGACATCAGCGTCACGAGCGTCGCGCGGCGCGTTCGCGGCGACCACTCGGCCGCCAGCGCCATCGAGTTTGCCTGGCAGACTCCGAGCCCAGCGCCGGTCAAAAACCGCAGTGCGCCGAGAGCTGTCGGCGTGGTGGCCAGCGCCGTCGCCGAGGAGGTGAGGCCGATCAGCAGTAAGCCGCCAATCAACACGGGGCGACGGCCCAGTCGATCGCCGATGGGGGCGAGGAACGCCGAGGCCAGCCCCAGTCCGACCAGCGAGGCCGACAATGCCCAGCCGAGAGCAGAGGGCGGGAGAGACCATTGGCGGGCAAGCGCGGGCACCGCCAATCCGAGCGCCTGTAGATCGTAGCCGTCGAGCAGCACGATGGCCCCGCACAGCAAGAACACGCGCCATTGGATGGCGCTTATCGGGCGTGAGTCGATGAGTCCGCTGATCGTCAGCGGGGTGCTGCGCGGATTCGCGGCATCGGCCGTCATGGCGCCGTCGCCCGAGGCGATTCCTTGCGCCGAATCAAGTCGGCTGCACGTTCGGCGATCATGATCGTCGGCGCATTGGTGTTGCCGCTCGGCACATCCGGCATCACCGAGGCATCCACCACGCGCAGCCCCTCGAGGCCGTGCACACGCAACTGCGGATCTACCACGGCGTCGGGTCCGACTCCCATGGCACAGGTGCCGGTCGGATGTGCGCCGCTCGCGAGCGTGGCGCGCACGTAGGCGTCGAGATCCGCATCCGAGACGGCCGCCGCTCCAGGCGCGAGCTCGGCGGCGACCAATCCCGCGGCCGGCGGCGTCGCGAAGAACTCGCGGCAGAACCGTACGTAACCGCGCAGCGCCGCGCGATCCGCGCTGCTTTCGAGATAGCGGCACAGGATGCGCACCGCAGCGGTCGGATCGGCCGAGCGCAAGGTCACGGACCCGCGGCTGTCTGGCCGCAGCAGCAGCGCGCCGACGCTGAATTCGTGCCCCGCGCCACGCCGCCACCCCGGGAACCAGGGTCGCGCCATGAATGAAACCGGGCTCACTTGGAACTGCGTGTCAGGACCCGGGAAACGGCCGGTGAGCCGCAAAAAGCCTTGCAGCGCAAACGGCATGGCAGCCGCCGGACCGGTTCCGAAGACGCGCCAGCGGGCCATGGCGAGCGCAAGCCGATCGAGACGCAAGTCCCGCTCCGACGGCAGCGCTGCGTTGGCGCGAAATATGGTGACGACCATGGGATGATCCTGCAGATTGCGTCCGACTCCCGGCAACGCATGGCGCACCTCGACACCCACATCCTCCAGGTGCTGCGCCGGTCCGATGCCCGACAGCAGCAATATCTGCGGTGAGTTGAACGCGCCGCCGCACACCAGCACTTCGCGCGCCGCTCGCCGTGTCTGCAGTCGTGCGCCTATGACGCATTCGACGCCCACCGCGCGCCGCGATTCGAGCAGCAGCCGCGTCACCAGGACGCTGCAGAGAATGGTCAGATTGGGACGCGCTCGCGCAGCATCGAGAAAGGCCCGCGCGGTGCTCGCGCGCCGGCCTCGCGCGATGGTGAAGTCGGGCAGCCCCACTCCCTCGGCGTCTGCCGCGTTGAAATCCTCGATCTGCCGATAGCCCAGCCGTTCGGCCGTCGCGGCGAGCGGCTGGTACAGCGGCGAGCGCGCAATACGCGTCACGGCCAGCGGACCGCCAGCGCCGTGAAGGGGTCCGGCGCCTCGCCAGTTATCCTCTGAGCGCTTGAAATAGGGCAACACCTCAGCGTGCGACCAGCCCTCGCAGCCGGCGGCTGCCCAGCGATCGTAGTCGCGCGCATTGCCCCTGGAGTACATCATGCCGTTGATCGAGGAAGTGCCGCCGAGAAGCTTACCGCGCATATGGGGAATCCGCCGCTGATCGCAAAAAGGCTCCGGCTCG
>Ga0074045_10004868_pt1 | contig 11806 bp, 8 predicted proteins | sample BogForMeECP23OM2_FD_94442 | JGI IMG/M metagenome (GOLD analysis project Ga0074045, IMG submission 94442) | Bog forest soil microbial communities from Calvert Island, British Columbia, Canada - Bog Forest MetaG ECP23OM2 | ecosystem: Environmental > Terrestrial > Soil > Wetlands ...
CATCTGTTGCATGGCGCGGGCGAGCGAGCCGATCTGGTCGGAGGAGTGGATGTCGAGTTCTGCGCCGGTAAGATCACCGGAGGCGATGGCGTCGGCGCGGTCGGCGACCAGGTCGATGCTGCGCGTGATGCGCCGGGCGAGAATAAACGAGAGGAGGCCGCCGGCGAGCGCTCCGAAGATGGTGGCGGTCCACAGAGTGAAGAGGACGGCGAAGTTGAGCTGTTGCAGCGTGGCCATTTCAGTGTCGCATTGCCTCTCCTGGGACAGGACGAGGGCCCCCATGGAGGCGAACAAGGCGGAATCCCCGGAAAGAATCTGAGTGCGCAGGAGTTCACGGGCCTGGCTTGAGGCTGCGGTGGTATGCATCTCGTTGAGCCGCTCCACTTCTTCTTCCACGGGGCGGAGCTGGACCAGGCCTGGCGGGATCTGCTGAATGATGGAGGCATCGCTGCCGAGATCGAAGTGGCGGGAGAGTTCGACGAGCTGGGCGAGAGGCGCGTCCGCGGCATTCAGGTCGTCCAGGCGCTGCTTGCGCAGTTGCTGAGAGGATGCGGGATCGGTTCCGAAGACCATGTAGGTCTCAAGCGCCTGCACACTAGTCATCATGGCGGCGCGGACGTCGCGGGCCCTGCAGATAATGGGGATTCGCCCGTCGGCAACGGAGGCGGCGAGCCGGTTGGCCTGCTGTTCGCGCACGTGCGCAAACAGGGCGCTGGCGAACATGGCGAGAATCAGGACACCGGTGCTGATGCCGAGCTTGGATTCGAGTTTCATGCGGTCCTCTGAGACAGCGTGGCCCGGATAAGGCCTTCAGAGGGTGTATCGGCCCGGCGGGAGCGGTGCGTTAGCCAAGCGCGGGCTGGAGGACGGCAGGAGTGGGGATCTCATCGAAGGTAAGATTTTCGGCGGGGCTGCCGGTGCGCTGCTTCCAGTCGAGAAAGAGGCTGCCGTAGCTGTCTGTGAGGCAGGTGGCGGGATCGACGCCGAGCCGGGCCAGGGTGCGGTCGATCCATGCGGGGGGGCCTTCCAACTCGGCGTAGTCGCCGATGGGCGTCTCGTCGAGGACGAGGTGCAAGCTGGGGTTGGCCGAGAAGAGTTCGGAGGGATGGACTGGGCCGGTAAAGAGCGGGCCGGCGATGCCGGGGGTGGTGTGGGACCACTCGGTGCGGAACTTTTCGTAGCGGAAGACGGGATCGAACCCGAGCTGATGGAAGATGGCGGCGAGCGCGGGGCCGTCCTCTACGAGGGTCTCGGTCTCGATGCGGACTTTGTAGCTGGCTGCTGCGCTGGAACTGACTGGGTCGCTGGAGCCGGCCGGGTCGCCGACTGCGGAGGTGTCTGCCGGGCGCTTGTGGGTGACGATCCAGAGGTCGCCGTAGCGGCGAATGCGCAGTATCTGGCGGGATGCGCGGAGGGTGCGGGAGGGCGTGTCGTAGAGGGTGTTCTGCTCGAAGGTGCGGGGCGTGTCGAGCTGGAATCCGAGGCCGGGAAGACGCGATTGCAGGCGAGCCAGATCGTGGATGGGAAATTTGAGTTCGATCTCGGCGGTCTGCATTCGTTGAGTATACGGCGAGGGCGGTAGGATGAGGGAGAGAGGCGACGCTTTCGATGAGTGACGTGAAGGAGCCGGAGCGCGGAGGTGAGCGCCGGCCGGAGCAGGGGTTGGGCCTGAAGACCGAGCGGCTGCGGGCCGAGGATGCAGACGGCGTGGTGCGGGCGGCGGAGCTGCTGCGCGCGGGCGGGACGGTCGCGTTTCCCACCGAGACGGTCTATGGGTTGGGGGCGAATGCACTGGATTCTGCAGCGGTTGCGAAGATATTTTTGGCGAAGCAACGGCCTAGTTGGGACCCGATGATCGTGCATGTGGAGGGGCGCGCGATGCTGGAGCGGGTGGCGGCGGTCCCGGCAGGAGGCGAGGGGCGCGTGGTCGCGAGGCTGATGGAGGCCTTCTGGCCGGGGCCGCTGACGCTGCTGCTGCCGAGGACGGCCGCGGTTCCAGACGCGGTGACGGCTGGACGGCCGCTGGTGGGCGTGCGTTCGCCGGCGCATCCCGTGGCGCGGGAGCTGATCCGGCTGGCTGGCGTTCCAGTGGCCGCGCCCAGCGCGAACCGCTTCGGCGGGATGAGCCCGACGACGGCAGCGCATGTGCTGGCAGACCTGGATGGGCGGATCGATGCAGTGCTGGATGGCGGGCCGACCAATGTGGGAGTGGAATCGACGGTGCTGGACGTGGGTGCGCGGGCGATCTATCGGCCGGGAGCGGTGACGGCGGCGATGATTGCGAAGACGATCGGCGAGGAAGTGCGGGTGGTGACGGCGGCGGGCTCCGAAGCGGGTGCGCCGGAGGGTTTGGCATCACCGGGTATGGGGATGAGGCATTATGCTCCGCGGGCGCGGCTGGTGCTGGTGGAGGGCCAGCGCGAGCTGCTGGAGGAGATTGGTCGGCACGCGGGGGCGGAGGTTGGGGTGATGCTGCCGGATGGGTGGGAGTTTGGCGCGGCGGCAGTGCAGTTTCGCTGGGGGCCGTGGGGGGATGCGGAGATCCTGGCGCGGCTGCTGTATCTGGGGCTTCGAATGCTGGATGGCCGCGGAGTGGGGGTGATTGTGTGCCCGGTGCCGGAGATGGGTGGGATTGGGGAGGCGATTCGGGACCGGTTGGAAAAGGCGGCCCGGGGGAAGTAGCTCATTCAGTCATGCGCTGTATACTTGTTCACCCATCAAGGAGGGACCGATGCCTGTACTCATGATTGCTGAACAACCGAACCTCGACGAGGTGACCTATGCCTCGATCCTGGAGCCCCTGATGCCGTTGCTGCGTTCGGCGAACGGCTTCATGTCCCACGCCGGAGGTCCGAGTCCCGCCGGCGGGATACGCATGATCGAGATATGGGACTCCGAGGCGGACAGCCAGAAGTTCTTCAACGAGAACCTGAAGCCGAATCTCCCGCCCGGAGCTGTGCCCGACATGACGTACTACGAGCTTCACGCCGCATTCACTCGATAGGCGTCCGCGCCGTCGCTCTAGGCCTGTCTCTGTCGGCCTCAGTTGTGGTCAGATTCGGTGTCCATGCGCTCATGCTGGCGCGCCACCCGGATTTGTGCGCGGTTGGGGTTGTGTTGGGAGGGGCTCGGCGAGTTGGGCGGCGAAGGCGTCGAGCGAGAGGCTGCGGAGGAGGTTGCGGCGGAGGCCGGAGTGGACCTGGTCGAGGGCGTGGCTGGCCGATTCGATCCAGGCGAAGGGGAGGGCGGCGGCCAGGCGGTTCAGCTCGGCGCGGAGGTCGGTGTTGCGCAGAAGATCGGGTGTGCCGCTGTCGATCAGGAGAAGGTCTTCGAGCAGGAGAGCGAGGGCGCGCAGCAGGGCAGTGGTCTTGGTCTGGCCGTCGGCCCCGGCGCGGTAGGTCTCGGTCATCTTGAAGAGGGCGGTGTGGTCGGGGTCACCTTTGGTTGCAATGGCAGCCGCATTTCGTAAAAAGATGAGGGCGTCGGCGCGGGCCGCGGTGTAGGCTTCGAGGTCGAAGGCGAGGGCGCGGCCGGCTGCTCCCTGCGAGAGGCGGGCGATGAGCGAGCGCTGCTTGGCGGGAACGTCGGGGCGGCGGGCGGCGAGCAGGGCTTCGACCTCTTCGACCGGAAGCGCACCGAGGCGGACGTTGGCGCAGCGGGAGCGGATGGTCGGCAGCAACTCGCCGGGGTTCTCCGCGAGGATGAAGATGTGGACGGAGTCCGGCGGCTCCTCCAGAACCTTGAGCAGCGAGTTGGCGGCCTCCTTCATCATGCTGGCGGCGGTGAGGATGAAGATCTTGTGCGGGGCCTCGCTGGGCAGGTAATGAGCGCGCTGGATGAGGGTGCGTACCTGGCCGAGCTTGATGAGGAGCTGGGGCGGGTCGGGCGGCAGGATGAGGACGTCGGGGTGAGGCTGGATGAGGACGCGGGTCTCTTTCTTGTCGGTCTCGCGCAGGTCTTCGCGGGCGAGGACGGCGGCGGCGACCTGTTCTTCGAGGTTGGCGGCACTGGCGATGCGGGTGCAGTTGGAACATTCGCCGCAGAAGCAGGCGAGGGGCTGGCCGGAGGACGAGAGCTCGCGGGGCTGGCGCTTGCACTCGACGGCCATGGCAAGCATGAGGGCGAGGGTGTACTTCCCCGCTCCGGCTGGGCCGGAGAGGACGAGCGAGTGAGGCAGGCGACCGGCACTGATGGCGGCGCGCAGCGATTCCACGGCAGCCTCGCTGCCGAGGAACTGGTGGAAGCCGGTGGGGAGCGCGGGCGCGGGGTTCATGGTTCGCTTCTTCCTTCTCCGAGCATAAATGGCTCAGGGGGCTATTGGTATACTGCGGGTTGGCGATTCCCTGATGTAATTCCCCAAAGCAATTCCCCAATTATTGGAAGCATTTATGATTATTGGTAGGAATCGCTAAGCCCAAGGGCGACATCTCATGGAATCTGTGGTTTCCCGTTTGGCGACCTATGTGCTTAATCCGATTTGGCTAAGCGTTTGTGGGGGGGAAGCGGTCTTGAGTTCTTGAACTTTTGCAGGGAACGCTCGTAGTTTGCTGTGCCCGTAGTTAGCTGTGCTCATGATGAGAGACGCCTTCCAGACGCGAATCCTTGCCGTCGTCCTTGCGGTTGCGACGCTGGGGGTGTGCGTTCTGGCGGGGTTCAACCTGTCGCAGGAGCTGGGCGTCGAGTTTCCCACGGACGGCGTGACATGGGTTGAGGCGCAGGGCTGGTTGCGGGCGGACCGGGTTCCGGCGGATTCGCCCGGCGGCAGGGCGGGCATTCGCACCGGGGACATACTGGAAGCGATCAACGGGGAGCCGACGCCGCGGGTGGCCTCGCAGGTGCGGGCGATGTACAGCAATGGGATCTGGGAGCACGCCGCCAGCTACTCGATCTATCGTCCGCTGCCGGGGACGCTGGAAGCGCAGCATGCGGCCAGGTTTCCGGTACAGGTGTACCTGGAGCCGGCGGACCGGAGCATGGCGCAGGGCTCGCGGTTGATCGCGCTGGTGTATCTGCTGATTGGGCTGTATGTGCTGTTCCGGCGCTGGACGGCGCCGAAATCGCTGCATTTTTATGTCTTCTGCCTGGTGTCGTTCGTGCTGTATGCGTTCCGGTCGACGGGCGAGCCGGGGCTGTTCGACCGGGTGATCTACTGGGGCAACCTGATCGCGAACATGGTGCAGCCGGCGCTGTTTGTGCACTTCGCGGTGAGCTTCTCGGACTCGGCCGGGGCCGATGAGGGCGTCGCGGCGAAGGCACGCAAGCAGCTTGGGCGGCGCCTGCTGCCCGCGCTGCTCTATGTGCCGGGGGCCTATCTGGTGGGCTTGCAGGTGTGGGCGATCGAGCGCTGGTCTGCAACCGGAGTGTTGAGCCACCGTCTGGACCAGATCGGCGTGGGCTACATGGCGGGCTACTATGTGGTTGCGGCGGTGGTCTTCTACCGGCGCTATCTGCGGGCCGGATCGCCGCTGGAGCGGCAGCAACTGAAGTGGCTGACGCGGGGAACACTGCTGGCGGTGGCGCCGTTCACGCTGCTGTACGCGGTCCCCTATCTGCTCGGCTTCACCGTTCCGACGCTGCTGGCCAAGGTTGTGCTGCTGTTCCTGGCGTTTCTTCCGCTGACCTTCAGTTGGGCGATTGTGCGCTACCGGCTGATGGATGTGGACCTGATCTTCAAGCGCGGCGTGACCTATACGCTGGCCACGGCGGCGCTGGTGGGATTCTACTTTCTGGCGGTGGGCATCACGTCGGAGGTGGTCCATGCGCGGTTCCCCTCGTTCGGCTACATGGGCCCAATTGTGGCCATTCTTGTGGTGGGGCTGTCGTTCGACCCGCTGAAGCGGATGATCCAGGCGTGGGTGGACCGCGTCTTTGACCAGAAGAGCTTCGACTATCGCGAGACGCTGATCGACTTTGGCCGCAGCCTGAACTCGCAGACCGACCTGCGCGCGCTGGTGGACTCGATTGTGGAGCGTCTGCCGGAGACGCTGCTGGTGACGCGGGTGGCGGTCTTTCTGGCGGCGGAGAAGGATGCGGGCTCCGGCGGTGGCGGAGCAGACGGCGAAGGGAACGGCCATGCGAGGCAAAACGGTTCGGCGAATGAGAACGGCGCGGCGAAGCCAGGCGGGCGCTTTGAACTGGCGGCCTCGCACGGGCTGGCGAACCTGGATGTGGAGGAGATGCGCGGGCTCGACGTGCGTTTTCTCGACTTCGACCGCTGGGACGCGGACGACCACATCTTTTTGGAGAACCCGCAGCAGGTGCTGCGTCTCCCCGAGGAGCAGCAGAAGAGCGCGGGGCTGCTGGACCTGAACTACTACCTGCCCTGCCGGGTGGCGAACCGCGAGGGCGGCGGGACGCGGACGGTGGCGGTCCTCGGGCTGGGACGCACCGACGCCGGAGATTTCCTGTCCAGCGAGGACATGGAGGTGTTGGGATCGCTGGCCGGGTACATCGGGATTGCGATCCAGAACGCGCAACTGTACCGCCGGCTGGAGCAGAAGATCGGCGAGTTCGAGCGGCTGAAGGAGTTCCACGAAAATATTGTGGAGTCGATCCATATTGGCGTCTTCGCGGTCGATCTCAACGACCGGATCGAGAGCTGGAACGCGCAGATGGAGGCGATGTACGCGCGGTCGCGGGGCGAGGCGCTGGGCCAGGGGCTGGCGGCGATCTTCCCGCCGGAGTTCATGGCCCACTTTGACAGCGTGCGCGATGAACAGGGGACGCACACGTTCTACAAGGTACGGCTCCTGCTGCCAACGGGCGAGGCACGAGTGGCGAACATCGCGATTGCGCCGCTGCTGACGCGGGACCTTGCCGTGGTGGGACGGATCGTGCTGGTGGACGACATTACCGACCGCATGGAGCTGGAGGCGCAGTTGACGCAGGCGGAGAAGCTGTCGTCGATCGGGCTGCTGGCGGCGGGCGTGGCGCACGAGGTGAACACGCCGCTGGCCGTCATCAGCAGCTACACCCAGATGCTGGCCAAGCAGATGCTTCCGATGATGGACCAGGACAAGCGTCTTGCGTCGGTGCTGGAGAAGATCACGCAGCAGACCTTCCGCGCGTCGGAGATAGTGAACGGGCTGCTGAATTTTTCGCGGATCGGCGGCAGCGAGTTCAGCTCAATCGATCTGAACCGCCTTCTGCTGGACACGCTGACGCTGGTCGAGCACCAGTTCAAGACTGCGCAGATACGAGTGGAGACGGAGCTGGACCAGGATCTGCCGCGCATTCAGGGAAACGAGGGCAAGCTACAGCAGGTGGTGTTGAACCTGCTGTTGAACGCGCGCGACGCCATGCACGGCTCGGCTGACGGGCGCATTCGGATTGCCACCCGGCAGACGGCGGGACGGGTCACGGTGGTGGTGCAGGACTTCGGCGCAGGGATCGAGCCGGAGCACCTGCATCGCATCTTCGACCCGTTCTTCACCACCAAGGCGGAGCCGGGGAAGGGGCAGCACAAGGGCACCGGGCTGGGCCTGGCAGTGAGCTACGGCATTATGCAGGAGCACGGCGGCAAGATGCAGGTGGAGAGCGAGGTGGGCGTGGGAACGACCTTCCATCTGGAGTTTCCAGTGACCGCGGCGGCTGGCGCGGGCAGGAGTGTCGCGGGCCCGCCGGCCGAGGTCCCGGATGCGGCGGCCGAGAGCACCGCAACTGCGCCGGTGGAGGGCACGGATGCGGAGACTGGCGAGCCACGGAGCATGGTCCATGTATAGAGCGGCGTTTCGATCGATGAGCGGAGTTGAGGCAGGAGCCGGGATTGCAATCGGCTGTCTATGCAGAGGGAAGAGTGCCCATGTCTGAAGCGACTGTACCCGTGAACTCTGAAGCGGCTGCTGCCGCGAATGCGGAGGCGCCTGAGCCGCGCCTGGTGGGGGCGGACGCGCGCGTGGTTGGCCCGGCGCGCATCCTGATCCTGGACGACGAGGCGGCGATCCGCGAATCGCTCGACGCTCTGCTCAGCTTGGAGGGATTTCAGGTCACGCTGGCTGCGGACGGGCCGGCGGGGATCGAACAACTGGCGGCCGGCGAGTTCGACCTGCTGCTGCTGGATCTGGCGCTGCCGGGCGAGAGCGGCATCGACCTGCTGCCACGCATTCTGGAGATGCAGCCGAACCTGCCGGTGATCATGATTACGGCGTACGGCAAGGTCTCCAACGTGGTGGACGCCATCCGCGCGGGCGCGGAGAACTTCGTCCAGAAGCCGTGGGACAACGAGAAGCTGCTGGCGGACATTCGCGCCGCCATCGCGCGGCACCGCGCGGAAGAAGAGCTGGTGCAGCTGAAGCGCGCGCTGAAGCAGCGCTACAACTTCGAGAACATCGTCGGCAAGAGCGAGCCGATGCTGCGGCTCTTCGACCTGGTGGCGCAGGTGGCGCCCAGCCGCTCCACCGTGCTGGTGCAGGGCGAGAGCGGGACGGGAAAGGAGCTGATCGCCAAGGCGCTGCACGCCAACTCGCCGCGCCGCAATAAGCCGTTCGTGCCGGTGAACACGGGCTCGGTGCCGTCGGATCTGCTGGAATCGACGCTCTTCGGCCATGTGCGGGGGGCGTTCACCTCGGCGGTGGCAGCCAAGAAGGGCCTCTTCGAGGTGGCCAACGGAGGGACGCTCTTCCTCGACGAGATCGGAACCATGGGGATGGACATGCAGGCCAAGATACTGCGCGTGCTGCAGGACCGGCGCTTCATGCACCTTGGCGGCACCGAGGAGATACAGGTGGACGTGCGCATCATCGCGGCCACCAACGTCGACTTGCAGGCGGCGGTGCGCGAGGGCCGCTTCCGCGAGGACCTCTACTACCGGCTGAATGTGATTTGCCTGGAGCTGCCGCCACTGCGTGCGCGCCGCCAGGACATACCGCTGCTGGCCGCGCACTTCCTGAAGTTCTATGCGGACGAGAACGACGTGCCGGTGCCGACACTTGCGCCCGAGGCGATGCGCATCCTGATGGACTACGAATGGCCGGGCAATGTACGCGAGCTGGAGAATGCGATCGAACGCGGCGTGGTGCTGACGACCACGCGGACGATCACCTCCGACCTGTTGCCGGCATCGCTGACCGGCAACACCTACTCGGCGAGCCTGCTGGACCACCGGCCCGACGCGAGCCTCTTCGACCTGATGGAGGAGATCGAGCGGCGTATCATCGCGGACCGGCTGGAGCGCTGCCACTGGAACCAGACCGAGGCGGCCGAGTACTTCAAGATTCCGCTGAGCACGCTGAACCAGAAGATCAAGCGGCTGAATGTGGAGATCAAGAAACGCGTGCGCGATTAGCGCGGCCCGAGGATGACCTCAACGGCTGAAGCCGCAATACAAATGCGACGTCTATGGCATCCTTCGGCTACGCTCAGGACAGGCTCGTGAACCCGCGCCCGAAAGCAAGACGGGGTGCATTTGCAGTCTTCCTCGATGCTGCATGACAGCAGCAGGAATCGACTTTGTGCAGTGGAATCAGACCACTTCGAGTGCTGAACCAACTTCGCGCACTGCTACAATCGAGGTGCGCCGGGATGGCGGAACTGGCAGACGCAGCGGACTCAAAATCCGCCGATCGCAAGGTCATGGGGGTTCGACCCCCCCTCCCGGCACCAACAAAACAAAAGAAATACGCAGTATTCGCTTGCAGTGGCCGTTTGGCCGCCGTCTCGACTGTGCCTGTTTTTGTGCCCACCCCAAGACGCTTTGTGCCTCCCTCCGTGGCCTTCGTCGCGTCCGCTTGGTCCTGTATTGCTCTGTTGAAAATCCCTTCTATCGTGTCCGCCTGAGTGTGTGCGTACCGTTGCGTGATGGCAATACTCGAATGTCCGGCAATGCGGGCGAGGGCGAATACATCGCCAGCCGTCGCATTCCTGCGCGACCTGCGCGGAGCTATCGACCGCTGCCGCTCGCTGGAGGTTCCCTGCGACCCTGCCGTTGCGCCCCGCCTGCGTTCCATCCTCACACAGGAGTACCTGCGCCTGCTGGGGTTTCCGAGCGCACCGAAATAATCTCCGCCGTGCTGTAACGAATCGCCTCTCACATGTCTTTATTCCTATGAGAGGTAAGGACCATTATGGAAGTGACAATCAAGCATCTTGACCGCGTAAAGTTTTCCATTCAGTCGCGGTCGCACACGATCCTCTGCGACCAGCCAGCCGAGAATGGAGGCGAAGACTCCGGCATGACGCCTCCCGAGTTGCTGCTCGCCTCGTTGGGCTCCTGCGCCGCCTTCTATGCTGTGCAGTATCTGAAGTCACGCAATCTGGCGGAGAGCGGCGTGGAGGTAAGCGTGACCGCAGACAAGCTGACGCAGCCGGCGCGGATGGGCAACTTCCGTGTCCAGGTCATCTGCCCGGTCGCCCTCAGCGAAGACCATACCGCGGGCCTCATGCGCTCCGTGCATCACTGCATGGTCCACAACACGCTGCTGTCGCCGCCTGAGATCAAGATCGAGCTGACAACGCGCTAGGTGTTCAATTCCGGCTGTTTGATGTTCATCAGTACATCCGCTGCGGCGTCGATCTGCGTGCGGGTGGTGAGCTCGGTGGCGCACCAGAGGCTTGCGTTGGGGTCTAGTTCGGGATACCACCTGGCCAGCGGCAGGCCGCCGATGATCTTTTGTTCGAGCAGTGCGGCGTTGGTCTCCTCTGCGGTGACGGGTAGCTCGAGGACGAACTCGTGGAAGCGCGGCGCGCCTGCGAAGAGGAGCTTTGCGCCGCCGGCTGTGGTGAGTGCGCTGCTGAGATACGCGGCTTTGGCGAGATTCTGCTCGGCGAGCTCGCGCAGGCCCTGCTTGCCGTAGACGGTGAGAAAGATGGTTGCCATCATCGCGACCAGCGCCTGATTGGTGCAGATGTTGGAGGTCGCCTTCTCGCGCCGGATGTGCTGCTCGCGCGTGGAGAGGGTGAGCACATAGCCGCGCTTGCCGTCTGCGTCACGGGTCTCGCCGACCAGGCGGCCCGGCATCTGGCGCATGAACTTTTCCTTGCATGCGATGACGCCGCAGTAGGGCCCGCCGTAGCTGACGGCGACGCCGAAGGACTGCGCCTCCAGCGAGACGATGTCGGCCTCGGCGGGCGGCCTTACGATGCCCAACGAGATGGCTTCGGCGATGGAGACGATCAACAGCGCGCCCCTGGCATGGGCGAGGCCGGCGATGGCGGCGACGTCTTCAATGGTGCCGAAGAAGTTGGGCGACTGGATGAGGACGCAGGCCGTCTCGGCGGTGATTGCCGCATCGAGCGCGGCCAGATCGACGCGGCCATTCTGCGCGTAGCCAACCTCACGGATGGGAATTTGCTGGTGCTGCGCGTAGGTGGCGAGGACTTCGCGGTACTCCGGATGCACGGTGCGGGCGACGACGGCGCGGTCGCGCCCGGTGACGCGGACGGCCATCATCATGGCCTCGGCTGCTCCGGTCGAGCCGTCGTACATCGAGGCGTTGGCGATCTCCATTCCGGTGAGTTCGCAGATCATGGTCTGGAACTCGAACATGGCCTGCAGCGTGCCCTGCGCGATCTCCGGCTGGTAGGGCGTGTAGCTGGTGAGGAACTCGCCGCGCTGCACCAGCGAGTCGATAATGACCGGCCGGTAGTGGCGATAGGCGCCCGCGCCGAGGAAGCTGGCGTAGCCGCTGGCGTTGCGGTCGGCGAAGGCGCGGAAGCGGTCGAGGATCTCCGACTCGGAGTGCTGGCGGGGAATCGCGAGGTCGCGCTGGAGTTGGACCTCGGCGGGGATCGTGGCAAAGAGCGCGTCAATGGAATCGACCCCAATTGCGGCAAGCATCTCCACGCGATCGGCGGGCGACTTGGGTAGATA
>Ga0074045_10004869_pt1 | contig 11804 bp, 9 predicted proteins | sample BogForMeECP23OM2_FD_94442 | JGI IMG/M metagenome (GOLD analysis project Ga0074045, IMG submission 94442) | Bog forest soil microbial communities from Calvert Island, British Columbia, Canada - Bog Forest MetaG ECP23OM2 | ecosystem: Environmental > Terrestrial > Soil > Wetlands ...
GCCACCCACGTCAGCGCGACGATAGCGAGCGCTCGCGTCAGGTGCCGAAGCGCAGCGTGCAGCTTGCGCAAACCATTGCGCCGCGGGCGGGCCCCGCTCCGCGACGGCGGCGCCTCAGTGCGCGATCGGATCAACATCGAGGTAGAGGAAGGTCGCCTGCAGGATCGGATGCGTCTTGTACCCCTGGACCCACGGGCGAATGAGCTCGTTGCGCAAGTGCGACACGCCGAGGCTTATCGCGCCGTCGACTTCCATCTGGCGCGACATCAACAGGAACAGGCGGTTGCGCTGCGGCGAATCGGGCAGTGCCTTCGACTGCACATAGAACTTGTCGAATGCCTTCGAGTCGTAACAGCCGTTGTTGCTCTGACCGATGTTCGGACCGTAGAAATTCTGCACGAAGTTGTCGGCATCGGGATAATCCGCGATCCAGCCCTGTCCCCACATCATGAGCTTGCACGCCTTGGCGGCCTGGCGGTTGTCAGAAAAGGGAGCCACGACTTCCTGCATGCGCACGCCGATGCGCTCGAGCGATCGCTGCCACAGCTCGTCGATCTCGCGCGTCGCGCTGTCGGGCTCGCTCGCCAGACGAACCATGAGCGGCTTGCCATCCGGCAGCGTGCGCCAGCCGTCGCTGCCGCGCTTGTAGCCGAAATAGTCGAGCAGCTTGTTGGCGAGATCCGGGTCGTAGCGGACGATGCTGCGGTAGTGCGGGTCGTAGCCGACCACGCCGGCTGGAACGGGCATCTGCAGGCGCACCGCCTGACCCTTGCGGATCACCTCGATTTCCTTGTCGAGGTCGTAGGCCATCGCCATCGCCCGGCGCAGCGCGATCTTTTCCTTGGTGAAGCCTCCGATGACCGGGTCTTTCACATCGAATGCCGTATAGGTCATGTCCAGGTCGTTGGTCCGCTCCAACCGCACACCCTGCGCGGCCAGCGCCGGCTTGAGCTTGGCGCCGTCGAGCGCATCGGGAGCGAAGGTGGGAGGGACGTTGATGTAATCGAGACCCTTTTGCTGGAATGACAGCCATCTCGATTGCACTTCTTCGATGATGGTGATGTCGACGCGTCCGACCTGCGGCATTTCCTTGCCCTTCATGACGCGAATGAGTTCGCGATCATACGGGTCGTCGCTGGGCTGAAAATCCCACACCAAGCCGCGGTAGTCGGGGTTGGCCTCGAGGATGATCTTCGACCGCGGCGTCCAGCTCTTCAGCACGTAGGGACCGGTACCGACCGGGTGCGCCATGGTCTGATCGCCGTAGGCCTCGATCACCTCCCTCGCCACCGCGCCGAGCGAGGTATGGGCCGCGACATAGGGAAAGTTGTAGTCGGTCTTGCTCAGGCGAAAACGCAGCGTGTAGCGGTCGACCGCCTCGACGCCGGGAATCTTCGCATCGTAGTCGAAGCGCCCGCTGCGCTTGGCCTGCTCCCCCAGCGCGTCGAGACCGACCAGCGAGCCCTGCAGCAGGAAGGCGTAGGCGGAATGATTGGCCGGGTCGAGAAAACGCATATAGCTGTAGACGAAATCCTGCGCTGTCAGCTCGCGCTTGACGCCCTTGAATGCGGGGTCGGGCGTGAAGTAGATCCCCTTGCGCAGGTGGAAGGTGTAGGTCTTGCCGTCGTCCGCCACCTCGGGCATGGATTCGGCTACCATCGGCACGAGCTTGGCCGGCCGTGCCAGGTAATCGTAGGTGAGCAGCCGCTCGAAGATCGCCTCGTTGACGGTCGCCGAGTAGAGGTCGCTTACGCGGCACGGGTCGAAGCCGGTTTCCCCGGTGGGGAAATACCAGTGAATGACCTTGTGTGGATCGGCAGCGGCTTCGAGCGACGGCGCAGGCAGGAATGCGGAGCACAGGAGCCCGGTGAGGGCTGTGCATTTGCGCCAAGACATGCCGATCGTCCCACCGTGTTGAAGAACGGCGGCTAATGTACCATTTCCGGGCTTGCCAGGACGTCGTGACAACACCTCCCACGCCTCTCTCATCCGACCGCCGCGCGCGCGGTGCCGATCCCCGGCTTCAGCGATGAAGCCGCGCTACTGGGATGAGGCGGCACGCACGCTCGCGCGCAGCGATCGCGTCTTGCGCCGACTCGTTCGCCGCCATCCCGACGTGCACCTGAAGCGTCGCAGCGATGCCTTCACCACGCTTGCGCGGGCAATCGTCGGCCAGCAGATTTCGGTCAAGGCCGCCGAGGCCATATGGCAGCGCTTCGTCGCGCAGGTAAGCGACGCCCCGCACCGAGGTTTTCCGCGCCTGGCACCGCAGCGCGTTTGCGCGCAGCAGTTGTCGGCGCTGCGCACCTGCGGACTGTCGCAACGCAAGGCGGAATACCTCACCGATCTGGCCGCCCACTTCGCCTCCGGTCGTCTCGATGCCAAGCGCTGGCGGGCGCTCGATGACGAGGCGCTCATCGCGCAGTTGGTCGACGTCAAGGGCATCGGCCGCTGGACGGCGGAGATGTTCCTGATGTTCCACGAGCTGCGCCCCGACGTGTTGCCCGTCGATGACGTCGGTCTGCAGCGCGCGTTAGCCGACCACTACAACGGTGGCGAGCGCCTCGACCGCGAGGCGATGCGCTCGCTCGCCGAGCCCTGGCGGCCGTGGCGCTCGGTGGCAACGTGGTATTTGTGGCGCAGCCTCGACCCGATCCCGGTCGAGTATTGAAGGCGCCGCCTTGTCACAGCCGTTTGTGGGCGTCACGCCGGACGTCGTGCTCGATGCGCTCGACAGCGTCGGGCTCGAAGGCGATGGCCGCATGCTCGCGCTCAACAGCTATGAGAACCGCGTCTACCAGGTCGCGCTGTCCGAGCGGCCGCCCTGCGTCGCCAAGTTCTACCGCCCGGGGCGCTGGAGCGACGCGCAGATTCTCGAGGAGCACGGCTTCGTGCACGAGCTTGCCGCGGAAGAGATTCCCGCGGTCGAACCGCTCGCATTCGCCGGAAGCGGCACGCTCGTCCGCTTCGCCGGATTCCGTTTTGCCGTCTACCCGAACTGCGGCGGCCGGCCCCCGGAGCTCGAGGATCGATCGATTCGCGAGCGGCTGGGGCGTTTTATCGGCCGCATGCACGCCGTCGGGGCGCGCGCGCGCTTCGCCCACCGGCCCGCACTCGACCTGCAGAGCTTCGGCGAGGAGCCGCGCGACTGGCTGCTCGCGCACGGCTTCATTCCGCCCGATCTCGCCGCGGCGTATACGAGCGTCGCCGCCATGGCACTCGACGCCGTGCGCCAATGCTTCGAGCGCGCTGGCGCGGTGCAGTCGCTGCGCCTGCATGGCGACTGTCACGCGGGCAATGTGCTGTGGCTTCCCGACGGTGCGCATGCCGGGCCGCAATTCGTCGATTTCGACGACAGCCGCATGGGCCCGGCGCTGCAGGACCTGTGGATGCTTCTCGCGGGCGAGCGCGCCGAGATGACACGCGCGCTCGCCGATCTGCTCGCCGGCTACGAGGACTTCCGCGACTTCGACCGGCGCGAGCTGCACCTGCTCGAGGCGCTGCGCACGCTGCGACTCATGCACTATGCGGCGTGGCTTGCAAGGCGCTGGGACGATCCCGCGTTCCCCGCCGCGTTCCCCTGGTTCAATACCCAGCGCTACTGGCAGGATCGGGTGCTCGAGCTGCGCGAGCAGGTCGCGGCCATGGACGAACCACCGCTCGCCGTTTAGGCGCGCAACACGCCGTCGACCAAATGCACGGTGCGGTCGGTGCGCGCGGCGAGCTCCGCATCGTGAGTGACGATGACGAGGCTTGTCCCCGCGCTGCGATTGAGTTCGAGCATCAGGTCGAACACCTGCTCGGCGGTGTGGCGATCGAGATTTCCAGTCGGCTCGTCGGCGAGTACGACGGCCGGCGCGGTGACCAGCGCGCGCGCAAGCGCGACCCGCTGTCGCTCGCCCCCCGACAGTTCGGCGGGACGATGCTCCGCGCGGGGGGCGAGGCCCACCCGCTCCAGGATCGCCGCCGCCGCGGCACGTGCCTGCACCCGGCCTTCACGGCGAATGAAAAGCGGCATCGCCACATTGTCGAGCGCGGAGAATTCCGGCAGCAAGTGATGGAACTGGTAGATGAAGCCGAGCGCGCGGTTACGCACCCTCCCCTGCTCGGCTTCGCTCAAGCCGGCGAAGGGCCGGCCCTGCACCCGCACCTCGCCGCCCGTGGGCGCGTCCAACCCGCCCAAAAGATGCAACAGCGTGCTCTTGCCCGATCCCGACACGCCGACGACGGCGAGCCGTTCGCCGGGCATGACGGCGAGATCGATGCCGAGCAGCACCGGTACCTCGAGCGGCCCGCTGCGATAGGTCTTCTTCAAGCCGCGACACTCGAGCACCGGCGCCGGGCTATTCATAGCGCAGCGCCTCCGCCGGGTTGGTGCGCGCCGCGCGCCAGCTTGGATAGATCGTCGCCAGCAGCGTCAGCACCAGTGCGATCGCGGCCACCGTGATCACGTCACCGCGCTGCACTTGCGAGGGCAGCTCGCTGATGTAATAGACGCTCTTGTCGAGGAACTGCACACCGAGCAGGTGCTCGACGAAAGGCACTACCGTGTCGACGTTGTAGGCCAGCAGCAGCCCGCCGGCTACGCCGAGCAGCGTGCCGAGCGCACCGACCAGCGCACCTTGAATGACGAAGATGGTAAGAATGCTCGCAGGCGATGCGCCCTGGGTGCGCAGGATCGCGATGTCGGCCTGCTTGTCGGTCACCACCATGACCTGCGCCGAGACGATATTGAATGCCGCCACCGCCACGATCAGGGTGAGAATCAGGAACATCATGCGTTTCTCGATCGCGACGGCGCGAAAGAAATTGGCATGGCTTTGCGTCCAGTCGCGCACCTCGGCATCGAAGGGCAGCACACCGAGGAGCTCCTGCGCCACCTGCGGCGCGGCGAACAGGTCGTCGAGCTTGAGCCGCACCCCGCTCACGGCGTCCCCGAGGCGGTAGAGCTTCTGCGCATCGGACAGATTGATCAGCGCGAGCCCGCTGTCGAACTCGAACATGCCGATTTCGAATAGGCCGACGACGTGGAAGCTCTTGACCCGCGGCAGGGTGCCTGCAGGCGTCACCGTGCCCTGCGGGGTAATGACGACGACGCTGTCGCCGAGGCGAACACCGAGGGCACGCGCAAGCTCCGCGCCGAGCACAATGCCGAATGCATCGGGCTTCAGATCGGCAAGCGATCCGCTACGCATGTGGCTGCCGATATCGCCAACCTCGTTCTCGAGCGCGGGATCGACGCCGCGCACGATTGCGCCGCGATTGACCTGACCCGACGACACCATGGCCTGTCCGAGCACGTAAGGTGCCGCGGCACGCACACGCGGGTTGGTCTGCGCCAGCCGCGCCATCGCCGACCAGTCGGCGATGGCGCCGTCGAGGGCACGGATCTCGATATGCGCGGCGACAGCCAGGATGCGCGTGCGCAACTCCTCCTGGAAACCGTTCATGACCGAGAGCACGACGATCAGCGCGGCGACCCCCAGGGCGATGCCGAGCATCGACACCGCGGAAATGAAAGACACGAAGCGATTGCGCCCCGCGCCGCGGCGCGCGCGCGTGTAACGCAGCCCCACGAAGATCTCGTAGGGAACGTTAGCCATCGTCGTCGCCCGCTTCACGCATGCTACTTCTCCGTATGGTTTCGTCGTGCCGGCAAGCGCGAGAGTTTGCCACAACCGCCGCGGGGGTATGCGCGCGCGCATGCTACACTCGGCGCGCTTCCGCCCGTGCCACTCCCATGCGCTGCACCCTGGTCGTACAAGGCCTCCTCGACTGGCCTTCCTCCGCGCTCGCCGGCGTTGCCCGAGCAGCCCCGGCGCTGTCGCGCCTGCTCGAAGCCGACGCGTCGCCCATGCGCGAGCCCGACGCAATCGTCGCCACCGCCTGTCGCGTGTGCGGCCTCGCCAAGCAGCAGGACTGGCCGGTCGCGCCCTGGCTCGCGCGCGCGGCAGGAATCGCGGTCGGGGCCACCTATTGGCTCTGCGCCGATCCGGCACAATTCCTGGTCGGACCGAGCGACGTGCGTCTCGCCGGCCTCGTCGCCGATCTCGACGCCGGCGACGCCGGGCAGCTGGTGGCGATGCTCAACGCGCACTTTGCCGGCGACGGCATCCGCTTCTTCGCACCGACGCCGGCGCACTGGTTTGCGTGCGCGGACCCGCCGCCGCGGCTGCGGACGCGACCGCCGCAGGCGGCGCTCGGCGCGCCGATGATTCCCTATCTCGCTGCCGGTCCCGACGCGGCGCGCTGGCGAGGCTGGCAGAACGAATTGCAAATGCTGTTCTTCGAGCACGCGGTCAATCGAGCGCGCGAGGCCGACGGACGCGCCGGCGTCGACAGCGTCTGGTTCTGGGGCGGTGGCCGCCTCGTGCCGCCCGCCGGCGAGGCGCCCCGGATCTTTGCCGATGGCGGCCTGGTTAGCGCCCTGGGCCGCAGCGTCGGCCTCGAGTGCCTGCCTCTGCCCGCCGCGTTTGCCGCGCTGCCTTCCGCCGCGGCATGCGTGATCTGTCTCGAGGCATCGCGTGGCGACGAGCGAGAGCAGGCGCTCTCACGTGCCGATCGCGCCTGGATCGCGCCGCTCGAGCGCGCGCTGCACGCGGGCGCCTTGAGCGCGCTCGAGCTCATCCTTACCGGCCGGGCGCTCGCGCTCACGTTTCGTGTCTCGCGGCCCTCGCGCAGCGCGCGCTGGCTCGCGCGCATCGCCCCGCGGCGCGCCTCGCCGCTCGTCCATCTCGTCACCGAGGAATCCGACACTTGACCCCGGACAGCGTGCGCCGACCGGTGCCGGATACCGCCGCGACGCTCGCAGCGGCCGGCATCACGCCGGTGTTCGCCCGCATCTACGCAACGCGCGGTGTGCGCACGGCGTCCGAGCTCGACCTCGCGCTCACGCAACTGCCGTCATGGGCAACGCTCAAGGGCATCGATGCGGCGGCGGCGCGGCTCGCCGCCGGCATCGCGCGGCGCGAGCGGATGCTGATCGTTGCCGATTACGATGCCGACGGTGCCACTGCCTGCGCAATCGGGGTGCGCGGCCTGCGTGCGATGGGAGCCGATGTCGACTATCTCGTCCCCAATCGGTTCGAATTCGGCTACGGGCTCACACCCGAAATTGTCGCGCTGGCGGGCGCTCGCGAGCCCGCACTGATCATCACCGTCGACAACGGCATCGCCAGCGTCGACGGGGTCGCCGCCGCGCGCGCGCGCGGCATCGATGTGCTCATCACCGACCATCACCTGCCGGGCGCCGAACTGCCGGCGACGACGTGGATCGTCAATCCCAACCAGCCCGGTTGCGGGTTTCCGAGCCGCCATCTCGCCGGCGTCGGCGTGATGTTTTACGTGCTGACGGCCCTGCGCGCGCTGCTGCGCGAGCGGGGACACTTCGCCGCCGGCGGCGAGCCCAACCTCGCCGCCCTTCTCGACCTGGTCGCGTTGGGAACGGTGGCCGATGTCGTGCAACTCGATCACGTCAACCGCATCCTGGTCGGCCAGGGTCTGCAGCGCATCCGTGCCGGGCGCATGCAGCCGGGCCTGCGCGCGCTGTTCGCCGCCGCGGGTCGCGACCCCGCCCGCGCCACCGCGTACGACCTGGGCTTCGTCGCCGGACCGCGCCTCAACGCCGCCGGTCGCCTGGCCGACATGTCGATCGGCATCGCCTGCCTCCTGGCAGACGACGAGGCAGCCGCCGAAGCGCTGGCCGCGACGCTCGACGCGCTCAATCGCACCCGGCGCGAGGTCGAGGCGACGATGCACGAACAGGCTCTCGACGGGCTCGACGCCACGGTCGGCGACGATCGCTTCACGCTGTGCGTGTACCGACCCGAATGGCATCAGGGCGTGGTGGGGATCGTCGCGTCGCGGCTCAAGGAGCGATTCCACCGCCCGACGATCGTGTTCGCGCGCGGCGGCGACGGCGAACTGCGCGGCTCAGGCCGCGCAATCCCGGGTTTTCACCTGCGCGATGCGCTCGATCTGGTCGCCAAACGGGCGCCACAGCTCATTACCCGCTTCGGCGGTCATGCCTTTGCCGCCGGGCTGACGCTGCCCGAGTCGGCGCTGCCGCAATTTAGCGCCGAATTCGAACGCGTCGCGCGCGAGTGGCTGTCGCCGTCCGCCTTGTCGCAAACGCTCGAAACCGACGGCGAACTCGACCCGGTCGAAGTCACGCTGGGCCTGGCGCAGCAGATCGCCGCCCAAGTCTGGGGGCAGGGTTTCCCGCCGCCCCTGTTCGAGGGCGAGTTTGGGGTGGTCGAACAACGCCTGGTCGGGGAAAAGCATCTGCGCCTGACCCTGCTCGCGGGCGGCCGACCGTGCGCCGCGATCCGCTTCAACGAACCGGGGCCGCTGCCTGGGCGGATTCGCGCCGCCTACCGCATGGACGTCAACCACTACCAGGGCTTGTCCAGCCTGCAGCTCGTGCTCGAGCGCTGGCAACCCGCATGAATCCTCAAGAGTAAGTGTTCGCTCTCGTTTAACCCCCGCGGCTTGGCTGCGCTGCGGCAGAACGCATCCAAGGGGTTCGGCGCGGCCTCGCTCGCGCCGAGGTGTTGCGCCGTATCTCAATGATTTTAAAAGTTTTATTGAGGTGCGGCCCGACACGCCGCCATCACCGCGGTTTCATCGTATTGCCATATTGTGCATCGCAATCAAACACGGTAGAGTCCGCTGCGGCGCAACAGGGCGGGCGAGCAACAAAGCGCACCAATCTGGCCAGTCGTTGGGGGTCGAGAGGGAAAGCATGGGCTTGAACGGCAACGGAAACGGCAACGGCAACGGTTCGCTGCGGCTGCACGACAAGGTATCCATCATTACCGGCGGGGGGCAAGGCATCGGCAGGGCGACGTCGATCAAGTTCGCCCGGGAAGGCGCCAAAGTCGCGGTTTGCGATATCAATATGACGTCGGTGGCGGAGACGCTCGCCCAGATCCGCGCGTTTGGCGGCGAGGCCCTCGGCTTCCAGGTCGACGTAACCGACAAGGAGTCCATCGCGCGCATGGTGGAGAGCGTGATGTTCGCCTGGCAGCGCATCGACACCCTGGTCAACAATGCCGGCATCTGCCAGGACGCCCGGTTGAGCAAGATGACCGACGATCAGTTCGAGCGCGTCATCGACGTCAATCTCAAGGGCGTCTACAACTGCACCAAGGCGGTGGTCGACATCATGCTGCGGCAGAATTCGGGCTGCATCCTCAACGCCTCGTCGATCGTCGGCCTGTACGGCAATTTCGGGCAGACCAACTACGCGGCGACGAAATTCGGCGTCATTGGCATGGTCAAGACCTGGGCGCGCGAACTCGGCAGCAAGGGCATTCGCGCCAACGCCATCTGCCCCGGCTTCATCGCGACGACCATACTGGACTCGATCCCGGAGAAGGTGCTGCGCTCGATCGAGGAAAAAGTGCCCATGGGCCGCCTCGGTCGGCCGGAGGAAATTGCCAACACCTACGCCTGGCTCGCCTCCGACGAGGCGAGCTACATCAACGGCGCGGTGATCGAGGTTTCAGGCGGCGTGACGCTCTAGCGTCGCGATTTCGCGCGTCGACGCTTGAGCGGCGACGGCGCGCGCGGTAGCATTGATGCGCCTGCTGCACCTCCGATAGTCGGGAATCCGCTCATGCGCTCCAATCTGCTTGTCACTTACCTTCTTCTTTGCACGGCGCTGGCATCGGGCCCTGCCCGCGCGCTGGACAAGGTCAACCCGTATATCTGTCCGACGGCAGTCAACGGCAGCGGCCTCGACTGCTATCTCGAGGCCGTGCCGCAAACCTATACGATGTGCCGCCAGATCAAGAGCATCGAAATCCTCGAGTTCGGCATGGACGGGGCGCAGGAGGGCGTCAACGGCGCCAAGACCGAATCCTGCATCGACAAACACAAGCTCTCGATGGTGCGCCCCTACCAGGCGGCACTGCGCGAATCGACGCACAACAAGCATATGGTCGAGAGCCTGCGCAAGCTCAACGACCTTTGGCTCGACAGCATGGCGAAGCTCCTGCCCACGCCCGGTGAGGCCGACGAAGGCTACAAGCAACGCGTCGCCAGCCCCTATGCTGCGTTCGAGGAGCAGATCAAGGCCATCCGGGCCATGGCCGACGCACCCGCGCAGCCCGCCGCCAAGCCGGCGCCCAAGGCGAAGAAATCGAGCCTTTGACGGCCACGTCGTCCGCCGCGGCGCTGCGGGAAGGCGCCGCGGTGCGTTCCAGGCCGGCCTCTGACTTAGCGCACGTATTCGCCGCCGACGGTCCGCTCGCGCGCGCCCTTCCGGCCTATCGCTTTCGCACTCAGCAGCTGGCGATGGCCGAGGCGGTCGCGCAGGCGATCGCCGAGCGTTCACCCCTGCTCGCCGAAGCCGGCACCGGCACCGGCAAGACCTTCGCCTACGTGGTCCCGGCGCTGCTCTCCGGCGGCAAGGTCATCGTGTCGACCGGCACCAAGACCCTGCAGGATCAGCTCTTCGCGCGCGACCTGCCGCTGGTTCGCGATGCGCTCAAGGTTCCGCTCACCGTGGCGCTGCTCAAGGGCCGCGCCAATTACGTCTGCCACTACCACCTCGGGCGCGCGCGGCAAACCGACAGCTTCAGCTCGCGCGCCGATGCCGGCTATCTCGGCCGCATCGAATCGTTCGCACGCACCTCAATCAGCGGCGACAAGGCCGAGCTCACCACCGTACCCGACACCGCCGCGATCTGGGCCCAGGTCACCTCGACCCGCGATAACTGCCTGGGCGGAGAATGCGCGCATTATGGCGAGTGTTTCGTGATGCGCGCGCGCAAGGAGGCGCTTGCGGCGGACGTCGTGGTCATCAATCACCACCTATTCTTCGCCGACGTCGTGCTCAAGGACGAAGGCCTGTCCGAACTGCTGCCTGCCTGCAACACCGTGATTCTCGATGAGGCGCACCAGCTGCCCGACACGGCGACGCTATTCTTCGGCGAAGAGCTCGCTGCAGGCCAGCTCGCCGAACTCGCGCGCGACGCGGAACTCGAGAGCCTCAAGATCGCACGCGATTACGCGCCGCTGCCCGACGCCGCCCAGGGTCTGCTGCAGGCGCTGCGCCGCGTGCGCCTGGCGGCAGGCGACGTGCCGGGCAAGTGGTCGCACGCCGACGTCATGCGCCGCGCGGACCTGGTTGCCGCGCTCGACGCCCTGGCGGCGGCGCTCGATGGACTCTCCGCCGAACTTGCCCTCCAGTCGGAACGCAGCGACGAGCTCTCGCAATGCGCGAACCGCACGCGCGACGTCGTCGCCCGCCTGGCACGCTGGCGCGATTCCGACGATCCGGACTGGATCCGCTGGTTTGATGTCAGCGCACGCGGTTGGCAGCTTCATGCCTCGCCGTTGTCGATCGCCGAAATCTTCGCCCGCCAGGTGGCCGAGACGGCGCGTGCATGGATCTTCACCTCCGCGACGCTGGCCGTCGGTGGTGATTTCACGCACTTTCAGCGCGAGCTCGGGCTCGAACACGCAGCGACCGGCTGCTGGGACAGCCCTTTCAATTACGCCGAGCAGGCGCTGCTCTATCTCCCGCGCAATCTGCCGGAGCCGAACAGCTTCGAGCACACCGATGCCGTGGTCGCCGCGGCCCTGCCGGTGCTCAAGGCGAGCGCCGGCCGCGCATTCCTGTTGTTCACGACGCTGCGCGCGCTCGGCCGCGCCCGCGAAGGCCTTGCCGCGGCGCTCTCGCGCGAAGGTCTCGATTATCCGCTGCTGGTGCAAGGCGAAGGATCGCGCAGCGAACTGCTGTCGCGCTTTCGCCAGCTGGGTAACGCCGTGCTGCTTGGGTCGCAGAGCTTCTGGGA
>Ga0074045_10004870_pt1 | contig 11804 bp, 9 predicted proteins | sample BogForMeECP23OM2_FD_94442 | JGI IMG/M metagenome (GOLD analysis project Ga0074045, IMG submission 94442) | Bog forest soil microbial communities from Calvert Island, British Columbia, Canada - Bog Forest MetaG ECP23OM2 | ecosystem: Environmental > Terrestrial > Soil > Wetlands ...
CCCTTGAGTTTGGCGACCTTCCCGGCGAGGCCGGCGATGCGGAGGTTGTGGTCGAAGCGGAGTTCCCGCGCCGGCTGCACCCAAGGGTCGAGGCAGACGATTGTGGCCGTGGGGTGGGTGAGAACGTGCTCCAGGAACCAGATCGCCGAGCGGCCCTCGAGACTTCCGATCTCGAGCATGCGCAGGTCCGGCCGGCCGCGATAGATTTCCAGTGCGGCGGTCCAGTCGCCGGCGTGTTCGGAGACGTGGTCCCGGGTGAAGGAATAATCCGATTTGGATTTGAGTTGCCGCGCGACGGAGGCGGCCTCGGCGCGCATCTGGAGCCGGACGGCGAGAGCGAACAAGCGCCGGAGGATGTTCAGAAGCACGGGTTGATTCCTGCCATAAAGAGTAGAACCTACTCGCGGGCCCGCTGGGCGAGGATGTAGCGGGCCACATGTTCAACCGTGTCGAGCCAGACGCCGCTCACGGGGTCCTGGGCGTAGAGGAGGAACTGCTCGAGGGCCGGGACGAGCGTGGTCTGGCGGCCGTCCGCGCCGATCTCGTGGCCGGCGAAAACGAGCCAGCCGCCGGTTCGGGCCGCTTCGACGACGGCGGCCTTCATCTGGTCGAAGCTCAGGCCGTCGGATTCCACGCCGAGCACCTGGGAGAGGTCGCAGAAGCGGGGGGCATTGGCCGCTTCATCGCGAAAACCGCGGCCCACGACGAAGCGCCCGGCGACGAGCGGGACGTAGCTTTGCGTGGTTGTTCCGCGGCCGATGAACTTCTGACCGCAGGGGTAGGCGAAGGTCACGGCCTGAACGCCTAGCAGACGCTGGATCTCGGCGTTGGCGCCGTCCATCTGGGCCTCGATCATGACGGGCGTGTAATTTTCCAGAGCGTTAAGGCGCGACCAGGGGAAGTTGCCCGAGCAGGGGTGGGAATTAGTGTGATTGCCGATTTCATAGCCCTCCGCAGCCGCTCTTTTCCAGCCCGCGAGACGCTTCATCATCTGGGGCGGATTGACGAAGAAAGTGACGCGGGCGTCATAGCGGTCAAACAGCGGGAGGCCAACGTCGATCTGGCTCGGGCGGGCGTCGTCGAAAGAGAGACTGACGGCGACGCGTTTTCCGTCGGGCCAGCGGAAGGGCGCGGGCGTGTGCTGCGCCTGCAGTTCGGAGAGCAGGGTGAGGGGACCGGCACAGGCCAGCAGGACCAGGCTTCTCAGGAATCTCGCTTGCTTCATTGGGTTACCTCAACGGGATGACGTTTGAGCGCATGAGCCGGATGGAACCGCTCGCTTTTTACCAATTTTACCCACCCGCGGGGCGGCCTCTCAGCGACCGCCCGCGATGTGCACCGTCCCGGCCAGGGCCATGCTGCGCGATGATCCTCCCACATAGACCTGGTAATCGCCGGGCACGCACTCCCAGGCGTCCTTGTCGACGTTGAAGATGGACAAGTACAGTGGATCGAGAGTAAGCGTCAGCGCTTTGCTCTCACCGGGGGCGAGTCGAAGTTTGTCCCAAGCCACCAGGCGCTTCGGGGGTTCGCCCGCGCCGGCCGGCAGTGCGACGTAAACCTGAGCGACCTCCGCGCCCGCCAGCGGGCCGCTGTTGCGGACGTTGAAACTCACCGTGACGTTCTGACCGGATGCCGCGGCCTTCATCTGGGAGTACGAAAAGGCGGTGTAGGAAAGGCCGAAGCCGAACGGGAACAGCGGCTCTTTTTTCTCCGCGTCGAACCACTTGTAGCCGGCCTTCAGGCCCTCCGTATAGTTGACGTCGAAGGGCGCCGAGGTCCGGGAAAGAGGAGCACCAGGCGTTGTTCCGGGGAGCACCGGATGAGGCAGGTCGGCCTCGCTTTTGGGGAACGTGACGGGCAGCTTGCCCGACGGGTTGACGTTGCCGAAAAGGAGGTTCGCCGTAGCCTCGCCGCCGCGTATGCCGGGATACCAGACCTCGAGGACGGCACTCACTTTGTCGATCCAAGGCATGGTCACCGGACCGCCCGTCTCGAGCACGACAATGGTGTGGGGATTGGCCGCGGCGACCTGGCGCACCAACTGATCCTGGTTGGCCGGCAGGGACAGGTCCGGTACATCGGCGCCTTCGGTGGTGTGCTGATGGACGAAAACGATCGCGACCTGGGAACTCGCGGCCAATTTCGCCGCCGCGGCGAAATCCGTCCCGGGGTCGTACTGCAGCTTGGCCTGGGGCGCGTGGGCGCGAATTGCCTGCAGCGGCGAGGACGGATGCCAGACGACATTGCCGGCGCCGGGAACCGCGTTTCCGCCGGCCGCGGCCACCTGGTCGGAACCCCCGCCGGACAGCACGCCTACATCGGCGTGCGATCCGATGATCGCGATGGAAGAGAGAACGCCGGCCGGCAGCGGCAATTGCCGGTTGGCGTTCTTGAGCAGCACCGCGCTCTGCTCGGCCACGTATTGCGCCACTTCGGCGCCGGTGAAGGGGTTGACGGGATGAGTGGAGGGAGGATGGTCGTATGTCCCCAGGGCGAACTCGGTTCGCAGGATGCGGTGAACCATATCGTTCAGGCGGGCCATCGGGACTTCGTTTTTGTCGAGGGCCGTTCTCAGTGTGCCGCCGAAGTACTCGCCGCTGGGCATCTCCTGATCGAATCCGGCGCGGGCCGACGGAATCGTGCTGTGGACGGCCCCCCAATCCGACATGACCCAGCCCTTGTAGCCCCAGGCCTTCTTCAAGACGTCATCCAGCAGGTAAGGGCTCTCGCAGGCGTATACGCCGTTGAGTTTGCTGTAGGCGCACATGACCGTTCCGACGTCCGACTCCTGGATGGCGATCTGAAATGCCAGCAGGTCGGTTTCGCGCAGGGAGCGCTTGTCCAGGTTGGCGCTGTAAACGAGGCGGCCGTTTTCCTGGTCGTTGACGGCGTAGCGGTTGATATTGCCTATGACCACCTGGTCCTGGGTGCCCTTGAGCGCGCGGCCGAGCATCCTGCCGGTGGCGATAGGGTCCTCGCTCCAGCACTCGAAATTGCGGCCGTTGCGCGGTTCGCGGATGAGATTGGCGGTCCCGCCCAGGGACACGTTGAAACCCAGGTCGCGGACCTCCTTGCCCAGCAGCGCCCCATACTCATAAGCCAACTTCAGATCCCAACTGGCGCCCGCCGCGAGTGACGAAGGCATGGCCGTGGCGTAACGCCCGCGCTTGCCCGCGTCGTAGCCTACGCCGGACCGCCCGTCGGTCATCTGGAGATCGGGGATTCCGAGCCGGGGAACACCCGGCACGAACCCGGCGCCGCCCAGCGTCTGCGGGCGGTGCTCCTGGCCATGGACGAGACTCAGTTTCTCGTCCGGCGTCATCTGCGCCACGAGCAGATCGGCCCGCTTGTCCGGTGACAAATTGCGGTCCATCCAGGGACCTTTGGGGGCTTTTTTCGCGGCCTGGTTCGGTTGTTGCACGCAGCCCGGCAAAAGGGCCAACGCCGCGAGTACGGCCGCGACTCCAAACAGCCTGAGCGGACTGAAAATCGGGCGGCTTCGATGACACTGATGCATGGCGGTTCTCCACTATGAACGTCGTCCACTAAGGCGCACCCCGCAGGCGGGTCCCGGCGGGGATTTCGTTGGGCCTTGCTGGATGTCGGGATTCTACACCAACCGCCGACGCCCGCGCCGGTTTTGTCTGGATGCTCCATTCCGGGCGCCGGCGGGAGTGCAAAGATCGGATACGCGCTGATTGGCCTGCAGACGACAAGCGAGCAGGACCGGCAGGGCGCGGGTTCGAGTAAGATCGTCACGAAGTGAGGAGTTTCCCTATGCAATGGCACGGCGTTATCCCGGCGATTACGACTCCGTTCAAGGAAGACCTGATGGTGGACCACGAGTTGATGGCGCGGCACGCGCGATGGCTGGTGGAGAATGGCTGCACGGGCGTGGTGGCGCTGGGCTCGCTGGGTGAGGGCGGGACGCTGAGCTTCCAAGAGCGGCGCGAGGTTCTGGAGACGTGCGTGGCGGCAGTGGCGGGGCGCGCAAGAGTGATATCGGGCGTGGCCGCCCTGTCGACGCGAGAAGCGGTGGCGCAGGCAGGGGCGGCGGAGGAGGCGGGCTGCGACGGCCTGATGGTGCTGCCGCCCTATGTTTACTGCGGGGACTGGAGGGAGATGCGGGCGCATGTGGGCGCGGTGATGGAGGCGACGGCGCTCAAGTGCATGCTGTACAACAACCCGATCGCTTACAAAGTGGATTTTCTGCCGGAGCAGGTGGCCGAATTTAGCGCGCGGCACGGGAATCTGGAGGCGGTGAAAGAGTCGAGCGCGGATGTGCGCCGGATCATGGCGATCCGGGCGTTGGCCGGGGACGCCTTGCGGATCCTGTGCGGCGTGGATGACCTGATTGTCGAGGCCGTGGCGGCGGGAGCGTGCGGATGGATCGCGGGGCTGGCGAACGCATTTCCAGAGGAATCGGTGGATCTGTTCGAGGCGGCACGCGGGGGCGACATGGCGCGAGCGTTGGAGATCTATCGCTGGTTCCTGCCGCTGCTGCGGATGGACACGGTGCCTAAATTCGTGCAGCTGATCAAACAGGTGCAGGCGGAGGTGGGCATGGGCACGGCCCGAGTGCGGCCGCCGCGGCTGAAACTGGCGGAGGAGGAGCTTCAAATGGTGCGCCAGGAAGTGGTGAAAGCGCTCTTGTTGCGCAAATGAGCCAGGGGTCAAGATTGGGCCGGCGGACAGAATATGAAGGGCCGGTTAGGAGATGGGCCGGAATCTTCGCGCGGCAAGGGCAAAGGGGTATAGCGTATAAGCTGACAGCCGCCCTATTTAAGAGCGGAGGAGGATTGTGTCGGGTATAGACACCAATGCCGTGCGAATCCTGCTGGTGGAGGACGAGCACACTGTCCGTGAACTCGCCCGCCTGATTCTCGATCACGAGGGCTGGGACATCGTCGAGGCCGGCAGCCTGACCGAGGCCGCCGAATGCGTGCGCGCGAAAAAACGACCTTTCGACCTTTTCATCCTGGATATCTGCCTACCGGACGGATTTGGGACACAATTGGTGGAAAAGATGCGCCACACCGGAGCCAACCCGAAGGTCATCTATATGACGGGCGATCCAGGCTGGCTGCGGCGACTGGGCGCGGAAGGGGCGGCGCTGCTACAGAAACCGTTCACGCCGCTACAGATGATCCAGGCGGTCCACGAGGCGCTGGCTTGAGGGGCGGGGGGAGCGAATGAATCGGCACGTGCCTTAGTGCGCGGGCGGGCGGAGGCTCAGAAGGGGCCGACGTGCAACAGAACGGCAACGGCGAGGGCGGCCAGGAATAGCGCGAGCACGACGATTTCAGAGAGCAGTTGGCGGGGCGCTTGGCGCAGCAGCCGGTCGGCCGGAGCATCGCCCGCATGGGCCCTGGTCGCGCGGCGCAGGCCCTGCAGCCCCCTGCAGGCGGGATACAGGACAAGCACTGCAATGATAATTAGCGCCAGAATCTGGAAGGTCAATTGGCGTAGTGAAGAGGCTTCCGATCCTCTCGTCTAAAGATCTTATCGAAAGACAGCTATCGTTGGAAGGGGCATGCAAAGGCGGAAAGACCAGCTTCCGGGTGCGCCGCCGGCAGCGCACAATCCGGCTCGATCGGTCGAAATGGCGAATAGCAGATTGCGGGAGGAATCCGGAGGCGGCCATTGGTGGGAGCGAACTCGACGGGGATCAGTCAGAGGGGCAAAAACTGTCGGAGAGCGAGCAACCGGCGCAGACCAGGCTTTCCGCAGCCCGACGGATCCACAACAGATGGCGATAGTGGTTGAACTTCTCGCCATTCCAGACTTGCTGGATTGTCTGGCTGGAGAGGTCACCGACGGTGTCACGAGGACCCCAATCGTTACAGCAGAGGATGGCCCTGCCGTCCGACAGGACATTCAGCGAGCCAAACGGGAGGGGGCAGGCGGGGATACGGCGGTTCAAAACCGGGTGGAGCAGTTTCTGCCACAAGTCCAGGTGCCGCTTCTTGATGCGCTCATACGAATCCAGCCACGCGGCCCGATTGCAGGGTTCCATAAAATTCACTCTGACTCCGTGGCGCCGTCAGTAGCCGGCGAAGGCGATCTCCTCCCCTTCATGCTCACGCTGGCGGAGAAACTTGACGGCGACCCGGCGGGGTCCCAGGCGCTGGGCTAGTGACAGAGTATTTTCCACGACACGCTGGAAGTTCAGCCCCTGGCGGATCCTGTCGAACGTCTCTTCGCGGCTGGCGTCGATACTCACCGCCACGTGATCGATCCGGCCGGCCGCCAGCTCGTCAATCAGCGCTTCGGTCAGAGGCGAACCGTTGGTTACCGTCACGATGCGGGTACGGCGGTCGAGCAATTGCCTGGCAAGCCGCACACGAGCGGCGAATTTGCGGTCGAGGAGGGGTTCATTCTGGAGCATCAGAATGACCGACTTCACAGTGCCGATGGCGCGGACCTGGTCGAGAATCTGGCGGAAGAGAGCGTCGTCCATGGCATTGGTCCGAGCGGTTTTGTTGGGGGGCGGAGTAGGGGCACATGATACAGGCGGCATTGCACCGGTCGACGGTTTGGATCTGAACCTTCGCCGGTCCGCGAAGGCGTGTCCGGCGGGCATGAGGGTCGTAGGAGCGGAATTCGTTCATCAACGAAGCCATTCGCCGGAGCCTGCGGGAGAGGTTGTCGAGGGGGATTCCCATGGCGATATGCTTTACACGATACACCTCGCGCTGAGTAGCTAACCCGGATACTTCACCAACAATCGGCTGCGGCGCGCGATAGGGCCGCATTTACTTCGTTGCGCTGGGCCCAGGGGGCACCCCCCGTCCTCGACGTAGCGGCCAAGTACACCTGCGGGCGTCCCGCAAGCGCTCCTTGTGGCATTGCTTGATGTTGGGGCCCTCTCATCGCGCCTCGCGCCGATCGTGGTGCAACATCCGGGCTAAGCCGGGGCAGACGGGAATGGGGCGGCCGCGTTGGGCGCCGAGGGCCGGCAGGCGCGGCCGGGACGAGTCAACGAATCAGTGGCCGCGGGCGGTGCGAATCATGGCGCGCAGGTTTTCCGGCGGCGTGGTGGCGGGCAGGGCGCAGCCGGCGTTGAGGATCAGGCGCGGGGAATCGGCGAAGATCGCCATCAACTCGCGGCATTTTTCCGCGATCAATTCGGGAGTGCCCTGGGCCATGACTCCGGTGGGGTCGATGTTGCCGATGAGCGTGGCGCGCCCGGCGAGCGCGTCGTGGGCGGCCTGTGAGTCGGTCTTGAAATCGAGCTCGATGGCGTCGGCGCCGGTGGCGACGAGGTCGGCCAGGATGGGGCGGGCGTTGCCACAGACGTGCTGGGCGTAGGGCAGGCCGAGATCGTGGGAGAAGGCGGCCAAACGGGTTTCATAGGAGTGCGCGAATTTGCAGTGCAGGCGCGGCGAGATGAGGCTGGAGCCGGCGGAACTGTCGCCGTTGGAGAGCATGTCGCAGCCGGTGGCGGCCATCAGGCGCAGAAACTGGGTGGCGGCCGCATGGCAGTAGTCGAGCAGGCGGAAGGCCGCGGCTTCACTGTCGGGCTCCATCAGATCGAGCATCCAGCCCTCGGCGGAACGCATCAGCGAGGCCAGGCTGAAGGGGGCCTGGTCGCAGTTGCCGCGAATGAAGACCTGGCCGGAGAAGTCGCGCTTCAGCAGCCGCACGGCCTCCAGCCAGATCTGGATGCGCGGGTGACGGCCGACGTCGGGAGGGGGCAACTGGTCCACTTCGAAGAGGCTGGCGAGGCGAGCTCCGCGGCACACGGCGGGCTCGTCCTCGGGGTAGGCGACGGGGACGCCGACGGCATCGGCCAGCGTAGCGGTATCGACATCGACGAGGATGCCGTCGAAGCCGTAGCGCTCCACCGATTCGCGGAAGGCGCGGGCGATGTGGCGCGGGTCGGAGCGGAACTGGCGCATGGTGAGGCCGGCCTCGCGCGCGGCCATCATGAAGTTGTGCAGCATGACGGGCGTCGAGTCGGCGGGTTCGCCGCGCAGTGCGGCGGCGATGCGCTGATAGCCGTTCATGGGCAACTCCTGTCGTGCGCCATGGTAGCACCCGAGCAGGTATGATGTGCGTGCGCCCGCACGCGCGCAGCCAGGGGAATTCAAGCTTGCATCTTCATCCGATCGATTGGGCGATAGTGGCGCTGTATGGAGTGCTGGTGGTGACCATCGGCCTGCGGGCCGCGCGGCGGGCCGCGACGAGCGAAGGTTACTTCCTGGCCAACCGGCAACTGCGCTGGCCGTTTATCGGGGCGTCGCTGCTGGCGTCGAACATATCGGCCGAGCATTTCGTGGGCCTGGCGGGGAGCGGCTTCGCCATCGGCATGTGCATCGGCGGCTTCGAATGGATCGCCGTTTTCTGCCTGGTTCCGCTGATCGTGCTGTTCCTGCCGTTTTACATCCGCAACCGCATTTACACGGTGCCGGAGTTTCTGGAGCGGCGTTTCAGCGCGGGGGTGCGGCTGCTGTTTTCCGCGCTGATGATCGTGCTCTCGATCCTGACCAAGATCTCGATCTCGCTGTGGGCGTCGTCGATTGTGTTTTCCGAAGTGTTGGGGTGGGACAAGCTCACGGTGATCTGGGTGCTGGGGCTGTTTACGGCGCTGTACACGATGAAGGGCGGGTTGAGCGCGGTGGTCTACACGGACGCCTTGCAGACGACGATCCTGCTGGCCGCGGCGGTGGCGCTGACCGCGATCGGGCTGGGCCGCGTGGGGGGCTGGCAGGGGCTGCACGCGCGGCTGCCGGCGGAGATGTTCAGCATGGTGAAGCCGGCCACGCACGCGGACGTGCCGTGGCCAGGGATGTTCATCGGCGGCTTTCTGGTGGGCAGCTTCTACTGGTCGATGGACCAGGTGCTGGTGCAGCGCGTGTTCGCAGCGCGGGACCTCAACGAGGGCCGGCTGGGGGCGGTGTTCTGCGGATACCTGAAGGTCCTGATGCCGTTTCTGCTGGTGCTGCCGGGATTGATCGCGCGGGCGCTGTTTCCGGGGCTGAGCTCGCCCGACAAGGCCTATCCGGCGCTGCTCGGCGCGCTGATGCCGGCGGGGCTGCTGGGATTGACGGTGGCGGGGATCGCGGCGGCGCTGATGGGCCATCTGAGCGCGACGTACAACTCGATCGCCACGCTGTTCACGCGCGACTTCTACCTGCGCTGGCGGCCGGAGGCGTCGCAGCGCAGCCAGGTTTTCACGGGCCGCGCGGCGGTGCTGGCGGTGTTCATACTGGGCGCGGTCTGGGCGCCGGTCATCGGGCGATTCGAATCGCTGTGGATCTACCTGCAGAGCGTCACCGCATACCTGGTGATGCCGTTTGTCGGCGTCTTTTTTTTGGGCGTGCTGTGGAAGCGCGTGACTACGAGCGGCGTGCTGGCGGCCGTGGCGACGGGCTTCATCGCGGGGCCCATCCTGATGGTGGATGGCCACCGTCCGTTCCTGCCGTTCATGCAGGCGGCGGTGCTGCGGCCGTGGCTGCACGGGGCGATCATCGAGTGCCTGCTGTGCATCTGTGCGTTGGTCGGAGTGAGTCTGCTGACCCGGCCCGAGCCGGAGGCCAGCCTGGCGGCGACGACCGTGGATTGGGGCAAGAGCGCGCCCGAGGCCGGGGCGCGGCGCGCGGTGCTGAAGGACTACCGGCTGTGGCTGACCGTGTTGGTAACGTTAACGGCCTTTTTGTGGTGGCTGATGCGCTGATGGCGCTGGCGCGCCACGGCGCGGGGAGAGATGATGGAGGCAAACATATGTCCAAATTCCTGATGGCGGCAGTGCTGATGGTGGGCGGCGCAGTGGCGCAAGCCGAAACAAAAAAGGTCGTCTTTGACTCCGGCGGAACGGAACAGAGATTGGCGTTGAAGGATCTCAACCCCGATCTGCCGGCCGATTGGTCGGGCTATAAGTTCCTGGTGCTGGAAGCGCGGACGACGACAGCGCAGCGGTTCGAATTCAAGGTCCACACGGCGACGGGCGCGCCGGGGCTGAATATGCACCTGTTTCAAGGCCCGTGGATTCGCACGGTGCTGCCGCTGGCGCGGATCGAGCGGCCCGAGCAGAGCGGCACGGATCTGGCGGCGATGAGCAACAGGCCGCGGGCGCTGTCGTTCGTCAGCAGCGCGCACGGGCAGGGTCCGCTGACGGCGGTAGAGGGAATTGGCATGCGCATGCCGGCGCCGGTGGGCGAGGCCGCCGTCGAGATCCGATCCATTACGCTGGCGAAGGACGATCCCGGTGACAAGCTGCTGGAGGATGGGCCGCTGGTGGATCAGTTCGGCCAGTGGAGTCCGGCTACGTGGCCGGGGAAGGCGGCGAGTCTCGAAGATCTGCAGCGGGCGTGGGTTGAGGAGGCGAAGGGGCTGCAGCCGGGCGGGTACGACTACTGCAACTACGGCGGATACAAGAGCACGCACGCGAAGGCGACCGGGTTTTTCCGCGTCGAGCAGATCGACGGCAAATGGTGGTTTGTCGATCCCGACGGGCACCTGTTCCTCTCGGTGGGCTCGGACTGCATCCGCCCGGGGATTGAAACCAGTACGCGGGACCGTGCGGGCGTGTTCGCCGCGCTGCCTCCGGCCGGGTTGAGCCGCATGCCGCCGTGGGCGGAGGGCCGGGCGATGGTTTCGTTTTACACCTGGAATCTGCAGCGCCGCTTCGGCGACGAGTGGGAGCCGAAATGGATCGATTTCTCGCTGCAACGCCTGGCGGCGTGGGGTTTCAACACGATCGGCAACTGGTCGGACCCGAAGTTGTTTGCCGCGCAGCGCACGCCCTACGTTGTGCCGCTGGACGGCTGGGGCATGGAGCAGTACATGGGCATGCCGGATGTGTACTCGCCCGATTGGCCGAAGAAAGTGGACGAAGCGGCGCGGCGGCAATGCGCGCCGCGCAAGGACGATCCGTGGCTGCTGGGCTACTTCATCGCCAACGAACCGGCCTGGCCGGGTCGCGAGTTGCTGGTGGCGGACCTGATCCTGAAGGGCCCGGACACGGCCACCAAGCGGGTGTTTCAGTCCAGGCTGTCCCTGGGCGACTCGCCGATAAGCCGCAAGGCATTTCTGTTGCAATGCTTCGGAAGGGAATTGGTGGTGATCAACGCGGCCGTCAAGAAAAACGACCCGAACCATCTCAATCTGGGCCTGCGCTTTGGCGGGCACGCCGACGACGAGGTGGTGAGCATGACGCGCGGCTTCGACGTCTTCAGCCTGAACATTTATGATGTGGCGCCCGACCGCGCGCGGATCGACAGGATTTATGAACTGACCGGCCGGCCGATCGTGATCGGCGAATTCCATATCGGCACGCCCGGGCGCGGCATGTCGGCGGGGCTGGTGCAGGCGCGCGACCAGGCCGAGCGCGGCGTGGCCTATCGCTACTACGTCGAGAATGCGCTGGCTATGCCGGCGATGATCGGCACGCACTGGTTCCAATGGACCGACGAAGCCAACACCGGCCGCGGCGACGGCGAGAACTATAACATCGGCCTGATCGATGTGACGGACCGGCCATACGCGGAATTGGTGCAGGCCGCCGAGCAGACGCACAAGCGGCTGTTGGCGGTGCATTCAGGCACCGAGAGCCCGATCAGTCAGAAGGCGCTACCGCGGTAGGGCCACGGGGAGATGACGTGGCGGCTCCGTGCGGAGCCGCGGGCCGGGCCAGGGAGCAGGACCTGGAGGTCCGGCACGGACGTGGACGTCCGTCCCGCGACACGGGTATCCGAGCTAGGCGAACAGTTCCTGGGCGAGCGCCAGACGCTCGCGGACGTGCACGCCGTGCACGCATTGCACCGCACATGCGGCGCAATCGAGGCAGCGCACGCCAC
>Ga0074045_10004872_pt1 | contig 11803 bp, 14 predicted proteins | sample BogForMeECP23OM2_FD_94442 | JGI IMG/M metagenome (GOLD analysis project Ga0074045, IMG submission 94442) | Bog forest soil microbial communities from Calvert Island, British Columbia, Canada - Bog Forest MetaG ECP23OM2 | ecosystem: Environmental > Terrestrial > Soil > Wetlands ...
CAAGACAAAGAACGTAACAAAGAACAAAACCAACCTTATCGTCTTCCTCAACCCTCATGTCATCAAGGAAGATGAAAGGCTTTCGGAGATAACAAAGGAAAAACGGAAGGAGTTTGAAACCTCTGGCAAAGAAAAATAGAGGGTTGGATGACTAGATGGTCAGAGGGTCAAAAAGTCAAAGGATACACGCTTCTCGAACTTTTAGTTGTAGTGTTCATAATCTCACTGCTTTCTGCTATCATATTACCGTCTTTTTTCACCACAGGCGAAAACAGACTTAAGTCTGAAGCAAGAAAGATGGCTTCTTTGCTGCGGTATCTCAATGACAGTTCAATGTCCGGCAAAGAAACATTGTCGCTGAAGTTCGACATACAGGAAGGTACCATACAATGGCGCGGCCCTGACGGTGAAAAGACTGAACGTTTGCCGGACCTCGCCAGCGTGGAGTTGCAATCAAAGGGTGAGATCAAGGAAGGCCAGGTTACTGTTTTCTTCGGTCCCCTTGGAATAAACGAAAACATCGCTGTTCACCTGAAAGAGGATAAAAAAGGGATCACGGTTACACTCAATGCCATTAGCGGCAGAGCCAGGATTACAGAAGATGAAGGTTGACGGTTTCGTAAAAAGAGCGATTGGCAAGGCGCGCAAATCCAGTGGAATTATGCTTGCTTTTGGGTTTACCCTGCTTGAGATAATGGTGTCGCTTGCAATCATCGGCGGCCTGCTCGTCACGGTCCTGTATTCATTGAATTATCACCTTGGCATAGCGGAAAAGCATGAGTTTCTCACGGTTGCGACAATGCTGGCAAAAAACAAGATGTTGGAAATTGAAATTTCACCGCGTGCAGGGAAAGGCGCTTTCCCGGATCCGTATTCAGCATATAATTATGAAACGGGAATGAAAAACTCCTCGTTTCCCGGCCTGGCGGAAATGTGGGTTACTGTGTCAAAAGATAAAGAACACGTGAAAGTTACTGAACTGAGGGAAGCTACAAACAAACCAGTCAGCGGGTTTTAGTTGCCTATGACCTATCGCAGATCGCCTATAGTCTACTTGTTTTATGCGCCTGTCGCTGCGGCCCTTCTTCTCTGGGGACTGTGGTTCGTAGTAATTCCGGACAGCATGGTCTCAGACCTGATTGAGAAATCTTTCAAGGACAGCAATATGAGCGTTCAAATCACTAATTTGAAAAAAGGAGTTTTTTTTGATCTGTCGATGGAACGCATCGCTTTACAAAAATCCGGCAATACTCTGTTTTCGATCGACAATGCAAGCGGCAGAATAAACCTTCTTTCACTATTCATGGCGAGGCTTTCTCTTAATTTCAGCGGAGACACCGGTGGTGGAAAGATCAGCGGCAGGATCGACCTCTTTAAAGGGGGAAACCATATAGCTGTAAAGACAAGAGATGTCCATCTTGAAGAGCTGCCTTTCTTTGGCCTGACAGGACTGGACGGCAGGGGGGTAGTCTCAGGAGAGTTAAACCTCGAAAATGGCAAAGGCAATACGACACTTAACGTCAGGGAGGCGGCATTCAAATCCGGTACCTTCGGGGGGGTCACTTTTCCGCTGGAAATGTTCAATAGCATGAGGGGTGCATTTTCGATCGACGACAGCGTTCTGAAGGTTGTATCTTTTTCTTTGGAAGGCAAAGGTATTTACGCAAGAATCAAGGGTGTTATAACAGGCGGAACCATGAATTTGACTGCACAAGTCATGCCCGACAAAACGTTTATGGATAACAACCCGCTCTTCCTGATGCTGAATAACTACAAGGTTGCCCCCGGCGTTTATTCGATCCCCATTAACGGCAATCTGCCGTTCTAACCCTCTTCTTTTAGCCCTCTTACTCTTTGGGATTGATGGGGTTGTTATAGCTGTCCAGTTTGACAATTACAGGTTCGAATGCCTCTATTTCCTCTTCACCCAGCCAGCAGTATGAGAAAACAATAATCTTGTCACCAACAATTCCTTTACGGGCAGTAGGGCCGTTGAAGCAGAATTCCCTGGACCCGGCTTTGCCTGGTATTACATATGTCTCAAAGCGCTCGCCGTTGTTGAGGTTGCTGATCATGACCTGCTCGTACGGTATGATGCCTGCCAGGTCCACGATTTCCCTGTCAATGGTAATGCTCCCCTCATAGGAAAGGTTTGATTCCGTTACAGTTGCCCCATGTATCTTTGATTGTAAAAAACATCTAAACATAATCAAACCCGTGCGTCGCATACGGCATAGGGCAGAGGACAAAAAAACCAAAAAGAAAGATATCTTTTTCCCATAGTCTTTTGTCCATAGTCTGTTTCATTTTGATTTTAACCCTTTGCTCCATGCACTTTGCTCTTTTTTATTCTATTATCTTGGGAACTCTGTAGAATTTGTCAACGGGGTCAGGAGCGTTTTTCAATGCATCCTCATTTGAAAGCGAGGGCGTGCTCAAATCATCCCTCATAACATTGGTAATGAGAAGGACGTGCGAGGTCGGTTCTATGCACGTTGTGTCCAGTCCCCTCAATTGTTCAACATGCGCGATAATCGTGTTCAGTTGCCCCCTGTAGGTCTGCAGCTCATCCCCGGAGAGTGTAAGCCTTGCGAGACTTACAATGTGTTTCACTTCCTGTTCGGTTATTTTCATAACAAATCCGTAAAAGAGCCGCGCCTTACGGCCTTTACATTTTTTCCAGCTGCACATGCCTGACAGAAAGCCGTTTCAGTCCGACACTCGAGAAATTTACTGTCAACTTCAGGTCCTCGCCGTCACCGCAGCAGTCGCGGATGATGCCCACCCCCCAGGCAGGGTGTTTAACCTTGTTTCCAACCACATACGTGAAGGCCGTCCTGAGCGGAGATATTATAACCGGCCTTGGGGAAGCAGATGCTCTCTGGACATCCGCTGTTTTTTCAACCCAGTGACAGCAATCCTTAGGTATATCATTCAGAAAACGTGAAGGCTCCTGATCCTGCACTTTAGAATATAGCTTTCTTTTCCTTACACCGCTAAGACAGAGGATTTCCCCAGCCCTCGTCATACCGACATAGAAAAGCCTTCTCTCCTCATGCATTTCATCTTCTTCACCTATGGCTTTAAAATAAGGCAGTATGCCCTCTTCGAGGCCGACAATAAATACCGCCGGGAATTCCAACCCTTTTGAGTTATGCAGCGTCATAAGCGAGACGGCAGCCTTGGCAGTTGCACAGCCGTTAAGCGACGTCTGCGTCAGAGAAGTTTTTTCAATAAACTCCTTTACGGGCATAGTATCGCCCGAGACGCTCAGTTCCATGATATTCTGCAGACGCTCTTCTTCAATATCTTCAATGTAAGCAGTCACTTCGACAATATCCTTGATCATGTCACCGGCAGTCCTGTAATTCGCCGCCGTCAGATGGCCGATAATTTTTATGAATTCACCTAATCTGTCTCTAACAGACGCTGACAGAGCATTCGCTTTTATCAGTGTCTGGGCAGCAGTCAAAAGGCCGACGCCGTTTTTCCTTGCTTCCTGCTCTATTTTCGACAAGGTTGCGGCTCCTATATTTCTCGGAGGGCTGTTGATAATGCGCCTCATGCTTACATTATCATCATGGTTCAAAACAAGCCTCATGTATGAGATAATGTCCTTTATCTCCCGCCTGTGATAAAAGCTTATCCCGCTCATGACGTTATAGGGGATACTTTCCTCGCGGAGCGCGTCTTCAATTGCCCTTGCCTGAAGGTTCACTCTGTACAGGACCGCAAAGCTGTCGTAATCATAATTGTTCTTCAGGTAAAGGTCTTTGATCGTGCGCGCAACATATTTTGCCTCGTCATCCTCCGTGTTGTGCCTGCAATAGATTATTTTCTCTCCGCAGCCTTTGTCGGTCCAAAGGGTTTTAAGTTTCCTGTTCTTGTTTTTTGAAATTACCGAACCTGAAACATCGAGTATGTTTTGGGTCGAGCGATAATTCTGCTCCAGCTTTATGATCTGGACATCCGGATAATCTTTTTCAAAGTTCAGGATATTGCCGACATCAGCGCCCCTGAACTTATAGATACTCTGGTCATCGTCTCCCACCGCGCAGATATTCCTGTGTGATGACGCCATGAGATTCAAGAGCCGGTATTGGGAGCGGTTGGTGTCCTGAAATTCATCCACCAGAATGTAAGGGAACATTTCAGAATATTTTGCCAGAATTTTCGGGTGCTCCTGAAATAATTCGGCAGTAAGCATTATAAGGTCATCAAAATCCAGCGCATTGCACCGTTTAAGCTCATCCTGATACTTGAGGTAGACCCTACCGAGTTTTTCATCAAAACTGAAGCCGTCCCCCTGCGACAAAAATTCCGCCGGGGATATGAGCGACGATTTTAGAAGGCTTATCCTCGCAGACACCCCCTTGTAAAGCGCCTCGTAAATATTGAACTCCTTCAGGATATGACGCACCAGATTGCACTGGTCGTCATCATCATAGATGGTAAAATCCGATTTGAAGCCCAGAGCCTTTATTTCTTTACGCAATATTTTATTGCACTGGGAATGAAACGTGCCTATCCATGCATTCCTGACGTCGTCTTCTATACACCGGGAAATTCTTTCTTTAATCTCATCGGCAGCCTTGTTAGTGAACGTGACAGTGAAAATTGATGAAGGGGGAATCTTTTTCTTTTTTGTGAGATGCGCAAACTTGTGTATTATTACTCTGGTCTTTCCGCTTCCTGCACCTGCAAGAACAAGGAGCGGACCCTTCGAATACAGGATAGCCTCTTTTTGCCGGGGATTAAGCTCGTCTAATAAAAATACATCTTTTGCCATAAAAATGCTCGAACAGATTATACCATAATACGCATACTATAGGGAACAGAAAATAAATACGGCAAGAAGCAAGCAGGTCTACTTCCTGCCGGCCTTTTTTCCTCTCCGGTTTGATTGCCTTCTAACCACCCATTTTTCAATGTTTTGCTGCTCCGTTCTGCTGAGAGCGAGAGCGAGTGGGGGGACGTCTTTGGTGATGGTTGATCCGGCTCCAACATAAGCGCCCTCCCCAACCCGGACAGGCGCAACAAATTGCGTATCACTCCCGACAAACGCGTTGGACCCTATCAGAGTCTTGTTCTTCATCCTTCCGTCATAATTACAGGTTATTGTGCCGGCGCCGATATTGACCTGCTCTCCGATCTCGGCATCGCCCAGGTAACTCAAATGAGAAGCTTTTGTCCCCCTGCCTATAACCGATTTCTTGACCTCAACGAAATTTCCTATTTTCGCATACGAACCGATAACCGACCCCGGCCTGATATGGGCAAACGGCCCTACAACAGCGCCTTCTTCAACTGAAGATGATTCTATAACCGTCGTGTCCTTGATCACTACGCCATTACCAATGGTGCTGTCTGAAATCCTCGAGTTCGGAAATATGATGCATCCGCTGCCGACAGAGGTCCTGCCTTCCAAAAATACATTTGGATATATAACCGTTTCACTGCCTATGCTCGCTTCGGGACCTATAAACACCGACGATTTGTCAATAAATCTAATGCCCTTCCCCATCAACCCTGCGATAATTTCATCTTTCAGATAATGGGTGCCCCTGTAAAGGTCTTCGCTCGTGTTGATTCCAGTCAATTCCTTTTCATCTCCGAGCAGGAAAGCACCGGTGCGGTAGCCCGCTGCGACCGACAGGCCTACAAGATCTGTGATGTAGTATTCACCTTTAACCCTGTCTACATCAATTTTATTCAAAAGTTTGAGCACACGATGCTCAATTGCGTATATGCCGCTGTTCACCTCCCGAATCTTCTTCTGCTCCTCACTTGCATTTCTATCTTCTATAATCGCGCTGAGCTTTCCCATGGTCCTTATAATCCTGCCGTAGGAATGGGGCTCTCCGGCAATGAAAGATATCAAAGAAAGGTCCATCCTGTTCTTTTTATGAAGTTTCAGTAAGGCATCCAGGGTTGCAGCTTTTACAAGGGGGATATCTCCGCTCACCACCAGTACAGTGCCCCTGAAACCCCGGAGTTTCCTCACCGCAGGTTTAAGGGCATCTCCGGTACCCCGGGGTTCTTTTTGAACAGCGAACGAAACCGGGTAGTCCTTCAGCGCATCACGTATGCCTTCACCCTTCAAACCTGTGACTACTATCGTCTTTTCCGGTCCAAGGGACAGGAGAGCCTCGACCACATACTGCACCATGGATTTCCCCAAAAGCGTATGAAGCACCTTGGGAAGAGAAGATTTCATGCGCGTGCCGAGGCCTGCAGCAAGGACAACCGCAGCCAGCTTCATCTTAGATGGCCCCCCCCCGAAGCGGCAATGTCATGAGCAAGGGTTTTTTTCACTGCGGGCTGTGACGCCACAATAACAGACGGAGCTGCGATACCGCCGGACAGTATAATTTTTATGCCCTCTTCTATCTCGATGTCGGTATAGACTATGCTCCGGTCATCGAGAAGAACGATGTCACCAAGGTAAAGATTATTAGTTGGAATATACACTGCCTTCAGGGAAACCTCCCGGCCGTCTGAACGTATGGTACATTCCTTTGTCAAAAACCCAAACGCGTGTGCTCCGGGCCCCGGATATTCGACAATAACAAATCGCTTGAAAGCGCTGCTGCTCTCAGGAGAAAAGGCATCGACTAGCTGTTTGATAGCCGTATAGATGCTTTTAAACACAGGAATGTTTAAGAAAATCCTTTCCATAAGGTCCAGCAATTTCTTGCCGAAAACATTCGTGGAGACTATGCCGATGAGAAATACGATTCCGACGGCGGTTATGAAGCCAAGCCCGGCATAATGCCTTCCCAGAAGAATATCGAAAAAAGGACTCAGTATGCCGTCCACGAACTTGAAAAGACCCACAAGGACAAGAACCGTAAAAACTACAGGAACGGTGACAATAAGCCCTGCCAGAAACTTTCTTCTATAGGTAATGTGAACGGATTCTTCCATAAATCCTATTTCTTACTTACGCTGCAATATTGTGTCATCGGATATATCAAAATTGCTGTAAACATTCTGCACATCTTCATTATCTTCCAGGGCATCGAGCAGACGAACCATCTGCTCAGATGTGCTGCCTTCAAGAGGGATATAACTTTTGGGAAGCATAGTTATTTCAGCAAGCGATACGGTAATGCCCGCTTTGACCAACTCTGTCTTCACTGCATTGAGGGTTTCCTGCGCCGTCGTTATCTCATAATTGTCTTCCCCGGGGTCATTTTCCATGTCTTCAGCTCCTGCATCAAGTACCAGAGAAAGCAACGTATCTTCATCAGCTTTGGATTTCCCGACGAGTATATATCCTTTTTTCTCGAACATCCATGCAACACACCCCGCTTCTCCGAGACTGCCTCCGTTCTTTGAGAGGATGTGCCTTATTTCAGAGACTGTCCTGTTTTTGTTATCAGAGAGTGTCTCGATGAGGAGTGCTGCTCCGCCCGGTCCGTAACCCTCATAGACGCTTTCCTCATAAGTCGTGCCCGGCAGCTCACCCGTGCCTTTCATTATGGCTTTCTTGATATTGTCCGATGGCATATTGGCTTCTTTCGCCTTTTCAATAGCTGTCCTTAAACGAGGGTTCCCTTCAGGGTCGCCGCCTCCGGTGCGGGCAGCAACCGATATCTCTTTAACGATCTTCGTGAATGCCTTACCTCTCTTCGCATCTGTATTAGCTTTTTTATATTTGATCTGCGACCATTTGGAATGTCCCGACATGATGCCCCCCAAGAAAAAGTTCAGCGCAAGACCAATAGGATATATTTAATGATAATAAGTAAATATAAAACCTGTCAAGAACAATGAAAAAAAGGGCAGTGGCACAGTTTGTTTATGCGCTGGATCACTACCGGGAAAAGTTGCAATTAGAACGTTGAACCTTTCAGGGCATCCTTGCAGGCGCATGCGCGATGTACCGGTATCCGTTCAACGGCGGCCCCCAGTAGTGATTTCAGTGCTTCCATGGAACGTTTCATGACCTCCACCACTTCTCCGGCCGTAGGCCCGGTGCCGCCTATACCGGCCGCGTAATTAGTCACGACGGAAACACCGGCAAGGCATATCTCAAGCTCACGCGCCAGAACAGCTTCGGGCATGGCCGTCATGCCAACGACATCAGCACCTATGAGGGAGAAAAAAAGTATTTCCTTTGCCGTCTCAAGTCTGGGCCCGTTGGAGCAGACATACGTGCCTCTTTCCCTGACAGTAAGCCCTGAAGTTCCGGCAGCATATAGAACTATATCTCTCAGCCCCGCGCAGTAGGGATGCGTAAAATCGACGTGAACTGCCTTTTCCCCTTCATAGAACGTAGATGACCTTGCACCCATGGTCATATCAATAATCTGGTCAAGAATAACCAGTGACCCAGGCCGCATTTCACTGCTTATGCCACCCACTGCACCCACTGATATTATTTCTTCAACACCAAGGGACTTGAAGCCCCACATATTCGCCCGGTAGTTTACCCTGTGTGGGGGGATGCTGTGCGGGAAACCGTGACGCGCCAAAAAAATCAACTCCACGCCGTTGAGGGCCACACGCTTGTATACGGACGACGGCGCCCCATAAGGGGTAGAAAGTAAAATCTCTTCTTTGGGTTCAAGCCCGTCAATATCGTAAAGGCCGCTCCCGCCTATAAGACCAATCGGCATCGTTGTATTATACTATACGAAAGTCGTATGATTCCCCTCCTTATTCGCATATCACATAAGGTCTGATCTTTTCGAGTCTGATGCCTTTCAGTCCAAAATCTTCCAGGCGTGAAATCCTCCCTTCCCTCCGCTGTTTGAGCACTCTCGCGACTGTTGCAGGTCCAAGACCCGGCACTCTCAGCAATAACTCCCTGTCAGCCGCGTTTATCCTTACAGGGTATAAATCAGGATGACTGGCAGCCCAAAGTTCCTTCGGATCTTTGTCGAGCCGTAGATTTCCCTTTGTGTCGGTAAGAATATCCCATGGTTCGAAGCCATATTTACGGATGAGAAAATCGACCTGATACAGACGGTGTTCACGCATAAAGACCTCTTCCGGGCCCGCCTGGAAATTTTTTTCTCCCGGGATGTCCGGATGCCCCAGCCCCTTCTGGTAAGACGAAAAATAGACACGCTGGAATTTCAGCCGCCGGTAAAAACGAAACATATAATCTATGATCTCGGAGTCGCTCTCATCCGATGCTCCAACAATAAACTGGGATGTGCATTTGACCCTCGAATATCTTGAGCCGCGCCCGGTGAGACTGCTCATGAGCTTCAAGGGGCGGACAATGTCGTTCAGGTAATCCTTCTTATTCGAAAGCAGGTCAAAGTGTTTTTTACCGGGCGTCTCGATATTGAGGGATACCGCGCTTGCAATCGAAACAGAATCCTCGATTGCGGCATCTGAAGCGCCGGGTATTATTTTCAAGTGTATGTAACCTTTGAAATGATGCTTGTATCTGAGCAGACGTGCAACAGCGTTGATTTTATCCATGGTAAAGTCCGCACTGTTCATGACGCCGGAACTAAGGAACAGGCCGAAAACCTTTTTCCTGCGTACGTACTCCATAAATATTGCGGCCACTTCCTCGGGCTGGAGCGTGTAGCGCCGCACATTACTCTCCGAGCGCAGGGGGCAGTATTTACAGTCGTTTTTGCAACCATTCGAAAGAAGGGTCTTCAGGAGTACGGAGTAGCCGCCCTCCGGCAGGGCAACAGGATAAAGCCATTTCCCGTCCAGACCCCTCTTACGGTGGCCATCACTGGCAGTGCCGCAGGCGCAGGCAAGGTCATACCGCGAATCCTCTGAGAGCACCTTGAGCTTTTCGATGGTATCCATCATTAATAAATCATATCAGGCATCCAGGCTTTAAGGTTGCCTGTGATAAACTCAATGACCCGGCGGTGTTCCCCGCTGCCATTACCTTTTACAACAAGAGGCTCGCCGAATGCAAAATACACTTTTCTGGACGGGTCTATCCTGCCGAAATCCTTGAGAAGTTTTCCGTTCCCCCACGCATCGGTTTTCAGAGCCAGGGGAATGACGGGTACGCCGGCTTTCCTGGCAAGCTTGATGCCGACAGTGTTAAAAGACGCCGCATCGAACGCAGGGGTCCTGGTAGTTTGAGGAAAAATAATTAGCGATCTTCCGGCATCCAACCTCTCCGCACCTCCCTCAAGCACTGCTTTCAGGTCCTCGCGGGGGTTTATACGGCTGACGACTACGGGACTTCTTGAACGCATTACATGCCTGAAAACCGGGTAATTTATAAGGCTTTGCTTCACAACAAATGTCACATCTTTATAAGGTTCAATTATACAGGGCAGGACAAACGTTTCAAGCGCGCTCATATGATTGCCGATAAAAATGCAGGGGCCGTCGCTATTTATGAAATTCTCTGCCCCGGTCACCTCAAAAACAACGCCGACATGCTCCAGTGTATCCATGATATGCCGGCTGCTGTCCGCCCATTCGCCGTCACCATAGCGTCCACGCTTCGCCATATAACTGGCTCTAAACACGATAGCCGCCATCTTCCGGTAAAAACCGATTGAAGGCATTTTCTTTTCAACGAATGAGGCCCTGACCGCGCTGGTTTTATAAACACCGTCTAGGAACAGCAGTTTTCTCAGATTCCCCTCCCTCCTGAAATGCCCGTAAAACGTGAATGGTTAATCGTAAAAAGTAAATACATTAAGAATTCAAAATTCCTTTACGTATTCCCTAAAATTTAATGATTCCTGCCCGCTCTTGTCAACAGAATGATAATTCGTAAGACGCTCTTTAAAATAAAGCATGGGCTCTGCAAAGCTTAAATATATGTGCTAATATAGAGAACATAACTTTTTTTTGCAGCAAGTATTTTAACTAATCATTGAAAGGAGAAAGGGCGGGATGAAAAGTATAAAGTTTGTGAGCGGTATTGCATTAATGGTTTCGCTGCTATGCTTTTTTACGGCATGTGGAGGAAAATCACAAAGCGGCGCTTTGTCTGCAACGCCTGTATCCGTAGTTGTTACACCGATGAACGAATCGGTGGCTATCGCCTGGACTGCCATGCCAAATGCAACGTCCTATAATATTTACTGGTCTGCCACCACAGGATTGACTACGACTACGGGCACTAAAATAATAGGCGTTAACACTCCTTATGTCCAAACAGGGCTGACCAACGGAACGACCTACTACTATTTGGTGACATCAGTAAGTGCCGCCGGCGAATCAGCGCCAACAGCACAGATAAGCGCGACGCCGGAGCTGTCTGCACCTCCTACAGGGGTCAGCGCCACGGCAGGAAATGACCAGGTGACAATTTCCTGGCAGGCAGTATCGGACGCAACGTCATACAACATCTACTGGTCTTACATTGGAGGATTGACTCCAGCTACAGGAACCGAAATAACCGTACCGGCTCAAGCCAGCAATTACGTACAAAAAGGGCTGTCCAGCGGCACAAATTACTACTATATTGTAACTGCGGTTAATTCCAATGGCGAATCATCTCCTTCCTCTCAGGTAAACGCAGAACCATCAACAGCGTCAGCTCCTTATATCATCGCCAGGGTATTAAGCACCGCTAACGGCACCGTCCCGCCATGGGGCTGGCTGACTCAGGTTGGCGTATTCACTGACAACACACAGCAAACTCCGATAACCGGCGCTGGAATAACCGTAAACGGCACCGCGCTGACTTACAATGCGTCGGACCAGCACTATGAAGGAAATGTGGTAATAGCCGCCGGAGCCACGGTAACTGTCGATGTGACCGTTAGCACACTGACCTACGTTGCAACCGGAGGACAATATACAGCACCCGTAATATCTGCCCCTGCATCGGGAACAGTGTGGCAGCATG
>Ga0074045_10004873_pt1 | contig 11803 bp, 8 predicted proteins | sample BogForMeECP23OM2_FD_94442 | JGI IMG/M metagenome (GOLD analysis project Ga0074045, IMG submission 94442) | Bog forest soil microbial communities from Calvert Island, British Columbia, Canada - Bog Forest MetaG ECP23OM2 | ecosystem: Environmental > Terrestrial > Soil > Wetlands ...
CAAGTCGAGCCTTCTTGGATAGCGACTTCGTAGTCGTGCGACATGCCCATCGAGAGCACATCGAGAGCGACGGATGGCAGATTGCGCGAAGCGAGCCGGTCGCGCAGCGCGCGAAGCTGACGAAAGTATGGACGCGCGCCTTCAGGATCATCGGTGAAAGGAGGCACGGTCATCAATCCGCGGATGCGCAGGTGCGGCCATAAGAATCCAGCGCCCAGCATGATTTCGAGGTCGGACGAATCTGGTGCGATGCCACTTTTGGCCGCTTCATCGCCGACGTTGACTTCGATGAGCACGTCGAGCGTCTTGCCCAGTTCTTCTGCGGCGGTGTTGAGGCGGCCTGCCAGCTTCACTGAGTCAACGGAGTCAACCGCGTGAAATATTTCGGCCGCCTTACCCGCCTTGTTGGATTGCAGATGGCCGATCATGTGGAACTCGGAGTCGCGCAAATCCGATAGGCCACCGACCTTCTCGGCGAACTCCTGCACTCGGTTCTCTCCGAACAGGCGTTGGCCGGCTTTGTAGGCTTCGATGATGAGTTCAACAGGAAATGTCTTGGTAACTGCCATCAGCGCGATCTCGCTGGGATCTCTACCGGCACGTCGAGCCGCGCGCGTAATGCGGTCATAGAGGGCGGAGAGATCGGAGGAAATGGTCATCCGCGCACAAACAGCAGGTCCCTCGGCTCGGACTAAAGTCCTCGCTCGGGATGACAGTGGAGATAAATGACGGCGCTCTACATAATCGCCGTCGGTGGCGCCGGCTCGTCGGGACGGCCAGCATTCGCCAGCGGCACACGGATCATCACCACCGCCAGAATAACTAGCACGATAAAGCCCGAGATTGCATTCGGGTGCTGGAAGATCACGGGCAGAGGCCACTGCTTAAACTTGAATACCGCAATCACGATGCCCATGAGCGCCTCACCGGCAATGAATCCCGAAGCGGTGAGCACTCCGGCATTTTCCACGCGTGCCTTCTGCGCATCGTTGAAATCCCTGCTGTCGCGCATCTTATCGGTGATCCAGCGAATCATGCCGCCTAGGAAAATGGCAAACGTCGTCTCCAGCGGCAGATACATGCCGACGGCGAAGAGCATTGGGCTGCGGACCTCGATCATGATCAGCCCAATGCCCATGAGGACACCTACGATAATCAGCGGCCACGCCATCTCGCCGCCCACGATGCCTTTGGCGAGCATGGCCATCAGTCCGGCCTGCGGCGCCGAGAGCTGTCGATCGCCGAAGCCGATGCCGCCGCTGTTGATGTTGGCCTGGTTCAGCAGCAGCAATACGGGAAACAGTGCGAAGCTGGCGACGGCCACGCCCAGGAAATCACCGATCTGCATCTTGCTCGGTGTGCCGCCGAGGATGTGACCGACTTTCAGGTCCTGGAGCATCTCGCCAGCGACAGCCGAAGAGACGCAGACCACAGCCGCCACTCCTAATACTGCGGCGACTCCGCTCATACCCGAGACGCCGATGAGCACCATCAGCAGCGCGGCGATAACCAGTGTCGCCAGCGTCAGCCCGGAAATCGGATTGTTCGACGAACCGATTAAGCCCACCAGGTTCCCGGAAACCGCAGCGAAGAAGAAACCGATGATGATCATGACGATCGCGGCGACGATTCCGCCGCGCAGGACGCCAGCGTAACTGGTGTAGAGCGCGATCATGCACAACAGCACGACGGCCAGTCCGCCGAAAACCACCTTTCCATTCAGATCGCGGTCGGTGCGGGCGGTGCTGGCATGGGCCGCAGCCGACTTCTTCAGATCAGAAACGGCGCGCGCCATGCCACTGCCCAAACTCTTGCGCATGCGGAAGAGCGTGTAAGAAGCGCCCACCAGCATGCCGCCAACGGCGATGGGCTTAACAATGAATTTCCAGACGGCATCAGCTTGGCCTGCCCAAAAAGCATTGTCGGGTGAAGTCCCCGCCGGCAAAAACTGCGCAACGAAAGTTGGGCCGCCCAGGAAGAGAATCAGCGGAACCAGCAAGCCCCAGGCAATAACGCCACCAGCGAAGTTAAGTGACGCGAGCCGGGGGCCAATGATGTAGCCGACGCCAAGGTACGCGGGACTGACGGCGGGAGCCGACATCGTCGTCACCGCACCGGCACTGAGCTTCGGAGATGTCGCCTCCCGGCCCAGCCGCACGAAGCTCGTTCCCAGTTGGCCGACGCTGAGGATGAAATCCTTGCTGGAGTTGAACAGATTGAATTGTCCCAGCAGGTAAATCAGGCCGCCGAATCCCATGTTCGAGAAGAGAATCTTCGCGGCGCGGCTGCCCTGTTGTCCGGCTTTATGGATTTCCGACGCCGCTACCGATTCAGGGAAGGGAAGCTCTGGGTCTTCGACCATAACTCGACGGAGCAGCGTGACGAACAGAATGCCCAGCGCTCCTCCCACCAGCATCAGCACCGATGACTTCAGATAGGCGTGCTCGAAATCAAAGACCGGCCACGCCCCGGAAATCACAAAAGCGGGAATGGTGAAGATGGCGCCCGCAGCGACCGACTCACCGATGGAGCCAACGGTTCGCGTGATGTTTTCCTCGAGCAGCGAGCCTCTCATGACGCGCAGCAGGGCCATGCCGATGACGGCTGCCGGATAAGTGGCGGCAATCGTCATGCCTGCGCGCAGGCCGAGATAGGCGTTAGCGGCGCCGAGAATGACGGTCAGAATCAATCCCAGAAGCACGGCACGGAGCGTGAACTCCGGCATGTCCGTGTTGTCAGGAACGTAAGAGCGGAACTTTCTTGGCGGTGCTGTAACCGTAGTACTCATGCAGGAAGCCTCGGGCGGTGCGCGAATGGACGACGGCGCAAGTTAGCACGTCAGCGCCACTTGTTACAAGTGCGGCTGGGCGAGGCGAGACCACGAATCTTGTGCGGCTTGGATGAAATCTCGGTGAAATCCCGGCTTGGTACCCCTCTTGGCATTGCACCCACACATCGAATATACATATACTGTCCAGTCACGGTGCATCGGGACCGGACAGGCGCCAACCAGCGCGTCTCTGGGGCCCGGCAGCACCGGCGACAGGGTTCAACTTATGCGCCGAATTTGCGCGTAATGAGGTGGTTGGAGGTCGTCTTCAGCAGTCGTGAGACGCTAGAACGAAAACGACGAGAGCAGCGCGCCGAGCAACGTGCCGTCCTCGTCGCGCCCTTGCAAGCCCTTCTAACAAACGTTTTTTCCGTCCTTTTTCCCTCCGATTGCAGGCTCTGCCGTACTCCGCTCAATAACATTTCCCGAATTCCTGTCTGCACCGAATGTATTACAGCCATCGAGCATGTGCGCGAGCCGCAGTGTGTGGTTTGTGGCGACCGCCTGACGAGCGCCCAGTTGCTGATGGGCGACGGCCGTTGCCACAATTGCCGCGACTTCGAACCCGCATTCGCGCGCGCGCTGTCGTTCGGAGAATATGAAGGCGGCCTGCGCGGTCTCATCCACCTGCTGAAGTACGAAGCCGTTCTTCCGGTTGCCTCCGTGCTGGGCGGCATGATGGCCTCTGTCATAGCCGAACTGCTCGCCGGTTGCGGAGACTCCGTGCCGCTTGTTGTTCCAGTCCCGCTGCACAAGAGCAAGCGCAGCGATCGCGGGTTTAATCAGGCGGAACTGATCGCTCGCGCGGCGGTGAAACGGCTACCGCAGCGGCTGGAGCTGGCCACTGGAGTGCTGGTCCGCCGGCGCGCAACCATTTCGCAGGTGGGGCTCACGCGCGAACAACGCATCGAGAACATGCGCGACGCGTTCCAAGTTCGCAACCACCAGGTTTTGGGCGGCCGGACCGTGATCGTCGTGGATGACGTCATGACGACGGGGACCACACTTTCGGAGTGTGCCCGAGTCCTGAAGGAGGCTGGCGCTGAGTGGGTGTTCGCGGCGACTGTGGCGAGGGCGTTCCAGGGAGGGGCCTTGCCCGAGAGCGTGTTCCACGTGGGACAACAACCGGCTGTCCATGCCGAAGAGGAGGCAAGCGAAGCGGCGGCTGTTGCGGCTTCGGTGTAACGAGTATGTCGATGTCGGCCCATAGCGCAGCGTCACGATACGGCAAGTCCCTTGCCGGTTGCATGCATCACGCCCGTGTGGCTGGCGATGAACCTCCACAGTGGGCGGCATTGCACGCCCCAGTGCTGGTGTTGAACGCATCGTATGAGCCGATCAATGTCTGCGCCGCGCGCCGCGCCATCATCCTGGTGCTGAAGGGCGTGGCCATGATGGAAGAAGCCAACGGACACTACCTGCATGCCGCGCGCATCGCCATGCACGTGCCGTCGGTCATCCGCCTGCTGGAATACCGTCGCATCCCTCACCAGACGCGCGCTTTGTCGCGCAAGAACATTCTGCTCCGCGACCGCAACACCTGCCAGTACTGCGGCAAGATTCTGGCAGCCGGCGAATTGACCCTGGATCACGTCATCCCGCGCTCGCGTTTCGGGGCCTCCACGTGGGAGAACCTGGTCGCCTGCTGCCACACTTGCAATCGCAGGAAGGGCAACCTGTTGCCCCACGAGGCCAGCATGAAGCTGCTGCGCGAGCCGCGAGCCTTCAATCTGCACACCAGCCGGCACATCATGCGCCTGATGGGCCGTTCCGACTCCAAGTGGCAGAAGTACCTGTTCTACTAACTTGGTTCTTGTAAAACTGATTAATTTATGCACTGAGAAGAGTCATTGAAAGATTAGGCAAGGCCAAGGAAGAGCCAACGCAAGATTCTGACGCACTGCTCCGCAACAGTATCGACCTTAAGGACTATATGCGAACCTCCTCGTTATTTATCCACAGCCGTTTGGAAGGGCGCGGTTACTGTGGGCTGACAAAGGGCTCGGGACGCTCCATCGCTTACGTCAGGCCGCCATCGAGTACCTATCGCGCAAAGAAGTTGTTAAAAATGGGGCGTCCCTCGCAAGCGGGATTTGCGGTTACTGTTGGCAGTTCGTTCCCCTTGTCCTCAATCATTGAATACTTCCACAGCAGAAACCAAACGTACGGCTGCCCAGGAACGCAATCTTTACTTATGTCGTGGAACTCGGTTTGCTTCTGCTGCAAAAGCTCCGATACCTGATCAAAGGACAATGGCTTGCCTTTGAGCGAGACATATGGCTTGAATTGGACGCCATAGTGCCGTGGAAACGCGATTGTCACGCACTTGTTATTGGCTCCCCCTATGAACGGATAATCCTCTTTGTAGAGGGGAGTGCCCGGTCTCCAGCCAATCATACCGTCGCGCACATACCGAAGCTTAAATTCATAATCCCCGAGTTCTGCGGGCACGCTAATGCATACTGTCTCCGCGTCTTGATCTTTCAGGCTCTGTACTCTGTTGATGAACCATGCGAGAAGTGGAACAAGGATCAGCGGGAACAGCACCGAACTTATGATCCCAGAAAACGCGCCGTTCTTGATCAGCCACTCGTAGGTGTTCTTCGCAGCCAGGCCCAGCTTGGTCGGCATACTCCACCCCTCGAAGTAGAATTGCTATCATGCGGAATTTCCGTTTTAGCTCCCAATAGCCCCGCATTGTATACCCATCGAGGGATTCCAGCGCATGTCTATTTTCTTTCGCCGGGCCCAGGGCTCGGAACAAAGTCCAGACTATGCCAATGCGAGCCCCCAACTGATGGTCGCGGTAAAGCGAATACTTTCGCCTTGATGCGTCCGCCATGGGCTGGTCAAGATAAGCTTGTAGCAGGTAAGGCATCGTACGCCCTACCTCTGCGGAAGTGGAGTTAATTGCAGATGCGAGTGAACATTCGGACGGACGGATTTGAAGGCTACGCGAAACGGGCGCTGCAACGGGCGCGCAAGCTCGACCGCAAGGTTCCGATCCGAGCGGAGAAGACGATCACCTTCGAGGACCCGCTGGCGATGGTCGAAGTGCTGACTGCTGAGCGGTTGCGCCTGGTGAAACAGCTCCGAGTGAAGCCTCTTACCATGACTGCTCTGGCGTCCGCTTTGAATCGCGATACGAGTTCAGTTCGGCGTGACGTGTCGAAACTGGAGTACTTCGGCGTGCTGAGGACGCGAGGACAAGTCAATCCCGGTCACGGACGGGTGAAAATCGTAGAACCGATAGCTCGGCGCTACAAGTTAATGGCCAGCTTGTAGAGGAAGTTGAGTGCCAACGGCTACGATCCCACGTATCGCGCGTACAGGCTGCGCGCGATGGCGGTATCGGTGGTGCCTTTGATGATGGCCCGTCCATCGGGGAACAGCGTCAACTCATACGGCTCGCGCCAGAACTTCAGCACGAACTCGTTGTGCCGCACCGGACCGTGCGGAGTAAGTCGGCGGCTGATCTCATCGAAGTCTATAGGTCGCTGCCGCTCGTGAATTTGCACCGAATTGCGTCCACAGAGCGTGATGTGCGGGCGTCCCTCGCCGGCGAGGTGCACGAAATCATGCTGGCCGCAGGCCCGGCAGCCGGAGCGCGGTTTTGCGGTGCTGATCTCGGCGAAGTCGTTGGTCCACACGTCATACGACAGAAGCGTGCGCCGCAGCTTGTCGCGAGCTCCGACCAGAAGCTTAATGGCCTCCGTGCAAGCGATGGAAGCGACGAAGTTCACCGCCGAATTCAGAATGCCTGAAGTGTCGCAGGTCTCGACCATGCCGCGTGGGGAATCAGGAAAGACACAGGCCAGGCATGCCGTCTCGCCGGGCAGTACCGTCATCGTGACGGCATAGCTGGCGACTGCGGCGGCATAGATCCACGGTATTCCCTTGCTGACGGCAAAATCATTGATCAGATAACGAGTTTCGAAATTGTCGGTCCCGTCGAGAATAAGATCGACACCACCCAGAAACTCTTCGGCATTTTGCGGTGTTAAATCAGCAGCGTGTGGCTCGACCGCGATTTCCGAGTTGAAGCTCTTAATTTTGCGCGCCGCGGCGATAGCCTTGGGCAGGGACTCGGCGGCATCGGACTCGTCAAACAGCACCTGGCGTTGCAGGTTGCTGGGCTCGACGTAATCGCGATCGATGATCCGCAGGTATCCAACTCCGGCCCGGGAGAGCAACGAAGCCAGCGCGGAACCGGTCGCCCCGCAGCCCACTATGGCGACGCGCGCGGCGGCAAGCTGCTTCTGCCCTGCAGCTCCAATGGGTGGAAAGAGAACTTGGCGGGAATACCGCTCAGCAAAATCCAACGACTGCACCTGCTCCGCGAAAGGGTTCCTTGTTTATTATAGGGACTTCACATTAACTTCGCCGTCTTGGTTGGGCGAGGGACGAGAGGTTACGAGGTTGGCAGGTGTATTGAAGGCTGGAGCTTGAGGGAGCCAATCACGCCATCGCTGTACAAGCTTGCGTCGCTCGTCGCCCTATGGATACTGGTCGTGTCTCTGGCGTGGCCGCAGACCACCCAGCCCGCCGGAACTCGCAAGGACCTTCTGGATACACCGCAGGCGAACCTCCCGAATGGCTTTGGAGCGCTCGCCAAGTACCAGGGCGAGACCGTGCGCAACATCGAGTTTCGCGGGATCGTGGGCGCCAATCCGGAGATACTGCGCAAGTTGCTGGCGCAGCACACGGATGAGCCGCTCGACCGCGACAAGCTGCGCCGCAGCCTGGAAGCGCTCTACGCCACGGGGCGCTTTGCGACTTTGCAGGTGGAAGCGGAAAACGTGCAGCAGAATGGGCTTACCCTGGTTTTCGTCGCTACGGAGAACTACTTCTACGGTGACATCAAGGTAGATGGCACGCCTAAGAAGACCAATCCCAAAGCGCATCAGTTGATTGACGCCAGCAAGCTTGACCTGGGAGCTGTGTTCTCACGGGAGGAGGTCGATCGCGCCCAGGAGCGGATGAACAAGGTAATGGCCGATAACGGGTACTACAAGTCCCAGATCACCTATCAGCTCAGACCAAACAATGAGACAAGACAGATGGAGATCGACTTCCATGTTGTGCCGGGTGAACTGGCGCGCGTGGGCGACGTAACGATCGAAGGAGACACAGGCATTCCGCCCGACAAAGTTCGCAGCCTTACCAAGCTGAAGACCGGCGACAAGGTAAGGCAGGAACACGTTACGCGAGCGCTGGAGCGGCTGCGCAAGAACTATCAGAAGAACAACCACCTGGAGGCACAGGTTTCGCTGATCGAAAGGAAGTACCAAGCGGATGCCAACCGGCTGAACTACGTCTTCAAGGTGGACGAAGGCCCCACAGTGGCCATCACAACCGAAGGCGCGAAGATCAGCAAGGGAGAATTGAAGAAGCTGGTCCCGGTTTACCAGGAAAATTCCGTAGATGATGACCTGCTGAACGAGGGACGCCGAAATCTTCGCGACTACCTCCAGATCAAAGGATATTTCGAGGCCAAAGTCGAGGTTGAGCGACATCCGACCCCGGCGGAGAACCATCTCAATATCCTCTATGTCATTGATCCGGGCGACCGCCACAAACTGGCGGCGGTCAAGGTGGAGGGCAACAAATACTTCGACACCGAAACTATCACCGAGCGCATGGCAGTTCAGCCTTCCAGCCTGCTTCTAAAGAACGGCCGCTACAGCCAGAGATTGCTGGCTGGGGACGTGGAGTCCATCAAGAACCTTTACCAGTCGAACGGGTTCCTGAACGTCAAGGTAAACGATGAGCTGAAAGACGACTATGAGGGCCAAAAAGATCAGATCGCGGTGCTGATCAAAATCGACGAGGGCCCGCAAACGCTGGTGAACTCACTGCAAATTGTGGGGAACAAGACCTACGCGCTGGATAGACTGCAACGATTCTTGAGCAGCCTGCCAAATCAACCCTACAGCGATGCAAATGTCGCAGATGACCGCGATAATGTCACCCTTTTCTACTATAACCACGGCTTCCCAAATGTGCAGTTCGAAGCTGTGGCAACTCCGGCTCCGGGCCAACTCCAGCGCATGAACGTGGTGTACACGATTACCGAGGGTCAGCAGGTCTTTGTAGATCGAGTGGTTGTGACCGGGCTCGAGTTCACCCGTCCTTACATCGTGGACCGCCAGATGCGCATTCACAACGGCGATCCCTTGAGCCAGAACCGAATGGTGGAATCTCAGCGGCGGTTGTACGACCTCGGCTTATTCAACGAGGTGGACATGGCCGTCCAGAACCCCGAAGGACAGGAGCCTTCTAAGGACGTTCTCTTCAATCTGCAGGAGGCGAAGCGCTGGACCTTCCGCTATGGCGGCGGAATTGAGTTTGCGACCGGCAACATTCCCACCACCAGCAACCCGCAGGGGAGTACCGGAGTCAGCCCAACCGGCACGCTGGAAGTCACCCGCTTGAACATGTTTGGCCGCGACCAGACCCTCACTTTTCGGGCCCGGGTGGGCCTGCTGGTTCGCCGCGGCCTGATCAGCTATGATGCGCCGCGGCTGTTTCACCGCGAGAGATGGCGCTTCAACGTCAGCGGGTTTTACGACAACGCCGCCGACGTGAACACCTTCACCTCGGAACGGCTCGCTGGAACACTTGAGGCGGAGCAGAAGTATAGCCGCACGACCACTCTGCTTTATCGTATGAGCTGGCAGCGTGTATCCATCGATCCCAATAGCCTGGTGATCGATCCCACGCTGGTGCCTCTGTATTCAAAACCGGTGCGACTAGCAATTCCGAGTTTCACGTATTTGCGGGACACGCGTGACAACCCCATTGAATCCCATAAAGGCAGCTATAACATCGTGGACTTGGGCCTGGCGACCAGCGCGTTAGGCTCCCAGGCGAACTTTGGCAAGGTGCTCCTTCAGAACGCGACCTACTACACCTTCAAGAAAAGATGGGTGTTCGCGCGCAATACGCAGATTGGAATCCTGCACCCTTATGGCACAAACAACTTTCTGAGCTTACCGCCGTCGGGAACGCTACCGTCGGAGGCCACGTCAGTCCCCTTGCCAGAGTTGTTCTTCGCTGGTGGCAGCAACTCTCTCCGCGGCTTCTCCATTAACCAGGCTGGGCCTCGCGACTTGGTAACGGGGTACCCCATAGGAGGCCAGGGGCTATTCGTGAACAACCTGGAATTGCGCACTCCGGTGGTGTCACTGCCGTACGTGGGCGACAACCTCGGGTTCGTCTTCTTCCACGATATGGGCAACGTTTTCGCCACGGCAAGCCAGATTGCAAGCGGGATGCTACGGATCCATCAGCCGTCGATCGCACAGTGCTCGCCGCCAAACAGCCCGGTGCCCTGCAACTTCAGCTATAACCCGCAAGCCATCGGGATGGGACTACGCTACAAGACGCCCATAGGGCCTGTTCGTTTTGACCTTGGCTATAACTTCAATCCAACGCGTTATCCCATCCAGGAGAAGAACGAGGTGCAGACGCTGCGGCGTATCAATGTCTTTTTCAGTATTGGACAGACGTTTTGATGAGACGAATTTTCTATTTCACGATATGCATGGTGTTCTTACTGCCATCGGCAGTGACCCCAACTTCTGCCGGGGAGGTCCTCGATGGTGTTGTCGCCACGGTGAACCATAAGCCGATCTTTCGCAGCGACTGGGACGAGGCTGTTTGCTTCGAACTGTTCATGCAGCGGAAACCTGTCACTCAGGTGACCGAAGCCGATCGATTGGCTGCCTTGCAGAGACTGATTGACCGCCAGTTGCTTACGGCCCAGATGAACGACGCTCATTCCATGCAGCCGTCCGAAGACGATTTGCAGAAGTACACTGCCAAGCTGCGGGCGCAAGTTCCGGGCGGAGATGACGATCAAAGCTGGCGCAAGTTGCTCGCCGGCTACGGCCTTACCGAGGATGTGATGAAAGATCACCTGCGGACCGAATTGCAGGTAATGAACTTCGTGGAAGTACGCCTGCGTCCAACCGTGCGGGTCCAACCCGAAGAGATCGAGACCTACTACAGGAACCAGTTGCTGCCTGATCTGCAGCAGGCCGGCGTCAAGATGGTTTCGCTCAACGACGTGGCGCCGAAGATTCGCGAGTTACTCACCCAGCAGCACATGGATGAGCTGTTGGATGCATGGCTGCATAACCTGCGGCAGCAGGCTGAGATTCGAACCAGCGTGCCGATTCCCGCGCTGAGTGCTCCGGCTGCTCAGTCCAGGGCCTCTGGCGCCTATTGACAATGCCTGAAGAGACCAAAACCCGGCGCTCGCACACTCGCCTCTGGATTGGGGCGGCGATCGGCGTCGTGTTGCTGGCGATCATCGGCGCAATCGCTTGGTACCTGCGAAGCCCCCGCTTTGAGGAGGTGGTCCGCCGCAAAGTAATCGCCAAGCTAGAAGATGCCAGTGGCGGACGGGTTGATTTGCGGTCCTTTCACTGGAAACTCAAGACCCTTGAATTTGAAGCTGACGATCTGACCATCCACGGTCGCGAGGGGCCCGACCAACTACCGTATGCGCATGCGGACCGCGCTCACGTGCGGTTGCGCATCCTCTCCTTTGTTCAAGTCCGGGTCAACTTGAAATACCTGGGCCTTGAGCATCCCGTTGTCCACCTCATCGTTTATCCCGACGGAACCACCAATGCGCCCGAGCCCAAGGTGAAGCAGGGCACCGCAATGCCGGTGCAGCAGGTCTTCGACCTGGCCGTCACTCGCGCCGATCTCCAGAATGGCATGCTGCTGCTGAATGATCGCGAGCTGCCACTGGACTTCAGCGCAGACGACATTGCTGCAACAATGACCTACGACCGTGGCGAGCATCGCTATGACGGGAACGTGCGGGTTGGAAAGATGGACGTGAAATACCAGGACTTCCGGGATGTTCCTGCGCAAGCCGAGATGGAGTTCAGCCTCTGGCACAATACGGCGCAGATCAACTCGCTGAGGCTCACATCGGAGAAGTCGTCGCTGCAGGCG
>Ga0074045_10004875_pt1 | contig 11802 bp, 15 predicted proteins | sample BogForMeECP23OM2_FD_94442 | JGI IMG/M metagenome (GOLD analysis project Ga0074045, IMG submission 94442) | Bog forest soil microbial communities from Calvert Island, British Columbia, Canada - Bog Forest MetaG ECP23OM2 | ecosystem: Environmental > Terrestrial > Soil > Wetlands ...
ACCGCCTGCGGCGACCAGCAGCGGCCACAAGCCGCCGACTAACACCGCGAGAACGCTGGCTTTCCGCCCTCGGAAAACTATGAAACTGAGTAATCAAACCCTTTCGTCAACAGCCTGCTAGGGAGTTTGTCATTGGCGCGACCCTCGAATATCTGGGGCTTCCTGGTGATATCGGTGGCTATGTCACATCGCGGTCTTCATGGGGTAGAGCTGGGCTTGTCATCGCGACAGCCACCGCGGTAGCGCCAGGGTTTCGCGGTGTGATCACACTGGAACTTGCGAACGTCGGCACCACAACTGTGGTGCTTAGGCCTGGTGTGAGAATCGCGCAGATCATCTTTCATCGAAGCCAAGAGAACGACCTTTACCAAGGACGATATAAGTTCCCGACAGAGCCAGAAGCGGGAAAGATACACTTGGATCGCGATTTGAAGTTCTGGATTCCCAAATCCGAGTGAGCCACCGCCGGCCGTCCCAAAATGTGTGAGCGGCCAAAGCACTGGCGAGCGCGACGGTCAGTAATCGGCCAACGCATGCAACGCCAGCTATTTGTCGCGGCCGACGGACTGGGGCGGGGAGATCTATCAGCGGCTGCTATAGTTTGAACTGAAGAGAGCTGGTAGGCTGTGGAAGTGACATCACCATCTTATGCAGGGAAGCGGATGATGGAAGTGGGACTGCGCGAAGCGAACTACCGTTTCGCCAAGATCGTGTAAACCGTTCGCGGCGGTGAGGAAGTGCTCCTGACGCAACGCGGCAAGCCGCTGGCCCGGGTTGTACCCGTGCGCCCCCCCAAGTATTCCTGATCAGTGACCGTGTTACTACATTAAGTAATATTAATAATAATCATTTTGTAGACTAACCCGCGCCCCCCTTGCGCCGCGGTCTGATCAGGAAAGAGCTCAAAGCAACGTCGTCGAGCATAGACCGCGCTTATGGCGCGGCGGCGGGACTTGGCAAAACGCGGCGCGCGCGGCCATGTGTTCAAGAAAAACTCTCGCTGACATGGAACGGGTACCTTCGGTTCTCCACGTAACCAAATGCAAGCCTGCCGCTGGCTTTTCTACTACGCCTAACGTACGATGGGATAGTCGGGATCGACATAGGAATCGAGTCCGAATTGATCCAGCCCCAACAGCGGTCCTTCCTCTCGCCTTTGATCGCGCTTCGCTAGACCAACCCAGATCCAACAAGCAAGGCCCGACGAGGCTCTGATGTATCTTTCTTTAGGCGGTATCGTGATGATCGTTCTCGTGCTCTGGTTTTTCGGCGTGCTTTGAAGCGCCGGTGGCGCGAGGCGGCGAAATGGTTCGATGTTTTCAATGGCCCGGCGAGGGCCGGAAGTAAGAATTACTGAGTAATTGTAGGGAGGATATCTATGTTGCTTCTGATTATTGTGCTGATTTTACTGTTTGGGGGAGGCGGCTTTTATGGCTACCGCGGCGGTTATTATGGACCACGGGGGCTTGGCGTGACGGGCATCCTGGTTCTCGTCCTGATCGTCTTTCTCGTGATGGGCGGCGGCTTCGGTGGACTCTATATTCGGTGACGCTGACAAACGCCACCATGGCGACGCGATGTTGTTTCGAACGGAGGCTGTGCTTGTATTCAGGCCGCGACAGAGCAGCGGAAACAGATGTGGATGGAGCAGTCGTGCTCTAATGGGCAATTAAAAGGAGATCGTGATGAGCAGTGCAACTACTGACAAGATTAAAGGGCGCGTTGAAGAAGCAGTTGGTGTCGTGACAGATAACCAACGGCTTAAAAACCAGGGGCGAGCCGACCAGGCGGCCGGCAAGGTGAAGAAAGCGGTGGAGAGTGTGATTGACAAAACCAAAAAGTAGCAAAGTAATTCCGTCACGCGGAGCATAGGCTTGTACACGCTCAGCAATCGGCAAATCAACCGAGGCATCGCGTATATAGCTGTCGGTTTTTGTCTGGCGGTGTCTTTCACGGCGTGCTCCACGCCAACCGCATGGCCACGCCAGTCCATACCCGGCCCGGCTGCTGCGCTACCATCGCCGCCGGTTGCAACCCCTGTATCCGTGGCAAAGCCGTCACGGACCGTCACGGCCTCTTATCAAGGCAGCGGAACCGCCGGTCAAGCGACAGCCAGCGGCGAGGCTTATAATCCCAACGCTCTCACCGCAGCCTCACGCAATTTGCCGATCGGCTCGATAGTAAGGGTAACCAACCCTGGGACGGGCCGCTCGGTGAAGGTGCGTATCAACGATCGCGGTCCCATGGTTCATGGGCGGAGCCTCGACCTCTCGAAAAGCGCGGCTGAGAAGATCGGAATTACCCACAAAGGTGTGGCTCGAGTAAAGCTCGCGGTGGTTAATTCACATCCTGACTCGGTTGAACCTGAATCGCGATCTTCGGTGAATGCGCCAGCTTCACCAACGCCCTGATGGAGCAGTATCCTTTGTCGCAAGGCATCCTGTGCCTTGATGATCGAGTGGCTCAATGAAAGCTGCTGTTTCATCGCCTCAAGGCGACATTACGACCGCGCCGGTCGCATGCACTATCTACAAACCGACAGCGCCGACTCGACGCGCGGATCTTGCAATTCCCCCGCTGCTTACTCTGTTTGACGCTATGAAGAGATGTTGTTTTCCGGCGGGTATTCCTGGTGGACGGGATTCTCTCGATGGCAGGACACCGATCGCATTCGCCATCATGTCCTCGCATACGATTAATTGCCGGCCTTGACGCATAACCAGATGGTCGCGCTCCAACCGGGCCAAGTGCTCGGTGACTCTTGGCCGCGAAGCGCCGACGAGATCGGCGATGTCCTGGTGGCTGAAGGAAGCGGGCAGAAGCGCGCCCCGCGCCTCTTTGATTCCGAAATCGGAGGATAATTCGAGCAGCGTGCTGGCAATACGTTCGTGAAGACCGAGGTTCAGGAAACTGGAACTGCGCAACAGCAATCGATAGCACTGCTGCAGATCATTCTCATGAAATTTCTTAAGCACCGAGTCGGCGTTATCCGCCGTGATCCTATCGAAATCGTTCCAGCTCAGACTGCCGACTCGGCAATCGTGGAATGCTTCGCACCGAAAATCGAAGCGGCTAAGCGGTAGCGAAGGAAACGCGGGGATCGGACCCGGCGCCAGCAGGGCGACGGTGATCCGTTCGCTGCGGCCGTTCTGGCAGGTAACGCGTGCGATCCCTTTTAACAGGATGTGCGCGCCGGATGCGCGGGTAGCCTCGCGGAGAATTACCTGATGCCGCGTGAAGTTGGTGGGCGTAAGGGCCCCAGCCAGCAGTGCCAGCTCCGGGGCGGAAAGCCGCAAGAGACTTTTAAGGCGGCTTAACTTGTCGAAATCAGTGTCAACGGGATTTCGTGATCCATTCAAAATTGCACCTTGGGGTTATGTCAACTAGCCTACGTCGGGAGGTGCCAGGAAGCAAACGAAATGTTATCCGCAGAACAAAAGCTCTGCTTCCTTCGAGGGAATTTCATAGACCGAGCGTACAGCGTCGAGCAGAGGCGGGGTGCAAAAGAAAAACTACGCCGTGAGCGGAGCCTTAAGCTCGCGGCAGTTTGCGGGCAAATGTCGGCCCGCGAGAAAGCTCTCCAGCCGGTCGCGCCGGATAATCAGTTGACGGCCGTCGCGCTCAATCAGGTGATCGCGCTCAAATTGCGCCAGATACTCGGTTACCCGCGGCCGAGAGGCGCCCACCAGGTCAGCAAGATCGCTTTGCCGCACCGGTACCGTCAGACGCACTCCTTGTTTATTGCGCTTGCCGAAATTCTCGCTTAGCTCCAGCAGAATCAGCGCAACGCGTTCCTCAAGCGTACAGGCCATGAAATTGGAGCAGCGCAACTGCACCAGGTCCCATCTTCCAGCATAGCTGGCGGCCATCCGCTTGAAATCTGCCGAGGCGATGCCCAGCGCGATTTCGATGAATGCCGCCAGAGTGATGGTTCCGATCTGGCACTCCGTAACCGCCTCGCAGCGGAAGTCATATTTGATCCCGATTACCGGCGGCGGAATGCCTGGAATCATGCCCGGCGCGACTATCATTACCAGCGCGCGATCGCCCTTGCGATTGCGGCAAGTGATGCGCGCGATTCCTGACAGTAAAACGTAGGCGGATTCGGGAGAATGGCTTTCATTGAAAATAATGCCGCGCCGCGCGACTCGGCTCATCGTCAACGCGGCGGCCAGTCGGTTCAGTTGGCGGGAGGTGAGCCAGGAAATATTGTTAAGTCCTCGTAATCTTCGGACTTCCGACATTCGTACGGCGCACATGGCCTAAGTCTAACAGACTGGCGTGGATCGCTGGTTATAGGATTCAGTGCGGGTTAGTTCTTTCCGTTACCAAAACGCGCGTTGACAACTAGCTCAGTAAATGACTTCGATATACTCTGGCCCGAGGGCGGGAGAGCCGATAAACCGCGATTCGCTAACGGCCGCGTCCAGCATGCTGGCATGAACTCGAACTCTCACGCCGTCGCACTGATGGTTGATGATTGGATTCACGCCGACGATGTCCCGGACGCACTGGTCAATAGCACACGATCACGCTACAACGGCCAGAGCCTGCTAGTGCCTCAGCGGCATTCGTCGCGAGGCGGTCGATAGACGGCGGGTGCCGCGGGATCCCGCTCCCCCGGTACCCGCCAAACCCACATAAAATATAATCGCGGTAGAGGTTCATTGATCTCCGGTTTCTCAGGCCAAGACAATTGCTAATCGTCAAGTTTTGCATCGCTGTTCTCCCGAGAACATAAGTCTCCAAATAGCCGTATAATTGTCTTGACTCCAACAGCAGACCGGCCCAGGCTCAACTTGTCGGGATCGACATAGGAATCGAGGCCGACTTTGATCCTGTCCGACGGTGGCCCTTCCTCTCGCCTTTGACCACTCTCCGCTCGACCAACGCAAAGCATAAGAAACGAAGGCCGGTCGAGGCACGTATGAGATCACCTCATTTCCGTTCAATCGGGAACGTATTCATTGCACTCAAGATATCTCGAGCGATGACAGTCGGTGCGTGGTGCGCTGCGATTCTGCTCGCGCTCGCAATGGCCCCGCCCGCCCGGGCGCAGGTCACCACCCTGTTTCAGGAGCCCCCAGTCCCGGGCTTTTCCAACAGCTATCCCTGGTTCAACGAGGTCCCGCAGTATCAGGGAGACCAGAGCTTTCAGTGGTTTATGGCGAATCATCCGGACATCGCGGGGGCCTTGGCACGCGATCCCGGGCTACTCTATAACGCCAACTGGCGCTCGCAGTTTCCGGCGTTGGAGCAGTACCTGGCGAACCATCCTTACGAATGGCAGGCCTTGAACGGGGAGTACTGGTCGGAGGGACCGGCCGAAACTCCGTGGGGCGACTACGACAGCGCGCACAACTGGCGCGACGCCTATTGGTGGCATCAGAACGATCCCAACTGGTTCTACGATCATCATCAGGACTGGGCCTCGCTCGACTCACGCTGGCTCGCTGAAGACGGCGCATACGATCCACAGCACGACTGGCACTATGGCGAATGGTGGTACAACCAGAACCCGAACTGGGTAACGACCAACCATCCGGATTGGCTCACGGAACACCAGAATTGGGAAAAGCCGGCAGAGCAACAAAACTATCGCCAGCAGCATGCGATGGTGCAAGAGAATCAGCCCCAGCGGAACCTTCAACCGCCGCAAGCGACGCAACCGCAAAATCAGCACAGCCGGCAGAATCAGCAAAACCAGCAGCGCGCGATAGATCAACGGCAAGCGAGCCTGCAACAGCAGAAGGCCAGCCGTGAACAGCCGCAAGCGACGCATCAGCACGATCAGCGAGCGGCCCAACAGCAAGCGCACCAGCAGCAACCAGCGCACGAACAGCAATCACAGCCGCCGCGAGAGAAGACCCCTGCTAAACACGAGCAAAAGGACGCCCGCCGGCAGGATGGAAATGGTGGCAAGCAAGCACAGTAAGACGTGCTGCCTGGCGACAAACTTAAAAGGTGGCGCCAAACAAGCAGCGTGGAACAAGGACATAAAAGCAGATGAAATCGATCATATGGTTCGGCGCATTGATCGCTCTTCTCGGGTTATGCGGAATGGCGATCCCAGTGTTTGCCGCCTCGCAAACCCATGAAGTCGCAAGTGTGGGTGATGTCAAAATCCAGAGCACGGAACAATCCACGCACGTAGTACCCACGGCTTTGAGTGTCAGCGGGCTTGCCTTGGTCCTCGTTTTTATCGGCGTCGGTGTATTTGCATAAAACGCGGAGCTCGAAGGGGTCCGCACAAATAATCGGAGGAGTGTCTATATGACTTTGGCCAGTATCGTGGTCGTCTTGGTTGTAGTTGGGCTGTTGATGTGGCTCATCAATACCTATATTCCCATGGCCGCGGGTATCAACGTCCTGCTTAACGTGGTTGTCTTCATAGTTGTGGCAGTCTGGGTCTTACAAGGGTTCGGCTTAGTCGGCAATATTCCTGGAGTGCACATGCCCAGCCTGAGGTGATCCGAGGCTTAGCCACCAGGCGATCTCGATGATGCGCCAGCGAGCGCTCCAGGTGTGGGAGCGCGGGGATGTCACAGGCCCGTAATCCACCCGCAGTAATGCGGCGCTTGACCGGGATTGCCGAGGGCTTCTATCGTAACACCATGAAAATCTACGACTTTCCCTTGGCTCCCAATCCGCGGCGCGTACGCATCTTTCTGGCCGAAAAAAATATCGACATCGTCTACGTCCACGTGGACATCTTCAAAGGCGAAAACCGGACCGTCGAGTTCCTGGAGAAAAATCCCCTGGGCGGGCTGCCGGTGCTGGAGTTCGACGACGGCACCTACTTGACGGAATCGGTCGCGATCTGCCGCTACTTCGAAGGCATGTATCCCGAACCGCCGCTGATGGGGGTCGATCCGCGCGATATCGCCTTCGTCGAGATGTGGAACCGCCGGATGGAGCTTGAGGTCTTCCGCCCCATCGCGGACTTTTTCCAGCATACCCATCCGCTTCTCAAAGATCGGATCACGCAGATTCCGGAATTCGCGGAGATGCGCCGGGCGCACGGCCTGCAGCGGATCGAATGGCTCGATTCGATTCTGGCGCAGCGGCCGTTTATTGCCGGCGAGCGCTATACGATCGCGGATATCACCGCGCAGGTCGCGATCGACGTCGGCCTCAACATGGCCGGGCTGAAGTTGCTTGACGGCGTACGTCACGTGAAGCGCTGGCATGAGGCGGTCTCGAGCCGGCCGAGCGCGAAGGCGTAGCGGTCCGCCGCCTTGGAGAAGCTCTACGCAAGTGAATGCTTTTAGAATCGCTTCGCGTAGGCCTGTCCTGAGCGGAGCCGAAGGATCCTTCGACCCTTCGGCTTCGCTCAGGGCAGGCTCGGCTCGCGGTGTTCGCCGGCTCAGGATGACATAGGGTTTGTGCCGAGCTTCCTTCGCCGGCGCGGGAGCCGGTGCGCTTTAATACGGCTCCCGCGAACTCCCCATCCAGGGATTCAGCGTACCATCACGATGCTTTGGCGGCGACGGGATCAGGCTCCCACTCGCGAAGAACCGCATTCTGCGTAGCCTTGCGCGCCGCCACTCCCGCGAAAGTTCCCAGCGATGCGCCGATCATTGCATTCGTCGAAAATGCCGACACTCCTTGAGCGGCTTCCTCGACGGCGGAGGTAACCGTCGATTCAGCCAGATTGGCAAATCCTTTGAACCAGGATTGTTCCTGTAATCCGATCGCATCCTTACGGTCGGTCATAGTCTTATAGCGGCTCACCAGGTCGAAAACAGCGTCGCCGGACGCCTCTACGGCTATGGTGATCAGATCGCGCGCATACTGCTCCCCCGTCTTGCGCGCGAACTGTTGCTTCAACTCGGCGACGACCTGCGCAAGGGTCGGGTTCGTTACATTCGCGGTTGAAGTCCCCGGTGGCGAAATGGTCGCCCCCTCCAGCGTCGTATAGCCATCACCGAAGAAATAAGCCTGGTAGCCCTGGTTTACCGCCTTGGTGATGTCGTCTTTGCCTGCGGCCGCCTCATCCAGAATTGACAGCAGCGACAACCCCAGTCCCAGTTGTTGCCCGACGAAACTGATCGTATCGGGGATCAGGCCAAAGGTGTTCTTGAGCAGCGCGGGGAAATCCAACCTTGCCAGGTCCTGCAGGATACCCTCGAGGTCTGTGAAGAATGCACCGGCGCCTGGAAGCAACTGCAATATCTGCGGAATGCCGGGTACCGAGAGGTTTAAGCTTGGCGGTCCGGGTGGGGTTTTGTCCTTCAGCTGCTGGTCGACTTGTGCGCGCAAAGCGTAGGGTAGAAACGGCACGAGTTGTTGCGGATTATGCAAAAGGAGTTTCGCGATTTTCTGGAATGGCACGCTTACGGCGTTGACGGTTGCCATGAGGTATCCCCCGACTCTGTGGTTGCGACCTACATCGCATAATAGCCCGGCACCTGGCAAGACAGGTCTTCCCCCCGCTGCTTACGGCAGCATCCTCCGCCAAGCATCTCGTGCAGACTGGCTACTCGAGGTGCCAAGCGAACTTGCCAGCATCGGCTGAAACATCCAGTAATCATTGCGCGTTGCGAACGGCACGACCTGTGCTGCTCCTTGATCCCCTGAACGCCGCTAGCCGTTGCCCAGCGGTGTCACACACTCGATCAAGGAGAGTTGCACATGGCGAATCCAAAACGCGAAGCGCTGGCGGAAGTCCTCCAATACGGACCCACACGGTTTCCGATCTACGATCCGGGCCCGCCGTGGTGGTTCGACACCGTATCGAAAGAAGTCCAGCTTGAAGTGGTCGCAATTCAACTCCAGTTTGAGAAGGAAGTTCTGACGGCGCAAGGCAATGCGCTCGACCGCCAGATCGCGCTGCTCGCGGGCAGCAAGTCCTAGAATTATTCCTTTGCGGTCCATGCGGCGTTCCCGGGCCGCGTGCCTCCGGGAGCCACGGGGACGCCGCCGGTTCATTGCGCCAGCACTACCCCGCGCGGCAAGGAGAATGCTTATGTCAGAATCGGCCGGTCACGAAAATCATCGCAGTGAAGATCCGTCATCGCGGGCGCGCGATACCACCCGTCCGGTAATCCTGATCGGTTTTCAGGAGCAGACGAATCTGGGCCTCGGTTACCTGGCGTCAGTGCTGCGGCGTTATGGCTATAAGGTCGTGGTCTTCGATTTCGAACTGGATCGCGCGGAGATTCTGCGCGCGGCCAAGGCGCTCGACCCGATCGTGATCGGATTCTCCCTGATTTTCCAGTTCTATGTCGATCGCTTCCGCGAGCTGAGTGACTATCTGCGGGACAATGGCGTCACGTGCCATTTCACGATGGGCGGCCATTTCCCCAGTCTCAGTACCGAACAGACTTTCGCGCTGGTCCCCGCGATGGACAGTATCGTCCGCTATGAAGGCGAGATGACGCTGCTCGAACTGGCCGATCGTCTCGGCACGGCCGAGGAATGGCATACCGTCCGCGGACTGGTCTACAAGGACGGCGGTCAGGTGATCCATAGCGCGTTGCGGCCGCTGCTCGGCGACCTCGACGAGTTACCCTATCCGGAGCGTCTCCGGCCGAACATGATCCTGGGCCGGCGCGCGATGCCGATAATCGCGAGCCGCGGATGTATCCGGACCTGTTCCTTCTGCTCGATTCATGTTTTCTACCGGCAGGCGCCCGGCAAGGTGGTGCGCACGCGCAAGCCGGCCCGCGTGGTCGAAGAGATGGCGCTGCTCTATCGCGAGCAGGGAATCTCCGTCTTTCTGTTTCAGGACGACGACTTTCCGCTTTACGGACCGGTGTGGCGGCGCTGGGCCAACGAGTTCGTCGACGAATTGCATCGCAGCGGATTGCCGGGGCGCGTCATCTGGAAGATCAACTGCCGCGCCGACGCGGTCGACGCCGAGCTGCTGGCCCGGATGCGCGACGCGGGATTATTCGTTGTCTATATGGGTCTGGAGTCGGGCAGCGAGGAGGGGTTGGCGACACTGCACAAGCAGATCACGCTCGAACAGAACCTGCGCGCGGTCGAAACACTGAAGAGTCTCGGGCTGCTGTTCGAATACGGCTTCATGATGTTCGATCCGTCCACGACGTTCGATTCCGTCCACGCCAACCTGCGGTTCCTGCGGTCGATCGTGGGCGACGGAATCGCGCCGGCGTCCTTCTGCCGGATGGTGCCCTACGACGGCACGCCGATTAAGGATCAACTCGCGCGCGAGGGGCGGCTGCGCGGCGACGTGAATCATCCCGACTATGATTTTCTCGATCCCCGGATCGACGAATTTTTCCACGCGCTGAATCAGATGGTGCACGTCTCGGGCTGGATTCACGGGATCCAGGCGCTGACGCCGCAACTGCAATACGAGAACAGCGAAGTCGCGATCATGGAGCGGCTGTTCCCGCCGCTGCCCGGACTCGCGGCGTACAAGGAATCGCTGCGCAAGATTACCAGGTCCGCCAACGAGCTATTGTTCCGGATCGTCGAGGAGACCGCGCGCGTTTACGCCGAGGGCAAGCCCGCCAAGTGGACACCAGCGAAAGTGCGGAGCCGCTGCCAGAGTTATATCGACCGCCTGGTCCGCGATCGTAACGCATTCGTCTTGCGCAATCAGCGGCTGCTGCTCCAGAGCCTGGGCGAAAGCGGGGCGGCGCAATCAATGCACGCTTCGTAGCCTGACGCGTCCCGAGCGGGGCGCACAGACGCGGCCACGGTCGGGCACGCGCTCGCCGGTGCACGTCGCGGCATGAGGACTGATTAACCTGCCGGTCGCTGCGACCGGCAGGTTGCCTGAATGCTAGAACCACTCAGGATGATGTTTGTGTGCCCATTTTTCGTGGTGAGCGATCCACCACTGGCGCTCATGCCAGCGATGGTGCTTGTCCCAGTCGCCGTTCTTGGCCCACTCCGGATGGTGGGCCCGGACCCAATCCGGATGATTCTCATTCCACCAGGAGCTGGGATGCCACATGTGATGCTCGTCGTAGTCGCCCATGCCCGGATGCTCCTGGGCATGGACCAGGGTCGGCACGCCCGCCGCGAGAAATCCCGCTACCACCGCGCCGGCCACCAATGTCCGCAATTTCATGACTGAACCTCCTGAGGTGAATGTATGCACGATTCCGTCGATCCCGATCTATAGACGTTGGCTAGGCGCCGCTAGTTTACACGATTTCCGCTGATGATTTCAGTCGCGTGGCGACGACCTTTTCCCCATAATCGATTGGCTCAGCTCTTGCGCCGACAAATGTGGGTTGGAGGATCGTATGAAGGCAAAGACTATAATGACCATCGGGATGCTCGCGCTGGTGGGCTGGTTGGCTGGAGCGGTTGCGCTCCATAGCTCCGCTCGGGCGGCCGACCAAAGCGGCTACCAAGTCGCCCAAAACGACCAGCACCCGATGCATCAGGAGCATCACGGACGCGCCCCCAAGGTCCTGGCCGACCAGTGGTATCAGGGGCAGCGCGGGCATTGGTACAAAGAACACGATCGCTGGCAATGGCGCGGCGCGCAGGGCGATCAGTGGTATCAAGGGCAGCCCGGACACTGGTACCAGGAGTCGAACGGCTGGCAATTCGGCACCGCCGGGCTGATATGCAACGACCAGGGGTTCAATTGCCGCGTGGGCGGTTATCTCCCGCCCAACGGTGAAGGAATGGTGAGCCGCAGCAATCCGAGCATGTTCTGGCAGTGTGATTCCCATGGTCATAATTGCCACTGGGCGCGGCGTCCCGGCTTCTAGCAGGGTGTTGATAAAAGCCTGAATCAACTTCGTATATAGTTGGTCAGAGTTAGTAGTCGAGGTGGCGGAGGAAGAGGCGGATGCGCGGTGAGGATAAGCG
>Ga0074045_10004876_pt1 | contig 11802 bp, 10 predicted proteins | sample BogForMeECP23OM2_FD_94442 | JGI IMG/M metagenome (GOLD analysis project Ga0074045, IMG submission 94442) | Bog forest soil microbial communities from Calvert Island, British Columbia, Canada - Bog Forest MetaG ECP23OM2 | ecosystem: Environmental > Terrestrial > Soil > Wetlands ...
CAGAGCGACGCCCACGCCCACCATCAGGTACGGTCCCCAGTTGTCAAAGACCGGCAGCGCGGCAATGAATGGCGGCAACAGGGCCAGCGGCAGGCCCAGGTACGGGATCAGGCTCAGGAATCCGCTCAGCGGTCCGGCCATCTGCCAGTAGGGAACTCGAGCAACGTAGAAAAACGCGGCGCTAACCACAGACAGGAGGACGCCAAGCAGGAAATTGCCCACCAGGTAAGCGCGCGCCACGTGAGCGACGCCCTTCAGAATATGGTCGAGCGTGTCCCGCGAACGCCCATCGGCCAGGTCGAGCAGAGCGCGGCGCAGGTGGTCGCGCCAGCTCAGGAAGAAATAGACCAAAAAGGGCACGAACGAGGCCAGCAGCACCGCATCCGAGAATCGCGACAGCGACTCCCAGACGACGTTGACGAGGTCGGTTGGCTCGTGCTGAATATGGACCTCCTGCACGGTATTGGGCGGAGCGGGCGCGGGGGCGGCCTTGCGGTTCCTGGCAGCCGGCGCTTTGGCGGGCGGTTCCTCGGGCTGGATGCGGCGCAGACGCGGCGGAATGAGTGTCTCTTCGAGCGAGCGTTGGACCGCCTCGACCTTGAGTGAGGCCGAATCGACCAGGTCGGTGATGCGCTTGCTGTAGTTGGGCATCTCGCCCCAGAACCCGATGGCCTGCGTCCAGACGCCCAGCAGCACGAAGTAGACCACGCCCAGCATCAGCGAACAGGCCAGGAAGCTGGCGAAACCGCGCCGGATGCGCAGCCGCATAAACAACTGCACCAGTGGCTCGAGAATGAAGGCCAGCAGCACCGAACTGATCAAAGTGATGAAGAACGGGCGACCGGCGCGCAATAACCAGACGCTCAAGCTCAAGGCCAGCAACGTCGCGGCCAGGCGCACGGCGTGGGATTCGGCGGTTGCCGGGCTGGGCGGTGGCTCGATTTGGGCTTCCATCGGCCTTCCAAAAAGCGGGCTTTGAATCTAGTTTAGCCCAGATGTTCCGGGCCGCCCCTCGAACTTGTATTTCCAGGAGTAAACGCTTTAGCTCCGGATCAGGACTTCCTGCAGGCTCTCGCGGCTGACAAAGAACTTCACCTCGCGGTAATTCTGGAAGAGCTTCTGAATGGTGCGCGGATTGAAGTTTTGAATACGGCGCGGCGGCGGCTGCTCGCGCAACTGGAGGGTCTGGCCGTCCAGAATCCGGCAGGTGTAAGGCGCCCGGTCGGCGCCGCTCGAATCCGTCCGGAACAGGGCCAGCAGGAACGCATCCGGCGCCAGCAAACGACGGAGCCGGGTGACGACCGCTTCGGCGACCTGGGGGGGGAAAAACTGGAGCCGGTCCCAGATCAGAATAGCGTCGGCCGAGTGGTCGGGAAAGTCCAGCGCGGAGGTGACGAACTCCTCGATGCGGCCCGGCTGGAAGACGCCCTCCTCCTGTTCCTTGGCCGAGAAAAAGTACTCGTAGGAATGCAGCAGATGGTCGATATAGAGGCGGTGGCCGGCGCCCACGGAGACGTCCGTGATGAAGTCGATGTTCTCTTGCACCGGACCGCCGAAGTCCATCACCTGAAGCGGACGGCCGGCCTCGAGCGAGGCGACCAGCGCCCGCAAGCCGTGACTCTTGCGCGAATCGGGAGCGGCCGCGGCGTCCGGAGAGACGCCTGCGGCGCGCGAAGGTAAGGCATTCATCCTTTGCGAGGTTCTCCGGGCCGCGCCTCGGCATGCGCGGGCGTGGCATTGGGCAGAGATGGCTGCACGGGCGGCTCGGGCGCCGGCGGACGCTGCACGGCAACCTTAGGCGCTTCCGCCCGAACGGTTTCGATGTTGCCCTTGAAGTAGGCCTCCTCCTCGATCACGGGCCGGGCGGTGCGCATGTCGCCCAGGACGCGGGCATTGCGCTTGATTTCCACCTTCTCCACGGCCTCCATGTTGCCATGGACGGTGCCGTAGACAACGACCTCCCGGGCCCGGATGCCGCCCTGGACGTGGCCGCCGGCGCCAACCGTCAGTTTGTTCTCCGGAAGCTCGACGTCGCCCTCAATCCGGCCATCCACGACCAGATCCTCGCGGCCGGAGATCTTACCGGTGAGAACGAGGCTCTTGCCGATCAGGGCTGCGCCTCTCGTGACCGCTTCGTCAGGCCGGCGGCTGGGATAGGTCGAAGTCGGGATCGCCTCCCGCGCCGGTCCGGGCACGGCCGTCTGGGCCGGCTCGGGACGAGGCGGCAGATCATCTTTCTTTTGCTTGTTCCACATGATATGTAGTTGTTCCCTTGGTTGTTGTTCCCCTACAACGACTGGTTGGAGCTTCGCGTCCAGTGCGCTCGGGCGGTCCGGGACACATCGGACCGCTCCGTTTCATTCTCCGCCGAAATGGGCCTGCTTTGCCATCGCTAAATTGACTCTGGCCCGCAAGCGGCATAATGAAGGCGTGGCAAGAGCCAAAGACCTCGAAACCCGGCTGGAGCGCCTGGAACAGCAAATCGGCGTCTACCAGCGCATCAGCCGCCTGATGGTGCGCGCGCTGAGCCTCACCGAGACGCTGCAGGCGGTGGTGCGCCTGGTGCAGGGATTTACAGACTGCGACTCCTGCCTGCTGTACCTCATCGAGGACGATCAACTGGTCCTGTGCGCCTCCTCCAATCCGCACCCGCTGGAGATCGGCAAGGTGCGGCTGAAGATGAGCGAGGGCCTGACAGGGTGGGTGGCGCGGGAGCGCAAGATGCTCTCCATCTCGATGGAGGCGTATAAGGACCCGCGCTTCAAGACGTTCACGGACCTGCCGGAGGATACCTACGAGGCGTTCCTCTCGGTTCCTGTCATCGCGCGCAACCGCGTAATCGGCGTAATCAACGCCCAGCACCGCATGCCGCGGCGCCATTCAGGTGCCGAGATGGAACTCCTGACGACGGTGGGCGAGCAGGTCGGGTGCCTGCTGGCGCTGGCTCGGCTTGCGCCAGCCGCGGAGGAGGTCAACCACGTGGAATTCCTCCGCCAGGGCGGGCGCAGCGAGTCTCGGCGCGAAGTCCAGGGCGCGGAGGGAGCGACGGAACCATGAATCGTCCGCGACGCCGTGACCTGTTCCTGCTGGCGGCCCTGCCGTGGGGGGTTTCTTCCGCTTCCGCCGCGCAGTCCCGCAGCGCCGCGCCACCGGCGGTGGCGCCGGCCCTCAAGAACGAGAAGGAGGCCGCCGAGGCAGCCGTCGAGATTCCGGCCGGAACGATCCCGCCGCTCACTGCGGGGCCGTTCGAAGGAATGCGCTGGCAGATGCGCTATTACTTCGACGAGCTGGACAAACGCTGCCACCTGCAGGATTTCGCGCTCCCCACACCGCAATTCGGCCTGGCCAGCATGCTGGTCGAGACGACGGATTCAGACAGCCTGAAATCACAGCTCCTGCTGACGCGCGACAACGGCAAGACCTGGACCCAGCAGAAGACGGAAAAGAGCCCGCTGGGGGTTTTCGTCGTGGGTGAAACCAACGCCTGGGTGGTGACGGCCGGGCGCCTGTTGTTTACGGCCGACGCCGGAGTGAAATGGGAGAAGCGGACGCTGCCCAGCGCGGAATGCACCCAGGTCTGGTTTCTGAATCCGCAGACCGGTTGGGCCTACGGCGGCGGGAAGATCTTCTACCGCACGGACGACGGAGGGCACACCTGGAATCCGGTGCCCGAGAGTGAGAAGCTGGACCTCAAATCACCGCAGACCTACCTGCGCACAATGGCGATGATGGGCTCGGGCGTGGGCATGCTGGCCGGCGATTCGACGGCCGCGCCGGAATCCGCGCATCTGCCGGACTGGATGACGCCGGAACGCGCCGTGCGCCGTAAGAGTCTCCCCGGCACGGCGGTTGTGTACGAGACCCTCGACCACGGCCAGGACTGGACGGGACGCCTCAAGTCCGCTTTCGGCTCCGTCCGGAGGGTGAGGATGGCGGCGGGACGCGCGGCGGCCGTCTTCCAATACAAAGACTCGTTCCTGTGGCCCGCGGAAGTCTACGACATCAACCTCCATACGGGGGAAAGCTGGACGGTCTTCCGGCGCAAGGAACTGGTAGTGCACGATGTGGCGTTACTCGACGACGGCAGCGTGCTGCTCGCCGCAGTGCAGCCGGCGGGACGGTTGCGCGTGGAGTCGCCCATCCCGGGCAAGTTGCGGATGCTGTGGTCGCCGGATCACGCGGCTTGGTTCGAGATGAAGGTCGACTACCGGGCGGCGGCGAATGAAGCCACGCTGGTGAGGTGCTCGGACGGGGGCCTGTGGGTCGCCACCGACGAGGGCGCCATCCTGCAATTGGCGCGCTGAAAGCGCCAGTTCCGGATCCAGATTAGCGGGGCTTGTGTCAGGTCGGCCGGCGGGGCGGCGTGCCGCTCCGGCGACGGCTGCGGCACATTCCAGGATCCTCCAGCCGGGTGCGGTCCGGCTTTCGTCATTATCTAGTAAATGAATCATTTTCAATTGGTTACAGTTCGTAAAGTCGCCGTACTCAAGCCTCCCGCAGGCGGCGCACCGGAACACGATCGATCAGGAGTCAATTCTGGACTTTATTGTAGAAAAACTCCGCAAATTCGAATCGGATGTGGTACTCTGAAACTGAAGGTTCCCGGATTTAGTCAAGATTAATCCCCTCCTGGGAGCCGCCTGCTGGAAGGATTCCCCAAATGTCCAAGATCATCGATGTAACCGAACTCATCCTGCGGGACGCCCACCAGAGCCTGATGGCGACACGGATGGCGCTGGAGGACATGGTTCCAGCCTGCGCCGACATCGACCAGGCCGGCTACTGGTCGGTGGAGTGCTGGGGTGGTGCGACCTTCGACGCCTGCATCCGCTTTCTGAACGAAGATCCGTGGGAACGCCTGCGGACGTTCTGCAAACTGATGCCGAATTCCCGGCTTCAGATGCTGCTACGCGGGCAGAACCTGCTGGGCTACCGGCATTACGAGGACACCGTCGTCGACCAGTTTGTGGAAAAGGCGGCGGAGAACGGAATGGACGTCTTTCGCGTGTTCGACGCGCTCAACGACGTGCGCAACGTGCGCCGCTCCATCCAGGCCGTGCTGCGCGCCGGCAAACACGCCCAGGGCACAATCTGCTACACGGTCAGCCCGCTGCACAGCATCACTGGCTACGTGGAACTGGCCGAGCAACTGGTCGATCTTGGCTGCCAGTCGATCTGCATCAAGGACATGGCGGCGCTGCTGAAGCCCCAGCCGGCCTACGACATCGTCAAGGCGATCAAGGCGGCCTGCGGCGAGGAGACCCGCGTGCACGTGCATGTCCACGCCACCACCGGCGTCACGATGGTGAGCCTGATGAAGGCCATCGAGGCGGGCGCCGATTGCGTGGACACGGCGATCAGTTCTCTCAGCCTGGGCCCGGGCCACAACCCGACTGAAAGCTTCGTGGAGATGCTGGATGGCACAGGCTTCCAGACGCGTCTCGACAAGAGCCGCTTACTCAAGATCAAGGACCATTTCGCCAAGATCCGCCCGCGCTATGCCCAGTTCCTGTCCAACATCACGGGCGTCGAGACCGAGATCTTCGACAGCCAGATTCCGGGTGGCATGATCTCCAACATGGAGAGCCAGTTGAAGCAGCAGGGCGCGGGCGACAAGCTGAAGGAAGTGCTGCTGGAGGTACCGCGCGTGCGCCAGGACGCGGGCTATCCGCCGCTGGTGACGCCGTCGAGCCAGATCGTCGGCACGCAGGCCGTGTTCAACGTCATGATGGGGCGCTACAAGGTGCTGACCGGCGAATTCGCCGACCTGATGCTGGGCTACTACGGCACGTGCCTCGGGACGCGCAAACAGGAACTCGTGGAACTGGCGGCCAAACAGGCCAAGAAGGAGCCGATCCACGGGCGCCCGGCCGACCTGCTGAAGCCGGAGTGGGAGGACCTGCGCGGGCAGGCGCTGGCACTGAAGGGCTGCGACGGCAGCGACGAGGACGTGCTGACCTACGCCATGTTCCCTGCCGTGGCCCCGAAGTTTTTCTCGACCCGCAAGGACGGCCCCAAAAACCTCGGCAAGGATCCCGCGAAGGCGGCTCCCGCGGCCGCCCCGGCGGGCGGCAAGAAGGCCGACGGCGGCGCAGGGCCGTTACTCGCGCCGGTCACTTACGAAGTCAAGCTCAAGGGCAAGTCCCACAAGGTGACGGTGGCGCCGGCATAGGCCCACGACCGCGCTTGCCCGGTCAGACCACTGCCCAGGTGGGGCGCCCGCAGCGCCCGCGGGGCGAAAGAAACCGACGGAAGAGAAGGCCTGAACCACGATGTCCCAAACCATGGAGCAAAAAATAGAAGCGTTAAGTAAGAAACGCGCCGAGCTGCTGCAGGGCGGCGGCGCCGACAAGCTGGAAAAGCAGCGCGCCGCAGGCAAGCTGACGGCGCGCGAGAGGGTCGACGCCCTGGTTGATCCCGGCAGCTTCATGGAGACCGGGCTGTTTGCCCAGCACCGCGCCACCATGTTCGGCATGGCCGGCAAGGAGACGCCGGCCGACGGCGTGGTGACCGGAGCGGCGTCCATGCAGGGCCGGCTGATTCACCTCGCCAGCCAGGACTTCACCGTGCTGGGCGGTTCGGCCGGCGAGCTGCACTCGACCAAGGTGGCCGAGATCATGCAGCAATCGCTGATGACCGGCAGCCCTTTCGTTTTCATCAACGACTCCGGCGGCGCGCGCGTGCAGGAGGGCATCGACTCGCTCTCCGGCTATGGGAAGGTCTTCTACGCCAACGTGATGCTGTCGGGCGCGGTGCCCCAGATCTCGCTCATCTGCGGGCCCTGCGCGGGCGGCGCGGCATACAGCCCGGCGCTCACCGATTTCATCATCCAGACGCGCAAGGCGCAGCTGTTCATCACCGGACCGCAGGTAATCAAACAAGTGACAGGCGAGAGCGTGACGGCCGACGAACTGGGCGGTCCCGACGCCCACATGACGCGTTCGGGCGTGATCCACTTCATCGCCGAGGACGACGCCCATGCCGCGCTGATCTGCAAGAAGCTGCTCAGCTTCCTGCCTTCGAATAACCTCCAGGACCCGCCCTTCGCGCCGGGCGACTACACCTGCGATCCGAACCCCGCGTTGAACGACATGGTGCCGGTCGACGGCAAGGTGCCTTACGACGTCCGCAACATCATTCTGAACGTCGTCGACCAGGCCGACTTTCTCGAAGTCCAAGCCGGCTTCGCGGCTTCCCTGACCATCGGCTTTGCGCGCATCTGCGGGCGCTCCGTGGGCGTCATAGCCAACAACCCCAAGTTCAAGGCGGGCGTCCTGGACATTGACTCCTCGGACAAGGGCGCGCGCTTCATCCGCTTCTGCAACGCCTTCAACATCCCGCTGGTGACCTTTGTCGACGTGCCGGGCTTCCTGCCGGGCGTGGAGCAGGAATACGGCGGCATTATCCGCCACGGCGCCAAAATGCTCTTCGCCTACTCCGCCGCCACCGTGCCCAAGGTGACCGTGATCCTGCGTAAGGCTTACGGCGGAGCTTACATCGCGATGTGCTGCAAGGATCTCGGCGCGGATCGCAGCTATGCCTGGCCGACCGCTGAAATCGCCGTGATGGGCGCCGAGGGCGCGGCCGAAATCGTGTTTCGCAAAGAGATCTCGGAGGCCGAGGACAAGGCCGCCAAGCGCAAGGAGATGATCGAGCAGTACCGCGAGGCGTTCGCCAATCCGACCGTCGCTGCAGGGCGGCGGCTGGTGGACGACATTATCGAGCCCGCGCTGACCCGCCAGTACATCGCCCAATCGCTCGAGTATCTGAAGGCCAAACGGGAACTGCGGCCGGCCAAGAAGCACGGCCTGATCCCGCTGTAAGGAGAGCTGCCATGGGAAAGACCACGGAAGAACCGGCCGCCGCTCCGGAGTCCACCGGCGCGGCTGCCGTGGAAGGCTTGATGAAAGTTCTGGAGGCGCTGACCACGCAGTTGGCCGCGCTCAACCAGCGGCTCGACCGGCTGCAATCCACGGGCTTGGCCATCGCCGGCGCACCGGCCGCGCAATTAGCGGCCGCGGAAGCGCCCGCCCCGGCCGCTGCCCCGGCGGAGGAAGAGTACAGCGAGGATCTGCTGCTCGCCATCTCCGCCGCCGTCGCCGCCTTTCTGGGCAAGCGTCCGCGGATCCGCGCAATCCGCCTGGTGGATAGCGGCGACTGGGCGCAGCAGGGGCGCGTTTTCGTCCAGGCATCCCACTCCTTGCAGATGGCGCGCGAGTTTTAGGAGCCAGCCGTGAAACTCAGGATCACTCTCGATAACAAAATCTACGAAGTGGAAGTCGAAGCGTCGGAGCCCGAGCCGGAGCCGCTGCCGCCTGCCGGCTACATCATGCAGCCAACGGTGGCGCACCTGCCGGCGGCGGCGCCGCCCGCCGCCAAGGCCCCCGCCGCGGGGGATGCGAATGTCAATGAGGACAAGGTGTGCCGCAGCCCGATCAACGGCATTGTGGTCAAGATCGCCGCCCAGGCCGGGCAGCAGATCCAACCAGGCGACACGCTGCTCGTTTTGGAAGCGATGAAGATGGAAACCAATATCACCGCGCCTGTCGCCGGGAAGATCTCGAAGGTGAACGTCAAGGCCGGCGACGGAGTGCAAAGCGGGCAGGTGCTGGTCGAGTTTGAGTAGTGCCAAGCTTGTGGACGGGAGTTGGAAATGGTCCAGGATTTGATTGCCGCGGGATTTGAATTCGTCGATCACGTCGCTATTGCGGTCAAACAGGGAGAGCTCGAAGCACAGGTGCAAAAGTACGTCTCGCTGGGTTTCACCGAGCTGCATCGCGAGGAGGTTTTGGGCTCCCACCAGGTGCGCGAAGTGCTGTTGCGCATCGGCGATGGGCCGAACCTGATCCAGTTGCTCGAGCCGCTCTCGCCGGAATCGCCGGTGGCCAAGCAGATCGAAAAACAGGGCGGCCGCGGCGGCTTCGCGCATCTGGCCTTTCGTGTCAAGGACATCCACCAGGCCCATGCCTACATGAAGGAGCATGGCTTCAACCTGACCCAGGAACCGGGACCGGGCTCGCGCGGCACCCAGATCTTTTTCGTCCACCCTAAGGATTTCAGCTACCTGATCGAGGTTGTCCAGGAGGGCGCGAGCAATGCCTGAGGCGAATGCGGAAGGACTGAACCTGGCCGCGGAATTCCCGCCCGTCGGCACGGCGGAGTGGGAAGCCGTGATCAAAGCCGACCTGAAGGGCGCCGATTATGAGAAGCGGCTGGTGTGGCGCACCGACGAGGGGCTGAAGATCAGACCTTACTACCGCCAGGAGGACCTGGCGGGCCTGGAAGCCCAGGCCGACATCGCTCCGGCCCAGTTCCCCTTCACGCGCGGCACTGCGGCCGGTTGGGAGATCGCGCAGAGTCCCGAGATTCCTTCCGACGCCGTGCGCGGCGACCGGCTGCACGAACTCGGCGCGACGGCTGTTCAGGAACTGGCTTACGCGCTCGCCGAAGGCGTGGAGCTGCTCGCCGTGTTGGTTGAAAAAGGCTCCACGGTAGACGCCGTGGCGCCGGAGATTGCATTCGTTTTCGGGATCGGCTCCAACTACTTCTTCTCCATTGCTAAGCTCCGCGCGGCCCGCCTCACGTGGGCGCAGGCCGTGGCGGCGTTCGACCCGGCGGGCGATGCAGCCTGCCGGATGAAGATCCACGCCGTCACCGCGCTGACCAACAAGAGCATCTGCGACCCTTGGACAAACCTGCTGCGCTCGACCACTGAAGCGCTCTCGGCCGCGCTGGGCGGCTGCGACGCGCTGACCGTGCGCAGTTTCCACTATCCCGAGCGGCTGGCCGGCAACATCCACCTGATCCTCAAGGAAGAGGCGCACCTCGACAAGGTCGCCGACGCTGCCGGCGGCAGCTACTACATCGAGGCGCTGACCGCGTCGATGGCTCGCGCCGCCTGGCAGTTGTTCCAGCAGATCGAGGCTGCAGGCGGCTACTCGCAGGCGGTTGCGGCGGGCATCATCGACGCCGGCTTGAAACAGTCGCGCGAGGCCAAACAAAAGGCCGTCGCCGCGCGGCGCCGCACGCTGGTGGGCGTCAACAACTACCCCAACCTGACCGAGCGCATCGCGGAACCCGGGCCGGACGACCCCGCCAGCCGCCTGGCCGAAGCGTTCGAGAAGATCCGCCTGCGCACCCAGCGTCACGCCACCAGGACCGGCCGCACGCCGCGCGTGCTGCTGCTGACGCGCGGCGACCTGAAGATGCGGATGGCGCGCGCGCAGTTCTGCCAGAACTTCATCGGTTGCGCCGGGTTCGAGATCGTCGAATCGGCGGAATTCGAAGGCGCGGGCGCGGACATTATCGTGCTCTGCGCGAGCGACAGCGAATACCTGGCCCTGGCCCAGGAAGTGTGTCCCAATGTGCAGGCGCCAGTGATCGTGGCCGGGAATCCGAAGGAGCAAATCACGGCGCTCGAGCACGCGGGCGTCGCGGGCTTCGTGCACATCCAGTCCAACGCGGTCGAGACGTTGGCTGCGTGGCAGGACCGGTTGGGAATGGAGGCGTAGACATCCATGAGCTCAACCACGAACAAGACGGCCATGAAACCGGATTTCAGCAAGATCGATTTCGCTCCCGCGCGCCGCGGCGCGCCTGTTCCGGCGACTGGAGACGCCTGGCTGACCAACGAAGGCATTGCCGTCAAGCCCTACTACACGGCCGCCGACCTGGCCGCGATGGAGCATCTCGGCTACGCCGCCGGGCTTCCGCCCTACCTGCGCGGGCCGTACTCGACGATGTACGTCATGCGGCCGTGGACCATCCGCCAATACGCCGGGTTTTCGACCGCCGGGGAGTCCAATGCCTTCTACCGGCGCAATCTCGCGGCCGGGCAAAAGGGCCTTTCGGTGGCCTTCGACCTGGCCACGCACCGCGGCTACGATTCCGACCACGAGCGCGTGACCGGCGACGTCGGCAAGGCTGGCGTGGCCATCGACTCCGTCGAGGACATGAAGATCCTCTTCGATAAGATCCCGCTCGACCAGATGTCCGTTTCGATGACCATGAACGGGGCGGTGTTGCCCGTGATGGCGTTCTACATAGTTGCCGCCGAGGAGCAGGGCGTTCCCACCGCCAAGCTGGACGGCACCATCCAGAACGACATCCTCAAAGAGTTCATGGTTCGCAACACGTACATCTACCCGCCCACGCCCTCGATGCGCATCATCGGCGACATCTTCCGCTACTCGTCCGCGAAGATGCCGAAATTCAACTGCATTTCGATCTCCGGCTACCACATGCAGGAAGCGGGCGCCACGGCGGATATCGAGCTGGCCTACACGCTGGCCGACGGCCTCGAATACCTGCGCACCGGCCTGAAGGCGGGCTTGAGCGTGGACCAATTCGCCCCGCGGCTTTCGTTCTTCTGGGGCATCGGCATGAACCACTTCATGGAGATCGCCAAGCTGCGCGCAGCGCGCGTGCTGTGGGCGAAGATCGTGAAGTCGATGGGGCCCAAGAACCCCAAGTCGATGGCGCTGCGCACGCATTCGCAGACCTCCGGCTGGAGCCTGACGGCGCAGGATGTCTTCAACAACGTGGTGCGCACGTGCGTCGAAGCCATGGCTGCGGCGCTGGGCCACACCCAGTCGCTGCACACCAACGCGCTGGACGAAGCCATCGCCCTGCCGACCGATTTCTCCGCCCGCATCGCCCGCGACACGCAGATCTATCTGCAGGAGGAGACCGGCATCTGCAAGGTTGTCGATCCCTGGGCCGGCAGCTATTACGTCGAGTCGCTGACCCACGACCTGATGCACAAGGCGTGGAGCTTGATCGAGGAAGTCGAACAGCTTGGCG
>Ga0074045_10004877_pt1 | contig 11801 bp, 12 predicted proteins | sample BogForMeECP23OM2_FD_94442 | JGI IMG/M metagenome (GOLD analysis project Ga0074045, IMG submission 94442) | Bog forest soil microbial communities from Calvert Island, British Columbia, Canada - Bog Forest MetaG ECP23OM2 | ecosystem: Environmental > Terrestrial > Soil > Wetlands ...
CCACCGGCCGGAGTGGCTTGGGAATTCGGGGACGGGTCATCGGATTCGGCGCGTTCGGAGGGCGGGGTTAAGGCATCGGGCACGGTGGTTTCGATCTCCTCGGCCGCCGCTCCGCAAAGGAAGTCATGGCTCTCACGCCCCTTGATGGCAACGATGGCTAGCGCGGCAGCCATCGTCGTCATCGGTGGTGTTCTATTGACGACTGGGCCGATAGGTCAAGCCCCAGTTGATGTAGCAACGGGACCACCGGCGACCATTCCAGCCCCTCCTCCGCCTCCGGCCACCAGTGCCGCTCCTTCTCCGGGCCCGTCGTCAGGAGCGGCTGGCGGGAGCACTCACCCTGTCGAGGCCGTGACAGCTCTGCGTCCTTCCCCTCAGGCCACGCCAGCTGCCAGGGCCGCTCTTGACGCAGGCTTGGCGGCCAGTGAACGCGGAGACTACTTGGTGGCCGTCGGCAGCTTCACCAGGGCCATCAAGCAAGATCCCACCAATGCGCAACTGTACTGGCTCCGGGCCGAGGCCTTTCAACACCTCAAAGAGCCGTCGCTCGCCCTGCGAGATCTGGATCAGTCCATTCGGCTTGCCCCCGACGCCGCTTATCCGCATTTGCTGAAGGGCGAAGTCCTGAGTGCCTCCGGACTTCACCCGGAGGCCCTTCAGGAGTATCAACATGCCGCAACCTCTCCATCCGCATCGCCCCAAGCCAAGGAATTTGCGGCGAAACATGTCCAACAATCGGCAGTGAAACAAGCGCAATAACAATGCTGCCAGCATGGAAATATATGAGCCTCTGAGTATCGAACATCCGCAAGCCGTTTTCTCTCGCTTCCGAGGCGCGCGCGTCAACAGACGCTTTTCGGCCTTCTTGAGTGACCCGCCCATCTAAATTTCCACCCGCCCTCCGCCGATAAAAGCAATGTGTGCTCGGCGGCGGCCTAGCCACGAAATGACCGGGCCGCTCAGCACGCTCCCTTTCTCTGGGGAACTCATTTCATGGCGGAAAACAAGTGACGGCTTTCACATCACTCGGCGAATGCTGCTTTGCAGACCTCTCAGACGTACGCAGCCTGCGGGTTGTCTTCCTGGGCGACGGCGTTCCTGCTGGTATTACGATCACGTTCAAAAGTTTGCGTCGGGATATCATCCTGCGCAAGCGGGACAGCCGCCTCTGCTGGCCTGTCGAACTGGCGCCTCTACGCGATCGCCTCACCCACGTCGGCAAAGGACTCTGGCTCGATCTAGCGGGCCTGATCCGGATCGACAAACGGAAAGACGGCGAATCTTCGCACTTGGAACTGGAGTTCGCTCCGCTTCGACCCGGCGACGCTGCCGCGATGTTGTCAGTGGACTCCGAAATCGGTGACGCGGTCTGGGACTCCCTCCGCAACGAGATTCTGGGCCGGCGGGCCGCTTAGGCACAAGATCGATGCCCGTTTGACCCAACCCCCTCGCCAAATGCGAGAACTCCAGCACAGAACCGCGCGCATCAGCAAGCGGATGCCGGATGCCGAAACTGAGGCGCGACCGTGAGGAAGCGCTTGCCTCGCTCGATGAATCAAACCATCGGCGGCCATAATCTGAATTCTTCACGGCTCCTCAGTCTCAGCAAGCGGATGCTTCGGGCCGTGCCGTCAGAGAGCGAACGCTGAAGCGGAGCCGCAACCTGACTTCCAACTAAATAATCTGCGTTCATCGTCGAAGCCGGGTAACGCCGGTGGAGGGAAGGGCCCTCACTTCTGGTGCGCTTGAGAAGAAGCAAAGGAGCGGTGATTGGCGATGAGCCTGACAACGCCGAGCAAGATGCGGAAACTCCAGATCAAGCTGTATCGAAAGGCGAAGGACGAGCAGGAATTCCGGTTCTATCAGCTCTACGACAAGGTGTATCGCGAAGACATTGTGAGCCACGCCTGCCAACTGGCGCGAGCCAACCATGGTTCGCCCGGAGTGGACGGGGTGAGCTTCGAGGACATCGAGTCGCGGGGGCTGGAAGGATGGAAGAACGGCCTCCGAGAGGAACTGCGGAGCAAAACCTTTAGACCACCACCGGTGCGACGATCAGCGACGAACCCACGCGCGGCATTTCCTCCTTGTGTTTTAAACAAAGGGGCGTAGATTTGTGTTAACCTTCGAATCATGCTCTACGGAGTCCTATACCTCGTGTTCTTTCTAACGAGCGGGATTCTTATCCCCCTGACCATTCGGTACCTCCTCGCCGACAACAACCGTAAGACGAAAACCTTGGTCGCCGGCCTGTTTGCTCTGGCCCTGTTTCTCAGCCTGAAGCTGTAGCCTCGCTGGCTGCCGTAACCCTGCCTACATTCACAAAGGAACCCTTCCGCATCAGGTTGACCGCAGCTCACGACGCTCGCAAATTTGCGGACGGAGAACTGTTTACAGCTTCTTTACAAGACCTTCACACCTGTAAGTCATGGCACGCCTAGACTGGGTTCGGTCGGGCCGCCTCGCCTCAGGGAACGTCAGACCAGAAGGAGAAAACTTGTGTTACTTTCCCGACATCAATTCACTGTTCTTCCGCGCTCTTGCGGGCCTCTGTTTGCCTTGACCGGTTTCTTGGTATTCGTGACGGTCGGCGCGGCCGCCCCACCGTCCGCACCGTTCTTTCCGCCCGTGCCGCAAACTGTCTCCACAGTTCCGGGTAACGGCGATCAAAACCCATATGGCGTTGCGTTTGCCCCACTGTCCGTGAAAAGCGGCTACGTCCTTCAACCCGGCGACCTTCTTATTTCTAACTTCAACAACGGAGCAAATAAACAAGGCCTCGGCCACACCATCGTCCTGATCCGTGCAGGCGTGCAGTCGTTGTTCTTCACGGCGGACCCTGCATTGAACGTGGGTTGGAGCGGTGGTCTCGGCATCCTGAGCAACGGAGTCGTCGTCGCTGGAAACACGCCGACCACTGACGGAACCCCCGCAACCCTACTGCCGGGAAGCCTATTCTTTATCGACCCCAACGGCGTCCTGCTCTTTCAGATTGTGGACCCGAGCACCGTGAATGGACCGTGGGGATTGGCGATCGCCCAAAAGGACGACGATAGTGCCAGCGTGTTTGTGTCCAACGTATTGAGCGGAACCATCATCCGCTTGGATCTCAGGTTGTGGAAGCACCCGGCAAGAGTCTCGGCCTTGAACACTTACACCATCGGAACAGGCTTCTCCCATCAGACCGATCCCGGTGCAATTGCGCTTGGGCCTTCAGGGCTTGCCTATTCCTGCGAGAAAGATATCCTCTACGTCGCCTCGTCGACGGACAACGCGGTCTACACCATTGCTAATGCGCTCAAAGCGACGTCGCCCAGCACGGGCGCGCTGCTGTTCGCGGATCTGACCCATCTCCACGGTCCGGTCAATATGCTGATTGCCGCCAACGGAAATCTACTCATTTCCAACAGCGACGGTTCAAACGTCGATACGGCGCAACCGAGCGAAATCGTCGAGTTCACTTCCGCCGGCAATTTTGTCAATCAGTTCTCCGTAGACCCGAATCCAGGTGGGTCCTTCGGCATAGGGCTGCTGCAAGTTGAGGGCGGCATTGCTTTCGCTGCTGTCGATGACAATGCAGCCACCGCCACAGTCTGGAATACGCTCAACTTTACACGCCCCATGAAGCCTGATTGGTAGCGGGAATTTACAAAACGTTTACAGCTTCCTCACACTCTGCGATGCGCCACGGCCTACCTTAGTAGAAACTAGCTTTACCTGGCTTGGCCAAGCCTACCCAAGTGAGCCGGCATGTTCCGCAGCCTGGCCAGCATGCCGCGCTCACCCATCCTGTGCCACTTGATGTAAACTTTTGCCAAACCGGGTTCCCCTCGTAATAGCCTGCCCTTGGGCCCGTTGAGAAGGGTTGGCCGGGAACCGATTTCCCGGGAAGCGACTGCATGCAGAAGATTCTCGTCATCGACGATGATGAATGCCTCCGTGACACGATCGGTGTAATGCTCGAACGTGAGAGCTATACTCCCCTATTTGCCGCAGACGGGAAAGGGGGATTCGAGAAGGCCCTCGCACTCAAACCGCACTTATTACTGGTGGATCTGCGCCTGCCTGGCATGAGTGGAGTAGATGTTTGCCGGCAACTTCGGGCGGCCAACGTACAGACCCCAATCATTGTTCTCAGCGCGATCGGCGACGAGATCGACAAGGTTCTGTTGCTGGAAATCGGTGCAGATGACTACATGGTGAAGCCCTTCGGCAGCCGTGAACTGTTGGCCCGGATTCGTGCCGTGCTGCGGCGGAGTTCTGGCGATGCCCAAAAGGTGTTGCGGTTCTCTGACACGGAAGTCGACCTCGACCGGCGTACTGTCACCCACCGGGGTGCGGAAGTCAAGCTGACGCCAGCCGAGTACAACCTGCTCACGTTCTTTCTGCAAAATGCCGACCGCGTCCTCACTCGGGACGTCATTCTGAACTCGGTCTGGGGCTACGAATCCTACCCGAACACCCGTACGGTCGATGCGCACGTCATGCGACTGCGCCAGAAACTGGAGTCGGATCCCGGCGCTCCCACTCATTTTCTAACTGTCCATGGCGTTGGCTACCGTTTCCTCCCCTAGAGCCGGCCATGCAGCAAACCGTTCTCATCGTCGAAGACTCTGAGGGTGCTGCTGCGCCCTTGGAGGTTGCGCTGCAAGCGATCATCGGAATCCGGGTGCAACTGTTTTCCAGCGCCCGCGACGCGCTGACCGTGCTAGGGAGTAACCCGGATCGCGTCGCCGCCCTGGTCACCGACCTGCACCTGCCGTCCATGGACGGCTTCGAGTTGATAAAGCTGATCCGCGGCGATCAGCGCTACACCACCCTGCCCATCATCGTCGTCAGCGGCGATACCCAACCCGGAACGCTCGAACGCCTGATTCGCCTCGGCGCAAATGCATACTTCCCGAAGCCTTATTCACCGACAGAGATTCGACAGAAACTAGAGAGCTTGCTCAATGAACACTAAGGCACTTCTCTTTACATTCCTATTACCGGGGCTCGTAATTGGGGCGGAAGACAGGACGGATTCGCAGAACGCGGCGCTCCAAACCATCCTGCAGCGCCTTACGGCTCTTGAGGATCAAAACCGTCAGCTGCTGGAGGAGGTTCAGGCTCTGCGGCAGGAGATGGCGGCCTCACGGTCTCCGGCGCAACCGGCGCCCCAAGCTGCAGTCGCCGCTCCACAGCCTTCACTTGACGAGCGCCTTGATGTCGCCGAGCGCCGTATTGAGGAGCAATCTCAAACCAAGGTGGAAGCCGCGCACAAGTTCCCCGTAACGCTTACCGGCATGCTCCTGTTTAATGCCTTTTCGAATTCCCAGCCGAATAGCAGCAACTACTACCTCCCCACCACGGACAGTCCCTCCGGCGGAACACTGCGCCAAAGCACGATCGGTCTTCAGTTTCAGGGCGGAGGCCTTCCTGGGGGAGGGAAGGTGAGTGGCAACTTGGTTATGGATTTCTTCGAGCCCACCGACCATGGCTGGCTGCGTATCCGGACAGGAGATCTCTCCTTTGATTGGCGGAACCGCAGCTTCTCCGTCGGCCAGTATTCGCCCCTGATTTCGCCCTATCAACCGAGCTCGTTCGCTGAGGTGGGTATCCCGCCTCTCGCTGGCGCGGGCAATCTGTGGCTCTGGCTCCCTCAGGCTCGCTACGAGGAGCGAATACACCTGAGTGCAGCCACCGGAATAACAGGACAATTGGCCGTTCTCGAAACGCAGGAGACATACGCGCAGAATCCGAATGTACACTACGACGGGTTCCAGCCCAACCGTCCCGCGCTCGAGGGCCGGGCGGCCTTCTGGCACAAGTTTGATGATGAACGCCGCTTCGAGGTGGGTGCCGGCTTCCACGTCAGTACCACGTATGTGCTCTACGCCAGCGTTCCGTCCAGAGTTTACTCCGTCGATTGGCTGGCGGTACCGTGGTCTAAGCTGCGGCTGACCGGAACGATGTTTCGAGGTGAGAACTTCGCCAACCTGGGCGGCCTCCCACCAGGATTTAAAGTTGTTGACCCTTACCAGCCTTTCGTCGAACCCGTCCAGGGGGGCGGAGGGTGGGCTCAAGCCTCGTCGCCAATCACCAGCCGGCTCACGTTGAACATCTTCGGCGGAATCCAGTACAACCGTGTCACCGATTTGACCTTTGGCGGCGTAGTTCAAAACTTCTCCTATGCCGGAAACTTGATGTACCGCATCTCACCGAATGTCATTATCAGCTTCGAAGCCCTCCAGGCCCGCACCCGGCTACTATCGGAGCCAGAACAGGTCCGTAACCGCTATGACCTTGCGTTTGCCTATCTGTTCTAAAATCAGCGCGCTGTGCTTGTTGTCCGGCGCAACATTTGTGGCGGCCGCCGGCTTGCGAGGCGGCGAGGTAACGGGTGCTGTGCTGCTCACTGGCTCCAGCGAGTCTTCGGTACGCAAACATCAGGATTTCTCAGGTGTTGTGATCTGGATCGAGCCACCTGGCAAAACCATGAAGCCGGTGACGTCACAACATGTGCGCATGATCCAAAAGGATAAACGCTTCGATCCCCACGTTCTCACGGTCGATGTCGGCACCACCGTCGAATTTCCCAACCTGGACCCGATCTTTCACAATGCTTTTTCGAGCTTTGATGGCCAGATTTTTGACCTCGCGCTTTATCCACCCGGAACTACGCGGTCGATACATTTCAGGCATACCGGTGTGGTTCGGATATTCTGCAATATCCATCCTTCGATGTCGGCCATCATCGTCGTGCTCGACTCTCCTTATTTCGCCACCACCGGCAAAGACGGGCACTTCGTCATACCCGATGTGCCCGCCGGCCAATACCAACTGCATCTGTTCCACGAGCGGGCCACCTCGGAAACCCTTGCCGCGCTCGCTCGCAGCGTTACCGTGCCGGACTCGGGCGTCGCGCTTCCATCCATTACCATTTCAGAAGCCGGGTATCTGCCCTTGCCGCACAAGAACAAATATGGTCGTGATTATCCGCCGGCGACGGACGACCGGCCAGGTTACCCACAATGAGATTCTCACTCCGGCGTTTCCCCCTCCTGTGGCGAATCTTTCTTTCGACCTCGATCGCCATTGCAGCCCTCTTCGCCGCAACCGGTTGGGTGGTTCAGACCTACGCTTCGCGCGTCAGTGAGCAGAGCCTCGAGCAGGAGGTGCGCACCAGCCTCCAAGCGTATGAGGCCCTTTGGACGACGCGCGCCCAGACGCTCGCCGCCGTCAGTAGCGTGATCAGCTCTATGCATGACGTCCGGGCCGCATTCGGCACACGTGACGAGGCAACCATCCGGGACACAGCCCAGGAAATGTGGTCCCGAGCCTCCGGGTCTCGCGTCGCCCAAGAAGATGCCCTTTTCTTGGTCCTCAGCCCTACCGGGTCTGTGATCGCTTCATTGGGCGGCTCTTATCCCGGCTCTTGGCCAAGTGATTTGCCGATGAAGGGAATCGAGCACCAGTTTCCGCGCCAGGTTATGGGCTTTTTAGCTCAGGACCGGCGGCTCTATTACGTGGTGCTCACGCCCGTCTACGTGCAGTCTGAAAACGAGGATGGGCTGCTAAACATCCTCGTCGCGGGATTTGAAGTGAACCGCAAGCTCGCTGACAGCCTGAAGCAGTCGACCAGCGGAAGCGAGTTTGTGTTCCTCAGCTCCAATCACGTTGTCGCGTCGACCTTGTCGGCGCCATCCGGGGATGCTGTGGAAGCGAACTACCAACGGCAAACTGCAGCCGGGCGCGTAAAGCTGAATGGGACGGACTACTTCGTGCTGGGAAGTGCGCTGAACGATGTGGAAGGGCGGCCCATCGGTGAGCTACGTATCCTGCGTTCGTTTGGCGGCGCGAGCCGAGCCCTGGCCGATCTGCAGCGAAATGTGGCCGCCATTTGGCTTATCGCTGTGCTGGCCGGCCTCGGTTTTACGTATCTCCTGGCTCGCCGCATCGTGGAGCCGGTGCGGCGCCTTGACTATGCTGCATCCGAGGTGGCCCGGCAGAACTACGATTACCGCGTGCCGGTTGAAACCGAGGACGAACTCGGTAGACTGGCCCGGACATTCAATGCGATGTGCGATTCCCTCAAAAACGCGCGTCAGGAGCTCATTCGGCACGAGCGAATGAGCACCATCACGAGGTTGTCTACGTCGCTCATTCACGATCTAAGGAATCCTCTCGCCGCAATCTATGGAGGCGCCGAGATGCTTGTGGACAGTGATCTGCTGCCTGCCCAGTCGAAGCGTCTCGCCTCGAGTATTTACCGGGCGTCCCGGCGCATTCACGAGCTTCTACAGGAACTCGCCAATACTTCGCGGGGTAAACACGAGAGCCTGGAAATGTGCCGCTTGGTGGATATAGTCAATGCGGCGCACGACGTGGTCGCCCCAACTGCCGAAGAACAGAAGGTTCGCGTCGTCATCGATGTTCCGGAAGGCATCGAGCTCTCTGTTGGGCGCGCACGCATCGAGCAGGTTTTTCTGAACCTCATGACGAATGCGCTGGAGGCAATGCCTCAAGGCGGTGAGCTCAGAATCGGAGCGAAATCTGAAAACGACACTGTCCTGATTGAGATCGACGACACGGGAGCGGGCGTGCCGGAACAAGCGAAGGTCGCCCTCTTCCAGCCCTTCGTTAGTGTGGGCAAGAAGAACGGGCTTGGGTTGGGGCTCGCTCTCTCGCGGCAGACCCTGCTCGATCATGGAGGTGACCTGTGGCTCGGAGACAAATCCGCCCCCGGTACGCTATTCCGCATGCGCCTGCCGGAATCCACTCCCGTCCCTCGAGTCGAAGTTCCGTAGGCCTCCTAGGAGCGAACGAAAAGTTTCGGAGGCGCGGCAACGAGGGATCGAAAACACAACCTCCTTCCTCTCGGAACTGAAGCCGAAACCGGTCAGCAAGCGGACACCGAACCCCGCCGGCCCGGCAATCCACGCGCCTAGCATGTGCGGCCTATTCTAGCTGCCGAGCCGGTGTAGTAACATCCTCGTGACCGCTATCCCTGGAGCCCTTCTTGTCACGTCAAACGCTGCTGTTCCTCGCTGCGATGTTCTCCGTAGCTTCGGCATTGTTCGCTCAACCGCTTCCGCCCTCGCATCTGCGCGTTGAGTACCTGGAGAAGCCCGTGGCAATTGACGTCGCCGCACCCCGATTCGCGTGGGTTCTGAATCATGCCGACCGGGACCAAAAGCAAACCGCGCATCAGATTCAAGTCGCTTCGTCGTTCGAACTGGCGAAGGCCGATGCGTGGGATTCGGGCAAGGTCGTTTCGGCGGCATCGACGCAGGTGGAGTATGCCGGCCAACCGCTGGTCTCGGACCGTGCTTATTACTGGAGGGTCCGCTATTGGGATGCCAACGGCAAAGAGAGCGAATGGAGCAGGCCCGCTTCTTTCAGCACCGGCTTGTTGAAACAGAGCGATTGGAAAGCCAGCTGGATCACCGGCGGCACGCTGCTGCGCAACGCCATTGATCTGGCCAAGCCGGTGAAACGCGCCCGCGTATTCGTGGCGGCAACCGGCTACTACGAACTTCATATCAACGGCCAGCGGGTCGGAAACCGCGTGCTGGATCCGGCCTGGACTGACTTCACCAAGCGCGTCCTCTACTCGACCTATGACGTGACCAGCCTGCTGCAGCCAGGGTTCAATTCGTTGGCCGCCCTGTTGGGGCGCGCCTGGTACGGCAAGATGTACGACCCAACCTTGAAGCTCATCCTGCAACTTCAGGGTGAGTACGAGGATGGAACACCCTTCATCTTTACCTCGGGGGCCGGCTGGCGAGCGATGCGCAGCCCGATTGTCATGGACGACATTTATGACGGCGAGACGTATGATGCGCGATTGGAGATGGCAGGCTGGGACCGCCCCTGGTTCGGCGAAGGCGGCGTGGCTTGCACGGTTGCCGCCATGCCGGGCGTGCTGCTCTCGTCGGAATCAATGCCGCCGATCGAAGTAGTGGATACGCTGGTTCCGCACAAGCTGTCTGAGCCTGCGCCCGGCGTCTATGTGTACGACTTTGGCCAGAACTTCAGCGGTTGGGCGCTGCTGCGGGTAACGGGGCCCGCGGGCACAAAGATCCGTATCCGCTATGCGGAAGTGGAGAACCCAGACGGAACCATCAACGTGGAGAACCTGAGGAGCGCGAAGTCGACCGACCTGTACATTTTGAAGGGCGGCGGAGAAGAGGAGGAATACGAGGCGCACTTCACCTATCACGGATTCCGCTATGTGGAACTGACGGGATATCCCGGCACGCCGAGCTTAGAGACCATTCGCGGGCGCGAGGTTCACAACGCGGTCCAGACCATTGGTAACTTCGCTTCATCCAAGCCGCTGCTGAACGACTTGCAGCACGCCTTTGCCTGGAGCATCAAGACCAACCTGGCCAGCATTCCGACGGACTGCGATCAGCGCGACGAGCGGCTGGGTTGGACTGGCGACGCGCACCTCTCGGCCGAGACCGCGATGTTCAACTTCGACATGCCGGCGTTCTATACGAACTTCTTGCGGGACATTCACGATTCGCAGGGAGCGGAAGGGGAAGTGCCGAACACAATCCCCTTTGTGGCTAAGTTTGGGCTGAACCGGGTGGGCGACCCATCGTGGGGCCTGGTCTACCCGCTGCTGGTGAAGTTCATGTACGAGAACTACGGCGACACCCGTGTCCTCAAGGAGAACTACGACGGCATTAAGGCGTGGACTGATTTTCTGCACAAGCACGCGCCGGGAGGCGTGCTGGATTACGAGTACTTCGGCGACTGGGTGGCCATTGACCGCATACCGAAGAAGATGGCAGCCACGTTCTCGTACATCCTCAGCGCGGAGATTGTCGCACAGGTAGCCGGCGTGCTCGGCAAGAAAGCGGATGCGGAAACGTACGCCAAATACGCGGTGGAAGCGCGCGAGGGATTCCACAAGAAATACTTCACGGCAGATGGATTTTACGAGCCCGGCTCCCAAGCCGCGCAGGTACTGGCTCTCTACGCCGATGTCCCGCCGAAGAAGGACGCCGGCGGCGTCTACGGTCACCTGCTCAACGACTTGAACTACTATCACAACGTTCACTTGACCACGGGCATACTCGCGACCAAGTACCTGTTTCCGGTGCTCTCCGTTCATGGCGACGCGGATCTCGCTTACGATGTGTTGACGCAGCCCGATTATCCGGGCTACGGCTTCATGCTGTCGCATGGAGCGACTACGTTGTGGGAGCTTTGGCAGGAGCGTACGGGACCGGAAATGAATTCGCACAACCACCACATGTTTGCGAGTGCGGGCACGTTTTTCTACCGCACGCTGGCCGGCCTCAACGCGGCCGCGCCGGGCTACGCAAAGATCCGGATTGAACCTCACCTGGTCCACGACCTGAAGTGGGCTTCGGCATCCACGGAGACGCCCCTGGGCGTTTCGAGTTCGGCTTGGAGGCGCGTTGATACCGGCTATGAACTCAGTGTCACCGTGCCGGTTGGCGCTACGGCGACCGTCGTTCTGCCGAAACTGAAACTGGCCAATCCACAGATCTCCGAGTCAGGCCGGCCCATCAACGCAGCGGAGAAGGCGGCGGGGATTCTCGCGGTTACCGATGCCGACGACCGCACGACGCTCGAAGTTGGATCGGGAATCTATCGATTCGTGGTGGCAGACGGGGAGATGAAGTGATGAAACGTTTCGCGCTCGTAATTGGATTGCTGTTGGGCGGCTTGCACTTGTTGGCAGCCGATAGCCTCGATTTGACGAACAAGGCGTGGCCCGCATACTGGATCGCGCCGCCGGGAGTTTCTCTCCAAGACTACGGCGTCTACCACTTCCGCCG
>Ga0074045_10004878_pt1 | contig 11801 bp, 8 predicted proteins | sample BogForMeECP23OM2_FD_94442 | JGI IMG/M metagenome (GOLD analysis project Ga0074045, IMG submission 94442) | Bog forest soil microbial communities from Calvert Island, British Columbia, Canada - Bog Forest MetaG ECP23OM2 | ecosystem: Environmental > Terrestrial > Soil > Wetlands ...
CTCTGAGCGACGACGAGCAGAAGAAGGAAAACGAAAAGACCCAGAAGCGCATTGAAGAGATTCAAAAGAACGAGAAGAAAAAGGAAGCGAAGGAAGAGAAGGCCAAGGAAGAAGGGAAGGACGCGAAGGACAACGATGACCCGGGAATCGAGGCGTTCTTGCGAGTTTCCCAGTTCGTGAACCCGCGCAGAGAGCGCTTCCGGGGCCAGGACGTCCTGGTCTTCGATTTTGAGCCCAATCCGGAATACAAGCCCAAAAACATGGAAGAGAGAGTGGTAAAGGAACTCGCGGGTGTCGTGTGGGTGGACGAAAAGGCGCACGATGTGGCCCGGCTGGAGGCTTATTTTGTGGGCGATGTGAGAATTGCCGGTGGGCTGCTGGCCAATCTTCAAAAAGGCACGAGCTTCTCCTTTGAGCAGGCCTACATAAACAACGAAGTGTGGCTGCCGACTTACATCGAGGCGCACGTGGGGGTGCGGGTGCTGCTGGTGAAGGGCTTCAAGGTGAATATGGTGAACCGCTACTCCGACTACAAACGCTTCAATGTGGAGACACTCAGCACAATCAACAAGCCGAAAGAGACGCTCGAGAACACATCGAATCCTTGATCGAGCGCGCCTCTTCTTGGCTACACGAAATTAATCTTCTTCCGATCCCGCTGAACTTCAGCGGCCCTCGAAGGGGTAGCGGTCCTGGGCCTGAACCGCGGCGGCGATGCGGCGGCGGAGCGCGATCGTGTCCACGGCGGGGCGCTTGCCGAAGCGCTTCAGGACGGCCATCTGGGTGATGAGCATGTCGCCTTCGTGAACGGCGGCGATGGCTCGCTTGGCTTCGTGATCCACCCGTTCGGCGGCGTCGGCGATGAACACGCGAGCGGCATCGATCATCCCGGAAGTGGCGGCCTCGCCCTTGGCGGCAGCGGCCTTCTGAGCACGCAGCAGGCACGACTCCATCGCGTAAATTTCCATGACCATATTGGCCAGGGCGCCGATCAACTCTTGCTCGTCCGCCAGCTTTTCGCGGAACTTCTGGACCGCGCCTCCCGCCGCCTGCAGAAACATTTTCTTGGTGTTGGCGATGACGCGCGCTTCTTCCGCAAGCACGCCTTCGGGCGTTTCTTCAAACGAGGGCCCGGCCAAAATTTCATCGGCGAGTCTCATGGCCGCGGGAATGAGAGGCAATTGGCCGCCCATGGCGCGCTTCATCAGCATCTGGATGATCAGCATGCGGTTGATTTCGTTGGTGCCTTCGAAGATGCGGTTGATGCGCGAATCGCGGTAGGCGCGGCAGACGGAATAATCCTCGTGATAACCGTAGCCGCCGAAAATCTGCACCGCCTCGTCCACCACAAAATCGAGCATTTCGCTGCCATAGACCTTGGCGATGGAGCTTTCGATGGCGTATTCCTCCAGGACCTTCATGGTGTTCTGGGTTTTGTCGCCGCTGCCGGAAGCGGCGGTCATGGCGGCCTCGATATTGCCGGCTGTGCGGTAAATCATGGAATCCACCGCGAAAATCCGCACGGCCATCTCGGCCAGTTTTTCCTTCATCAGGCCGAATTCGCCGATCTGCTTGCCAAAAGCCTTGCGCTCTTTCGCATATTTCGAGGCGGTCATGATCACGTACTTGGCGCCGCCGAGGCACGATGCGCCGAGAGTGAAACGCCCGGCGTTGAGCACGTTGAAGGCGACAATATGGCCGCGGCCCACTTCGTGCAGCAGGTTTTCCTTCGGCACTTTGCAGTTTTCCAGGAACACCGGCGTGGTGGAACTCCCGTGGATGCCCATCTTGTGCTCTTCATTGCCCGGCTTGCAGCCGGGGAAATTCTTTTCAACGAGGAAAGCGGTGAGTTTCTCGCCATCCACTTTCGCGAACACGATAAAGAGGTCGGCAAAGCCTCCGTTGGTGATCCACATCTTCTGGCCGTTCAGGATGTAGTGGGTTCCCTCGGCGCTGAGTTCCGCGCGCGTCAACAGGTTCTGCGCGTCGCTTCCGGCTTGCGGCTCGGAGAGGCAATAGGCGCCGATGAATTCGCCGCTCGCGAGCTTCGGCAGGTATTTCTTCTTTTGCGCTTCGGTGCCGAAATAGACGATAGGCAGCGTGCCGATGCCGGCATGAGCGCCGTGCGTGGTGGCGAACCCCCCGTAGATGGAGATCTTTTCGGTTAGGACCGTGCTCGCGACTTTGTCCAGGCCCGCGCCGCCGTACTCTTCGGGCGTGCCCCCGCTCATCAAGCCGAGTTCCGCGGCTTTGCGCGTCAGTTCGGCCATCAGGCCCGGCTTCTTGTCCTCCAAATCCTTGATGTGCGGGAAGACCTCCTTGATGACGAACTCTTCCGCTGTTTGCCCGATCAGCCTCTGGTCATCGGTGAGATCTGCCGGCGTGAACACATCCTGCGGGGCCGGGGATTCCAGCAAAAAACTGCCTCCCTTCGCCGCGGGTTTGGAAAGAACCAAGCTCGCCATGGTGCCGCTCCTTGCCGGCCGAACGCCGCCGGCAAAATTCAAACGCCCGTTTGAAAAAAAACCAATTTCGGGATTCTACGCCCGAGGGACACATTTGCGCAATAGCACCCGGAAGGCGGTGGTTCAGATCCGGATTAATGCGTCAGCCCCAAGTTTGGGGCGGGAAGTCACTGGATAGGATTACGCTGGGACCAAGTCCGCTGGGCAGCGGGGTCTTCACTGGCATCGGCGATGGCCTTGCCAATCTTCACAACCTGGTTGTGGAACTGAGGAGCGAGCTCGTATTTTGTGACTTCGTCGTAGGCCTTTTCGACGGTTGTGAGCGCTTCTTGGATGCGCCCTTCGCGGAAATAGACGACCGCGAGCAGCGCGTAGCTTATTGATTGCGAACCTCGATAGTTGCGGCTGAGTTGCACGTGCAACTCGGCGTCGGTCTTTTCCCCGGCAGCAAATTGGGAGTCAAAGAGAGAAATGGATTTCAGGAGCGATTGTTCGGCTTCGGTCCAATGCTGCTGGCCCATTTGCGCGGTGGCGATTTGGCGGAAATTGATGGGGTAGGCGGAGTCGTCGGTGCCGGGCCAAACCGGAGCGTACTGCAAGATCTTCTGGAAAGAGGCTTCGGCTTCCGCGAATTTCTGCTGCGCGAGATAGCAATTGCCGATGTCGCGGTTGGCGAGGAAAAGAAACTCGTTTTTGGGAACGTTGAAGGCGGATCTTTCGGCGAGCGGAATCACTTCAGACTGGTAGCGCTGAATGATTTCAGGCGTGCAAGTGCCCTTTCGCTGGAGCTGGGCTATCGGCTCGTATACATCCTCGAGGTTCCCCACTTCGACTTCTTCGGGGGACAGATGCGCCACAACCTCGACGGAATCGTGCCTTGATGCCTTTGAAGGGGCGGGCGATTGGGTTTGCGCAGAGGGGTTTTGCGCTGAGGCGGTCGCGTGGACAAGAAGCAGAGCGAAGAGAAAGAGCATAGGAACGCGAGAGAGGGACTTAGTGTGTGCGGAAAGGTCCATCGACGACGAGACTATAACATGGGAAGCAACTCTTTTGCAGTTGCGCAATCCGAAAGGTTACAGGCGCTCGAAGATGCCGGCCGCACCCATGCCGCCGCCGATGCACATGGTTACCATGCCGTAGCGGGCATTGCGGCGCTGCAATTCGCGGATCAGGGAAGCGGTGAGTTTCGCGCCCGTGCAGCCGAGCGGGTGGCCGAGCGCGATTGCGCCGCCATTGGGATTCACGCGCGCCGCATCGAGATTCGCTTGTTGAATCACCGCCAGCGCCTGTGCCGCAAACGCCTCGTTCAATTCAATCACTGCAACATCGTTGAGGGATAGCCCGGCCAGATCCAGAACTTTGGGAATGGCATAGACTGGGCCGATGCCAAACTCCTCCGGGGGGCAGCCAGCGGTGGCAAAAGCAACAAAGCGCGCTTGGGGTTTCAGGCCAAGCTGCGCGGCCTTGGCATCGGACATGACCACAACCGCGGCGGCGCCATCGCTCATGGGCGAACTGTTGCCTGCGGTCACCGTGCCCTTCACGTGGAAAGCGGGCTTCAATCCCGCCAGCACTTCCAGCGAAGTATCCGCGCGCGGCATTTCGTCCCTATCGAAAACGAACGACTGCGTCGCTGGCTTGACCGGCCCCTTTGGTCTTGTGCCGTTGCCATTGGGCAGGGAAGTGATTTTTACCGAAACGGGTACGGTCTCATCCTTGAATTTCTCCGCGGCCAGCGCCGCGACCGCTTTCTTGTGCGAGTCCAAGGCAAACTGGTCCGCTTGTTCGCGGGAGATGCCGAATTTGCGCGCAATATGTTCCGTGCCGAGGCCCATGCTGATGTAGGCGTCCGGATAATGATCCACGAGCCAGGGATTCGGTGAAATCTTGTTGCCGCCCATGGGCACAAGTGACATCGATTCGGTGCCGCCGGCGACAATCACCTGGGCAGCGCCGCTGCGGATGCGGTCCGCGGCAAGCGCGATGGCCTGAAGACCGCTGGAACAAAAGCGGTTCACGGTCATGGCGGAGGTCTCGACGGGAAGTCCCGCGCGCAGGGCCGCGATGCGCGCCACGTTCATGCCTTGTTCTCCTTCGGGCATGGCGCAGCCCAGAATCACATCGTCAATTTCCTTGGGATCCAGCCCTGGGGCGCGCGTCAGCGCCTCCTTGATGACGATAGCGGCGAGGTCGTCGGGGCGGGTGGTGCGCAGCGATCCTTTGTAGCCGCGCCCCACGGGCGTGCGCACGGAAGATACGATGACGGCTTCGGGCATGGCAGACCTCTCTCGACGAATTCTTCCCGATTGTCAGACGCCTTCCGCCAAAAAGCAAATCACCAAGAAAAGGGGGCGCCCCGCTCCCATCACCTGCCCTTAATCGGCGCCCCTTTCTTGGGAATGAACAGCGGCACGGGCGGCGCGATCTTGTACGCCTCCGAAAAATTGCGCTCATTCACTGCCAGCCCCATGCGCCCGCGGGAATCCACATAGAGGAGTGGCTCACCTACGGGCACGTCCATGAAGGTCTTGACGTAAGGAACGGTGAAGGGCTTCTTGTTCAACTCGACGATAATTCTGTCGCCGAGGTTGTAGCCGAGCTTCTTGAACTCGTCGCCTGGAATATCGGTGATGAGCGAGCCGAAAGGGTCATCCAGGCCGATGACGTCCCCTTCGATGCCTTGCTCGGTCGCGTTTGAAACTTTTGGGGTCAGACGCACAAGCTGCTGCACCTCAGGGCCGACCAGAGTGAAGTCCCAACCGGTGGCGAGATGCGCGCCGACGGGTGAGAAAATGTCGCGGCCATGAAAGGTCGAGGAAACGGTCTGGCCAATCATCCATCCGGTATTGGTGATTTCGCGCGCGGAGTCCAAGCCATCGCGTTCAATCACCGGAGAGATCAAGCCATTGTCCGGAAGCACGAAATATTGACCCTTTTTCGTCTTGACGACCACGGCCTTGCGAGAAGTGCCCACGCCCGGATCAACGACCACGACAAAGACCGTGCCCGCGGGATAATACGGCGAAGCGCCGGAGAGAAAGCGGGCGCCTTCCTCGATCGAAAACGGGGTGACCTGGTGAGTGATGTCCAGGATTCGCGCGTCCGGAGCGATGCCGAGCATGACGGCCTTGCAGATGGCCACGGCATCGTTGGCCGTGCCGAAGTCGGTCATGAAGACGATGGCTGGGTGCGCGTTGGCCGCCGGCGTTTCCGCAGCCTTCTGCGAGGACTTCTGCCTGGCACACCCCCCCATGAGCAGAGCCAAGACGAGGAATGCCTGAGAAACACCCAGCCAGTGCAGCCTTTTCACACGTCCCCCGAATGATCTGTTTTTTGGCCGGGTTTCGAACGATCGCGGCGCAACCCGCACGGTCCATTGGAGAGGAGAGTAAAAGCTCCACTGAAATCATGGAGCAATTTGCCGGCAACCACTGCTTCTCCCGAAACCCGCTCCAAAAGAACGTTACCAGTATAGAGGAGGGAGGCCGAATTGGGCGAGCGAGTCGAAGATTCGGAAGAGGAATTGCGGCTGCGCAAGGAAAACATTACAATTTTACCGCCCTGTTACCCGGTGTGTTGATACGGGGTCGCTTCACTTCCGCCCGTGTGAAGTCCAGCCCAGTTTGAATACATTTTGGAGTTTCTCGAGGAGGACGTAAATGCGTCGCAGTCTCATGTGTGTTTTGTTGCTGATGGTAAGCGCTGCGGAAGCCACCGCCGATCAGGTCACCCTGAAAAATGGCGATCGCCTTACAGGCACAATCGTCTCCGGCGACGGAAAAAGTCTGCTGCTGAAATCCGAGTTCGCGGGCGACGTCACGATCCAGTGGGATGCCATTACGGCGATCGAATCGGCGCAGAATCTGAATCTCACTTTGAAAGACGGCAGCCGGCTGGTGGGAAAAGTCACCACGCAGGATGGCAAGTTCCTGGTGGCCGGTGCGGCAACTCCCGCGGGTGGCGCAAACGCATCCAAGGACGTCATTGTGGCCGTGCGGAATGACGCGGAGCAGAAGGCTTTTGACGCCCAGGCTGAGAGAATGGCCCACCCCAAGTTCACTTATTTCTGGGGGGGACTCGTTGACACGGGGCTCGCGCTCACGCAGGGCAATTCCTCGACAGAGACGTTTACCCTGACTGCCAAGGCGGCCCGTACGACGCCGCGCGATAAAATCTCGCTCTACTCTACCTACATCTATGGAAACGACAGTTCCACGTCGCCGAGCCGCACGACGGCGAATGCCTTGGCCGCCGGGATTCGCGGCGATTACAATTTCAGGCCCGCATTTTTCGCTTTTGCTACTGCCGATTTCGAAACCAACGCGCTGCAGCATTTGGATCTGCGAAATGTTTTTGGCGGCGGCTTCGGTTACCACGCCATCAAAACGGCGCGCTCCACGTTTGACGTGTTCGGCGGTCTCACCTACGACCGCGACTCCTTCGGCACGTACACCTTGACGAATCCCACTCCGCCCCCGGCTATTACTACGATTCCGTCCTCGGTGCAGAACAGCGCCGAAGCGGTACTCGGCGAGGAATTTGATTCCAAGCTTTCCAAGAAGACAGCTTTGACGGAACGCTTGAGTTTTTATCCGAACCTCTCGCATACCGGCGATTACCGTTTCCAATTCGATTCCACGGTTTCCACGCAGTTGAAGAACTGGCTGAGCTGGCAATTCACTTTCAGCGACCACTACATCAGCTATCCCCCGCCGGGACTCAAGGGGAACGACATCCTGCTTTCCACGGGCTTGCGCGTCACCTGGGGTAAGGCCAAACTATAGGCGGTTTCCCCACCTATCACTCTGCTCCCTCTCGGAGCCAAGGAGGCTGTGCTTATGGGGTTTCTCTCCTGGATCATCGTGGGTCTCATCGCAGGTTGGCTGGCAGGGCAGGTCATGAAAGGCGGAGGTTACGGCGTTGTCGTTGACATCATCCTCGGCATTCTCGGGGGAATTGTCGGCGGGTGGATTTTCGGCCTGCTGGGGATTTGGCCGGCTCGCGGAAGGATCGGCTCGCTCATCGTGGCTTTCGTCGGCGCCGTGATCCTGGTGTGGATCACGCGTTTGCTGAAAAAAGCGTAAGCACGATTCAAATAAAACAAATCGCGCTGCCGCGGCTGGGGGAAGCCGCTGCAGCGCGATTGTTTGTTCGGGGGAAAACCCTATCAGGGCATAACGCCTTCGGGGTTGATGCGATTGACCTGCGTGGCCACGAACCATTCTGCCGTCGGCGTGCGCAGGTATTTGAGGCGGAGAAGAGCTTTCTCGGCGGCTGGGGTGTCACCCAGTTTTCTTTCGACCAGAACCAACTGGCGAATGGTGAGTGGCGCGTGCAAGTCCGCGGCGAGCTGCTCGGCCGCATTTGCGAAATCACCCTTGGCTGCGGACAAGAAACCTCGGCCCGATTCGTAGTAACTTTCCACCAGCAAGTCCCGCGAATCGGCGGCCAGCTTTGCGAGCTTGTCGAGAGCTAGCTGCCCTGCTTTCGCATCGTTGTCGGCGGCATGGACGCGCACTTCCTCGCGCAAGATACTCGCGAGGGCGGCGTTTCTCTGCGCTTCGGTCAAGCCTGGAGCTGCGGCCGCAAACGCGCTTTCCAGAGCCTGCAAAATCCGCACTTCGGCTTCCGCGTCCGGCGCGAGCAGGGCTCTGGCGTAGTCAATCTCGAATTGTTCCGCGGCGTTTTTCTCAGCGGCTGATTTCGTGGATAGCGTGGCGAGTTCCTGTCGGCCGGTCCCGGAGTCTCCTTCCCAGAAGTGCACCAGCGCGGTCTGAAACTCGATATGCAATGTGTCCTCAGGATTACTCGCCATCTTCAGGGCCTTCTCATACTCCGCGCGAGCCGACGCGTAGTTTCCCATCATCGTGTAGGTGTCCCCGCGGCCATACTGCGAGGTGATATAGGTGGGCGAAATGCGGAGGGCCTCCGCATAGTGAGCCAGCGACCCGGAATCGTCTCCCGCCATGCGCAGCACTTCGCCCAAGGAATCCTGGGGATTGGGCTGATCCGGGAGCGCGTCCGCATACCTTCTCAGGTATCCGATGGCCCTCTGGGGATCGGGTTCCAGCGCCCCCACGTAGGAGTATCCCAGCATGTTGAGTGCGGGCGGAAATCTCGGGTCCACATCAAGCGAGGCGGACCACAGCTTTGCAGCACGCTCGAAATCCTGCTGGAAGTAGAGCCACTCGCCCGCCAGATAAAGGATGTGCTTGTCTTTCGGGTGCCGCGCCAGCAGGTCGTTCATGGCCGTAATAGCGGGAATGACGTTTGCTTCCTGCGCCCCGGTCAGGAATTGCACCAGCAGGCATTCGTCGCCCGCGCATTTAGTTTTCAGGGCCTTGGCTTTCTGCAGAGCTTCGGGGGCCGGCACGGTGCGGCGCGCCACAAAGGACCACACGGCGTAGGCCAGGGCGAAGTTCGGATCTTTTTCCGTGGCCATCTTTGCGTGCATGATGGCCTCATCGAACCCCGCGTTTTCGTATTGGTCCAGAGCCATCTCCAGGTTTTCACGCGCTTCCACGGATTTGCTGGCGATGCCCAGGGTGCCGAACAGCCTCTGCGAGGCTAAAGTGACCTTCACGCCGGTCTTCGCCGGTTGCTCTTTAGCTGCTTCGATGTGGGCCGGCTGCTGCGCCCAAGCCGGCGCGGCAAGCATGCCGGCTAAGACCAGTACCGTTCCAACTTGCTTCCGGAATTTGCCGCCAAGTTGGGTGAAGGCCGTTACGTGGGAGTCAGCCGCTCGCGCTTCTGGTCCATTTAGTTGGAACGGCACCAGCGCATTGCGTAGAGGCAGAAGACGATTCATGGCCGTTCCACTCCTAGGTGAAGTTCCAGTTTTTTGTGGTGCACGTGTCGAAGTTAGCGTTACTGGTACCTCGCTCGATACTGGACCAAAGAACAGGTGTGCGCATTTGCCAAGCAGGCGCACTCACCTCGCTGCAGTTTTGCGCACGTCGTCAGGTTGAGCACATGTCACCCAAGACGCACTTGTGCGGCCTGGCCGCCAACCGGGACACTGGTGGCATCCAGCCTGAAAGGTCGTTGGCGCTTATGAAAGATTCTTCTTCACTTCGGAAACTCCGAGTATTCGGACTCGCTTGTCTGCTCTTGTTTTCTGCTTTGCCCTTACTTTCTGCCGTCAAGACTTGGGCGCTCGTGACCGCAACGGGGAACAAACTCCAGGGCGTCTCGATGGCGGAACTTGTCAAGCTCTGTAAAGGCGCACAGCGGACCTGGCCCGACGGCAGGAACTTCAAACTGGTGATACATGATCCAGAATCTCCGGAGATGCACGCAGCGGTTCAGAAGCTCTTTGGTGTCGCAGGTTCTGAAATGAAGCCGCTTTTGGCCAAGCTTAATGAATCCCGGCCGCTGATTCGGATTGCGGAAACCGACGAGGAACTTCTGCGGACGGTGGAAGCCACGCCCGGAGCGGTGGGGCTGGTGGACGTATATGCCATCAACAGCGCGGTGAAGGTGTTGCGGATCGACGGCAAGCTGCCGTTCGACGTAGGTTATGTTTTCAAAAGCAACTAGACCCTCTTTGTCCAAAATGCCTTTGACATAGGACTGTCCTAAGAGACAGGTTGATCTGCGAAAAGGGTCGCCGGGAAGAGGCGTGCAAAACCTGTACGGAAGGGCAGGTTTTCCACAGGGCAGTACCGCGAACAAAAGGCGCAAACTTCCCCTTTTGGCACTATTCCAATAAGCCTTATATTTTCAATTATATAGACATGTTTCATTTATGACATGGTCGTACTAGAAGCCGAGTTTGCCTGGCATTTTGTGACCTTCGTACTATAGATTTCCTCCCTCCTCTCCTGTCTAATGGGACAGGTAAGATGCTTCGTCCCAAAGGTCAGGTGAGAAGCATCTAACTGGAAGAGTAGGCAATCCAGCCGTCGCCACGAGCTGGCCATATAGGGGGGATGCAAATTACGTGAACTCCAAAGATAGCCTTCGCAAGTGGATTTGGTGGTTTCTCGGGGGTATCGCTGCGCTCCAGTTTTACTTTGTCCGAGAGCTATTGGCGGCCTTCGCCCTGTTTGCCTTGGGCTTTGTTGTCATTGGCCTGTGTTTGGCGATCCTCTACTTCGTGCAGAAGGGCTGGGAAGCGGGTGTCGGCTTCTTAGCGGCCAGCCAGGAAGGGTGGCTTTTGGCAGTGCGACGCGGGTTGGCGACAGTGGAAGAGTGGGGCCGACGGCCAATCCGGCGTCCGGATTCGGAGCCTGCCCGCTGATTTTGTTAATTTTCCTACGTTAGCCAGAGCACAGAGGATGGATCATGGTCGGCGTAGGATGAGTCCCCTCTGAGAATCAAGTCAAGGCCAGCCGTCCTGAGAGAGCGGTTGGCCTTTTTTCTGCCTTCCGGCTTTGCTGCCGCACAGAATTGGGGCGCGTGAAACTCGTGATGCAGGGCGGAGCGGCGTTCAAGAACGAGATACGCTGACCAGTGCTGCTCAGAAAAAGACGGCGCCGCCATCTACGTTTAGGGATTGGCCGACGATGGCGCTGGACATATCCGAGCAGAGAAACAGAGCTGCCTGGGCAATCTCCATGGCGGTCTGGCCGCGGCCTTGTAGCAGGGAGCTCAAGAAGCCTTTCAATTGGTCTTCGGGAGTGACTCCCAGCTTTTTCGCGAGCGTACTGCCCAATTCCTTGGACATAACGGTTTCCGTCACCGGCCCGGGGCAGATGGCATTCACGCGCACGCCCTGGCGTGAGGCTTCCGCGGCCATCACGCGCGTCAATCCGAGAAGGCCCGCTTTTGCGGCGGCGTACGCCGAGCCCCATCCATATGCGGCTTTTGCCGAGAGGCTCGAAATGTTCAGAATCACGCCGGATTTGCGCGCGTACATTTCCGGCAACACCAGCTTGCTCAGCAAAAATGCGGCGCGCAGGTGCACCGCAATCACTTTGTCGAATTCCTCTAAAGGATAATCTTCAACAGGAACCACTGGGCCATAGTGCCCGGCATTGTTCACCAGAACATCCACCCGGCCGAACTTCTCGCGCGCAGCCGCGACCACCTTTTCGGCATCGGCGGCCTCCGTCAGATCGGCGATAACAAAAGCGGCTCTTCCTCCCGCGGCTGTGATTTCTTTTGCGGTAGAGGCAAGCTCGGCCTCGGTCCGCGCCGTCAAAAATACCGCAGCGCCCTCTTTTGCGAAAAGTTGCGCCATCGCGCGACCTATCCCCCGGCCCGAACCCGTGATTAAAGCCACTTTGTTTTCGAGTAGCATAGTCTCCAGCGCCCTATCATACGTCACGACCCATATGGAGTGCGGCGGCTTGCCGCCGCTTTTTACACATTCAATCCCACCGACAAACCCTA
>Ga0074045_10004879_pt1 | contig 11801 bp, 10 predicted proteins | sample BogForMeECP23OM2_FD_94442 | JGI IMG/M metagenome (GOLD analysis project Ga0074045, IMG submission 94442) | Bog forest soil microbial communities from Calvert Island, British Columbia, Canada - Bog Forest MetaG ECP23OM2 | ecosystem: Environmental > Terrestrial > Soil > Wetlands ...
GCGCTGAACGGCACGACGGCTGGCGGCGGGTACGAACTCGCGCTGGCCTGCGACGAGATTCTGCTGATCGACGACCGCTCCAGCGCCATCAGCCTTCCCGAGGTTCCGCTGCTCGGTGTCCTGCCCGGCACCGGCGGCCTTACTCGCGTGGTGGACAAGCGCAAGGTCCGCCGCGATCTGGCCGACATGTTCTGCACCAATCCCGATGGGGTGAAAGGCGAGCGCGCCAAAGAATGGGGACTGGTGGATGACATTGCCGTGCCGGCGAAGTTCCAGGAGTTGGTGCGGGTACGCGCGCAGGCATTGGTAAATGACTCAACGCGTCCTGCGGTCGCCACTGGCATCAAGCTGACTCCGCTGGCACGTCAAATCGGCGACGATGGCTACCACTACAAGTACGTTGACGCAACCCTCGATCGCGCTACTCGAACCGTAACCCTTACGGTGCGTGCTCCCGAAGGCGACCAGCCAGGAACGACCGACGCAATTCACCTCATGGGCGATCAGTGGTGGCCGCTGGCTATGGCGCGCGAGCTGGACGATGCCATCCTAATGCTCCGCGTCAACGAGCCAGAGCTTGGACTTCTCCTGCTCAAGACCACGGGCAGCGCCGAAGCGGTACTCGCTGCGGATGGAATGATGCTCGAGCATCGGGACGACTGGTTGGTGCGCGAGACGATCGGCCTGCTGCGCCGAACCTTTGCGCGGCTCGATGTCTCCTCGCGCAGCATGTACGCCATCATCGAACCCGGTTCATGTTTCGCGGGTGTGCTCTACGAGCTGGCGCTGGCAGCTGATCGCAGCTACATGCTCGCGCTTCCGGAAGAAGAAGGCGACTCACCGAAAATTGCCGTCGACGAAATGAATTTCGGTTTACTTCCCGCACTCAACGCTCGCGGCCGTCTCGCAACCCGTTTTAGCGGGAACGCGCAAGCCATGGCTGCCGTGCTACAAGCCAAGGGTAAGCTGCTCGGCCCTGAAGAAGCTCTGAAACTAGGACTGATTACGGTCGCGCCCGACGATCTCGACTGGGAGGACGAGGTGCGCATGGCCATCGAAGAGCGGGCCAGTCTTTCGCCCGATGCGCTCACCGGCATGGAGGCCAGCCTCCGCTTTCCCGACGACGAGACCATGGAGACGAAAATCTTCGGCCGGCTGTCGGCGTGGCAGAACTGGGTATTCATCCGGCCAAACTCGACCGGCGAGCATGGCGCGCTCAAGCTGTTCGGCACCGGATCGAAAGCGCGCTTCAATTGGGAGAGAGCGTAATGTCGATCAATTATCAGGACCGCATTCCTAACAACGTTGATCTCGGCTCAAACCGCACGCTACAGCGAGCGTTGGAACATTGGCAGCCGGAATTCCTGAACTGGTGGCAGGACCTGGGCCCACGCGACTTCCAGCTCGCCGACGTCTATCTGCGAACCGCGACTTCGGTGGACGCAAAAGGCTGGGCGACCTACGGCTTCGTGCGCATGCCGGACTATCGCTGGGGCATTTTTCTGGCGGCCCGCGATCCCGAGCGCAAGATTGGTTTCGGTGACTTTTATGGGCAGGAGGTCTGGCAGCAGATCCCCGGCGAATACCGCTCCATACTGCGCCGCCTGATCGTGACCCAAGGAGATACGGAGCCCGCATCGGTTGAGCAGCAGCGTATGCTGGGCCACACTGCGCCGTCACTTTATGACCTGCGCAACCTGTTTCAGGTGAACGTAGAAGAAGGCCGGCATCTCTGGGCGATGGTGTATCTGCTGCACGCCTACTTCGGGCGCGATGGCCGCGAAGAGGCCGAGGAGTTGCTGGAGCGCCATTCAGGCGACGCCAACAAACCGCGCATTCTCGGCACTTTCAACGAGCCCATTCGCGACTGGCTCAGCTTCTTCATGTTTACTTACTTCACCGATCGCGATGGCAAGTTCCAGCTGAAGTCGCTGGCCGAATCAAGCTTCGATCCGCTGGCTCGCACTTGCTCTTTCATGTTGACCGAAGAAGCGCACCACATGTTCGTTGGCGACACCGGCATCAACCGCGTAGTCCGGCGCACGCTGGAGGTAATGAAAGAGTTGGGCACCGAAGACACCCAAGCCATTCGCAATGCTGGCGCCATCGATTTGCCGACCGTGCAAAGGTATCTCAACTTCTGGTTCAGCTCCTCGCTCGACCTGTTCGGCTCTGAGACTTCGTCAAACGCCGCGTCGTACTTCGCGAACGGCCTCAAGGGCCGTCCTGACGAGACGCGCTACGAGGAACACATCGTTGCCGACCAGACCTACGCGCTGGAGTTGCCAGACGGCTCTGGCGGCGTCAAAGCCGAGCAGATTCCGATGCGCAATGCCATGAACGAAGTGACCCGCAGCTCCTATGTCACCGACTGTGAGCTGGGCCTCAAGCGCTGGAACCGACTGATCGAGAAGGCGGGCTACTCGTGTCGCCTGTCACTACCCAGCACGCGTTTCCGCCGCAACATCGGAGCCTGGGCAGGCGTTCCGACCGACACTACCGGGCGGCCGATCACGCTGGAGGAATTCAATGCGCGCAAGGGTGAGTGGCTGCCGAGCGAGAGCGATCAGGCATACATCCTGAGCCTGATGCACGCGGTGAACGAGCCGAGCAAAATGGCCGCGTGGATCGCGCCTCCCGATCGCGGCATCAACAACAACCCGGTGGATTACGAGTACGTGAAGCTGCACTAATGGTACGTTTCGCAATCATTGGCAGTGGCCCGGCGGGGTGTTACCTGGCGGAACATCTGCTCCGCCAGCTGCATGACGCATCCATCGACATTCTGGAACGCTTGCCTGTGCCGTTTGGGCTCATTCGTTATGGCGTAGCGCCCGACCATCAGGGCACGAAAGCGGTCATGCGGGTACTGGACCGGGTGCTGTCGCGCGATCGCGTCAGCTTCTTCGGCAATGTGGAGGTGGGGCGCGATGTTCGTCTCGACGAACTGATGTCGCTCTACGACGCAGTTGTGCTCGCCACGGGCGCCGAGCGTGACCGGCGGCTGGGTATTCCCGGCGAGGATCTGCGAGGCGTCGTTGGCTCGCGAGCGTTCACCGGCTGGTACAACGGCCATCCAGAGCATCCGGCGCCGCCGGTGCAAGACGTGCGTTCCATGGTTATCATCGGCAACGGTAATGTGGCGATTGACGTGGCTCGCGTTCTAGCCAAAGGTCCCGCCGAGCTGGCAGGTTCCGACCTCTCGCCGGCCGTGACGGCATGGCTTGAGGCCCAACCAGTCAAAGCCATTAACATTGTGGGCCGCCGAAGTGCGGCAGATGCGAAGTTCACAGAGCATGAACTCGCCGAACTGGGAAAGCTGGAGCGCGCGCGACCGGTCGTGGCCGACCCTGCCGGCCTCGCCGGCCAGAGCTCTTTGGTCGCGACGCTGCACTGCTTCGCTGCCGAATACCGGCCATCTCCTGTGACAATCAATTTCCATTTCAACCTGACACCGACCGTTTTCGTCGGTGATGAGCAGCTTCGCACTGTGCAATTCCGTTCCGCCAACGGCAGCATGGTCGAGCTTCCCGCGCAGCTCGCGGTCACCTGCATTGGATATGAGAGTGTTGCGTGCTGCACCGCCAGCCCTAGCAATGGCGTGTTTCTTAACGATGACGGCAAGGTTAAAAAAGGACTGTACGTCGTGGGCTGGGCGAAGCGCGGCCCTTCGGGAACGATTCCAACCAATCGCACCGAAGCCCAGCACATCGCGCAGAGGATCGCACAGGAAGTCAGTGCTGCCGGCCGATCCGGGGGTTCTGCTCTCCGCCATTTGCTCGAAGAAAGAGGCGTGTGTTGGCTGGACCACACGGCCTGGCGTCGCGTGGACGCGGTCGAACTGGCTCGCGCCGGCGACGGGCGCTGCCGTGAAAAATTTAGCACCGTTGCCGCGATGCTGGAAGCGGCTCGGGTCAGTCCAAACCTCCGTTGCCCCGGCGGAAAACTGGAAAGCAACTGCAAACCAAGCCAAACCGCTGGGCTTCCAACTCAAAATGAGGCAAAATTCTGGAGCACGTAACGTCTGGTAAGCTGGCTAGCACGGGCGGTCATCGAAGTAGCTCAGGCATGAACAGCATCGCCACTCGAACTAACCTCCGGCGTACCACGCATGCGCACTCCCACAAGGGCGGGCTGCGCATGGTCGCAGTGTTCGAGGCGCTAAAAGGAGCTCTGGCTCTGGCCAGCGCCTATGTCCTGATCATGCTGATTCAACGTGATGTGGATTTCGGTGACGCGGCGGAGCATATTCTTTTCTCGCTGCATATCAGTCCCAGTCACCATTGGTCACAGGAATTTCTGCGGGCCGCGGACAAGATCTCGGACGCCAATCTGGTCATGATCGCCGCCATCGCCATTACATACGCCGCTCTGCGGTTTGCGGAAGGCTATGGGTTGTGGAGACAACGAGCCTGGGCAGAGTGGCTGGCCATCATCTCCGGATGCGCGTATCTCCCGTTCGAAATCTACAAAGTAATTCGCCGCCCCAACGAACTTCACTGGGCGATCCTGGGGGTAAACATCCTGGTCGTTATTTACATCGCCTGGGTACGCTGGGACGAGATCAAGGCAGCGCGCGGCTATAGATCAGCGCCGCAGGGTGCCGGCCGCTAGTCTTTCTTCGCCGCCTGCATCGACTCCTCCTCCAGCCATTCCAACATGCCTCGCCGCGCGACCTCGTTCTCGGCGCCGAAGGCAGGTGGTTCGATGTCCTCGTAGAATCGCCAGGCGCTGCGCCCCGGCAAGAAATTGCCGCGACGATGCGCGTCGCCAGCGGCTTCCGACAGCAGCGCGAATGCGAGACTCTGGCTCATGCGATGCAATAACTTCCGCGCATAGCGCTGCGCACTTTGCTCATCGCGCATCGCAATCGCCGCTGCATCGCCGTCTCTTCGCAAGCGCGACTGCAGCGCTTCGCGCAAATTGCCGAGGTCGTCTGGAAGCCGCTCAAGAACTTCCTGCACTCGCGCATGGTATTGCTCCCACCCGCGATAACGCGGCGCCAGCAGGCGCAGTAACTCCAGGCCCTGGATGTTCGCCGGCCCCTCCCACACGGTCAGTACCTGCGCGTCGCGCAGCAGCCGCGCCACCGGATAGTCGCTGGTGTAACCGTTGCCGCCGATCAGTTCCAGCGCGGCGCGCGTCGCCGCTATTGCATACTCGGCCGTCAGATACTTGGCCAGCGCGGTAGCCAGGCGCAGCCATGTGCGGCGCTCTGCGCTTATCTGCGTTTCATCGAATGCGATGGCCGCCTCAAATGCCAGGAGAGTTCCCGCCTCAAACTGCACTCGCATGCGCAGCAGTTCGTCCTGCACCATCGGGTAATCCGAAAGCAGGCGACCGAAGGCACGTCGGGTTTTGGCCCAAGTCAGCGCTTCGCGCAGCGCTCTGCGTTGCATTCCTGCAGATCCGACGGCATTGTGCACGCGGCTATACTCGAGGGCTTCCATCATCAGCTTGAACCCCTCCGGAGGAGGGGCGATCTCGACCGCCTCGGCACCAAGCAAATCGATTTCGCCAGTGGCCAGACCTCTAGTTCCAAACTTGTCTTTCAGCTTCCGGATGCGATAGTGATTTCTCCGCCCATCTTCGAGATGGCTCGGCACCAGGTAGAGTCCCAATCCAGCCGAGCCCGAGGCAGCTCCTTCGGGACGCGCCGTTGCCACGGCCAATCCGCTGTTGGCGTTGCTGGTAAACCACTTCAGACCGTGAAGGGCAAAACGATCTCCGTTCGCGACAGCTGCCGTGGTGGTGGCTCCCACATCGCTGCCGCCGTGCTGCTCAGTGGCCCACGTGCCTCCGGTCTTTGTGTGACCATCCATGCGCACGACATCGTAAAGGAAGCGCTGCCGCACCTCGTCAGGCGCATGCGAACCTAGCACATACGCAACCGCGCCGGTGAGCGTAACCGGGCAATGCAAGCTGATGTCGGCCTGCGCGAGGATGTACCCCATTGTGAACGTGAGCAGATGTGGCGCCTTCTCCGCGTAAGGCAGGCCAATAATGCCGCGGCGATAGAGCTCCTGATGTTGCTCGTTATACCAACGGTTGGCGACGATACGATTCACGACCTCGCCATTGCGGTCATACGTCTCCAGCACTGGCGGCGCGTAGCGATCAGTGTAGTTCGCCTGGGCGTCAACCTCCGTGCAAACCCAGTCGTGCAGGTCGGCAAGCTGGTGGCCGTAGTCGGCCATGCGTGGCACGCGTACCGTAAGCCAAGGATCGAGATAGGAATCGAAACTGATGGAATCGTTCACGGTCACCTCCGCAACGTGGCGAGCCAACTACCATGAGCTTAAATCATTCTTGTGAGATTCTGGCACCGCGCGATTCTATGTCGCGCTGAGTGCTTACTGCTCATCGCTTGGTATCATGAGCACCGTGGCGAGACACTCCTCACGCGGCAAGTTCATCACCTTCGAGGGGCTCGACGGCTGCGGTAAGACAACGCAACTGGAGAAGCTCACCGGTGTATTGCGTCAGCGGGGAATCGACGTAGTGACCACGCGCGAGCCGGGTGGCACTGCGATCGGCGAGCGCATCCGCGCCGTGCTGCTCGATTCGCGCACCGCCGAACTTGATGCCCACGCTGAGATGGCGCTCATGTTTGCCTCGCGCGCGCAGCAGATTGCCCAAGTCATTCTGCCCGCGCTGGAAGCAGGGCGATGGGTACTCTGCGACCGCTTCACCGACTCCACCGAGGCCTACCAGGGCGGAGGTCGTCAGCTGGGCAGCGAAGCAGTACTGCAGATGCACCAAGTGCTCTGTCAAGGTTTGTGGCCCGACGTCACCATTCTGATGGACAGCGACGTGAGCGCCAGCGTGGCTCGGGCGCGCCGCCGCAATAAGGCCGCCGCCGCACAGGAGGAGGTAGACGAAAACCGCTTCGAGGAGGAAAGCCATGCCTTTTTCACGCGGGTGCACAACGCATTCCTGGAGATCGCCCGCCGCGAGCCGCAGCGTGTCTTGCTGGTGGACGCACGGCCTCCGGCGGAAGTGGTGCATCCCCAGATTGTTCGCGCCGTGCGGGCACGGCTGATGGCAGATTGAGAAGACGGAAACCCCTATGCCCTTCTCTGATTTTCAAGGCAATGCCGCTGTAGTTCACACGCTGCGCGAGATGCTGGCCCGTGAGCACTTCCCTCACGCGCTTATTCTGTCCGGCTGGCAGGGTTCGGGCAAATTCACGCTCAGTCAGATGCTTGCGAAAGCGATGAATTGTCTGGAACGGCCGCTTAGCGATGGGCTGCCCGACTTCTGCGGTTGTTGCGGGAACTGTGTTCGCATCGCCGAAGCCGATGCGCTGGAGGAGCGGTTTGCCGAGGCTGTGGAAGCGCGCGAGAACCTTCGCGATGCTGACAAGCGCGAGACGCGCATCCTAGTGCAGACGCATCCCGACGTGCTCATCATCCCACCTGACCCCCCGCAGATGCTGGTCAAGGTGGACCAGGTGCGGTACGTCATTCAGGAGATCTACTACAAGCCGGCCGAAGGCCGCGAGCGGGTTTACATCTTCAGCGACGCCGAGTTCATGAAGGAAGCGGCGAACTCGCTGCTCAAGGTGCTGGAAGAGCCGCCGGAGTTCGCAACACTGTTCTTGCTCAGCGACAATCCGTCGGCCTTGCTGCCAACCATCCGCTCGCGCTGCATGCACCTGCGCCTGGCGCCGCTTTTAACCCCCGAGGTCGAGCAGTTTCTTGCCCAAGTTCGACCGGAGTGGAAGCCTCGCGAACGGGCGCTGGTGGCGCGGGTCTGCGGTGGCGGGCTCGGCCGAGCCCGCACTTTCGATCTGCCCGCCTATCTTGCGGCACGCCTGGATGCGCTGACCCTGCTCGGCCCTGCCATGGGGACCGAGGACCACAGCGCGCTGTTCCGCGTCACCGATACGTACCGTTCCGGCGCCGAGGGCAAAGCGAAAGCGGAACAGCTCATCCGCACGCTGTACTCGCTGCTGGAAGACCTCCTGTTCCTGAAATCGGGAACGCCGGACTTTGTGCGCAATCATGACATCCAGCCGGAGTTGGCGCGTATGGCTGCCGAGGCTAACTTTGAGTGGATCGTCAGCGCGACAAGACGTCTCGGGGAAGTCGAGAGCGGGATGCGCAGAAATTTACTGCGGTCGCTAGCCCTCGACACGTTTGCGACCTCGCTCGAGGCTAACCTCCGCCAATCGGACTAACACCAAAGTAGCATGGCAGGAATCCATTGTTTTGACGGTTGGCCTGTGTTAGGGTAATCCCCAAGTTCACACCTTAGAATAAGCCCTAGGCGATTCGAGCTGAAGTTCATGCCGGACCCGCCACGTCTTCTTTCACGCTTGAGTTGGCGCGCCGAAAGGCTGGTGTGCAGACCATAGGAGCACAACCATGAAGGATTCCATGGACTCCACCGCCGTGGGTCGTGCGCTCGACCCCGAAGCGTTTGCCAATCGCAAGCTCATCCATCCCGGTTTCAATCGCAATGACCACCCGCGCCACGACGCCGACCGCCGCGAAGGGGACCGCCGAGAGCGGCCTGACCGCCCTGGGAACGGCGGGAAAAAGACGGCCCCGCCGGAGCAGACCCACGCCGAAAACTTCTACTATCAGAAGCAGATGCAGGCCAGGACACCGATGGTCTTGGTGCTGCACGACGGAGAAGAGATTCATGGCATCATCGAGTGGTACGACAAGTACTGTCTGAAGCTGAACCGTGCCGGCGCGTCCAATCTGCTCATCTACAAGCCCAGCATAAAGTACATGTACAAGGAAAGTGAAGCCGACGGCCAGAAGTAGGAACGAATTTCGCAAGGTGATGCGAAACAAGCCGCGTGAACCTCGCGGCTTTTTAAGCTGAGCCCGGAGCGCGAAACAATCGTAGCCTGCCCCCAGCACCCTTCGGCCAACGCTCACGGCGGGCTGTGAGTGTCGAGAAAAGGCGCGGGCGGGGGACGACAAAGATCTAAAGATATCCCCAACACCAACTTCGTTGTGAACACGCGGCATCAATCAGACTCGCTGACGGGAACGTTATCGCCAAGGGTCTTTTATCGCACGCGCTGTGGAACTCGATCTGCTGAGCGATCCGGGCTGGCAGCTGCGGTAGGGAATCCCACCCGCTTCGTGCGGGAACGTTTTTTGCCCAATTGTTTTCAAGATCCTGCGGGATAGGGGGAAGGTAACGCACTGGCGATCGCAGCCTGTTGTGATCAGTGGTCATTATGAACAGCAGACCGCTGCAATCAGGGGCCCTTTGCCCCGAACCTGCCTTTGACCGGCGCGAGAAACGCCAGGAACGCCTTCACAGCTTCGGCAGCACAATTCCCTTCTGCCCCTGATACTTGCCCCTCTTGTCCTTGTAGCTGGTTTCGCATTGCTCGTCGGACTGGAAGAACAGGATCTGGCACAATCCTTCATTCGCGTAGATCCGAGCGGGCAGCGGGGTGGTGTTAGAGATTTCGAGGGTGACGAAGCCTTCCCATTCGGGTTCGAAGGGCGTTACATTGACGATGACGCCGCAGCGCGCATACGTTGACTTGCCCACGCAGATGGTAAGCACGTCGCGCGGAATCTTGAAATATTCGACCGAGCGTGCCAGGGCAAAGGAGTTTGGCGGCACAATGCAGACATCACACTCCACACTAACCAGCGAGCGCTCGTCGAACTTTTTCGGGTCAACGACGGTGCTGTTGACGTTGGTGAAGATCTTGAATTCGTCGGCGACGCGCAGGTCGTAACCGTAGGAGGAGAGACCATAGGAGATGACTCCTTCGCGGAATTGCTTCTCCGAGAAGGGATTGATCATATCGTGCTCAGTGGCCATTTTGCGAATCCAACGGTCACTCTTGATGGACATGGAACTCCTTGGTACGGCCGGCGGCCGAAGTGGTTTGCCTAGCGTTCGAACGAATAGGTCATCTTACGGAATGCAGTTGCCGGTTGACAATGGGCGCGGGCTTCACTACGATGCGCGCATCACCTTGTAAGTCGAAGTTGAACCGTGAGTTCCTGGAAACCGCGGGCGGGTCAGGTAGAATCGCTGAAAACCTCGCGCCCCGGTTGTCTTACCGGCGAGCGAACATAGCGGAGCCACTTGTGATCAAACTGGACCTGATCAACGAAGTCGTCACCAAGACCGGCGTGACCAAGACCAAGGCCGAAATGGCGGTCGAAACCGTGTTCGAGAGCATGAAGAAGGCGTTGTCGCACGGCGATCGCATCGAGTTGCGCGGCTTCGGCGTCTTCACCGTGCGACCGCGGAAGACCGGCATCGGACGTAACCCTCGCACCGGCGCAGAGGTCAACATTCCGCCCGGCAAGGCGGTCCGCTTCAAGCCCGGGAAGGAACTGCAGTCGATCGAGTAGCGCTTGGGCGGATTCGTCGCCCCGCCTGGTGTTTCGTCTCGCTGCTTCCGCTGGACGCGGCCTCGGTCTCTGCTTCGCACACGTTTCATTTATCATTCAGGAAACGATGTCCGACGCACGACCGCCGATCTCTTACACTTTCGAAGTTCCTGCGTATCCCACAGTCTTTGTTCCCGCTTCTCGCAGGCACAGACCGTATTGGCTGCATATAGTTTTGCTGCTGTTGACCATCGCCACTACGCTTATCGTAGGAGCGCGCCTGCAATACAACTTCGGGAACGACCTGCCGGCGTTCACCCTCGATGCCTTTTCGGACCTGTTCCCCGTGATGTGGATTTGGGAGAGTCCGGCGCGACTCAAGCTTGGTATTCCGTTTTCGGCCACCCTGATTGGCATCCTTCTGGCGCATGAGTTCGGACACTTCTTTCTGGCCGAAAAGAACCGCGTTTATGCAACGCTGCCCTACTTCATTCCCGCTCCTACATTCATCGGAACGTTTGGTGCGCTCATTCGCATCAAGTCACCGATCCGCTCTCGTCAAGCGCTGTTCGATATCGGCATCGCCGGACCAATCGCCGGGTTCCTGGTCGCCGTGCCAGTCCTGCTTTGGGGGTTGGCCCTCTCCAAGCCCATGCCTGTGAGCGTGCCAAAGTCGGCGCTGGAGTTTGGTTATCCGCTCATATTCAGGCTCTGCCATCATCTTCTGGCGCCGTTTCTGCCGCACGCGACCTCACTCGGCAGCTTATACCTGCACCCCGTCGGAGTCGCGGCATGGGTAGGAATGTTCGCCACGGCGTTGAACCTCTTGCCCGGCGGACAGTTCGATGGTGGACACATCCTTTATGCGGTTGCGCCGCGAATCCACAAGTGGGTCACGCGGATCAGCATTCTCATTCTCATACCCCTTGGGCTCTTCTTCTGGCGAGGATGGCTGATCTGGGCGCTGATCCTGGGATTTACCGGCATGCGGCATCCCAATGTTCCGCAGTGGCCGGGACTTGGAACCCCGCGACGCTGGCTGGCGCTGGTGGCCGTGCTGATGCTGGCGCTAACCCTCGTGCTCGCCCCGGTTCGCGGCGAGGCGCTGTTTGGAGGCTAGGTAAGCTACCTGTCTCGCAAGCTATCCCGCGGTGACGATCACTGCCTGGCACGGCGCTTTGCCCACGCGCCGATAGGTGTGGGGGACGCTAGGGTCGAAGTAGATGGAGTCGCCCGCGTCGAGCTCGTAGTGCTCGATTCCAATCCTCAACCCGAGGTTGCCTTTCAGTACATGCAGAAACTCCGATCCAGAGTGTTGGTGGGGCTTTAACGTCTCCTCTGCAATGGGCTCGAAGTTCGCGATATAGGCGCTGGTCTTACGCTCGTTCGATTTGAAGTCAAGGCTTTCGAAATAGTAAGCGACGTCGCCTGCGCCCGGACGCTCGGGCAGCTTGATGCGTTCATTCTTGCGCACAA
>Ga0074045_10004881_pt1 | contig 11800 bp, 12 predicted proteins | sample BogForMeECP23OM2_FD_94442 | JGI IMG/M metagenome (GOLD analysis project Ga0074045, IMG submission 94442) | Bog forest soil microbial communities from Calvert Island, British Columbia, Canada - Bog Forest MetaG ECP23OM2 | ecosystem: Environmental > Terrestrial > Soil > Wetlands ...
ATAAATCCGTTGGCGGGACTTGAGAAAACATCCCTCAGGGGCTAAAGCCCCGGTTTTGGGTGCGCTTTGCCGGCACGGCTGAAGCCGTGCCCTTGCAAAACGTGTTTATGAAACACGCTCTACTGACAATACCCGATTCGCAGACCCTCACATCCGGCGTAGGCTCGATTCATGTTTGGCGGTCGAGGAACCAGGCGAATGTGCGACCGCACAAACCAATTGAGCACTCACAGGAGATAAGCAAATGAAACTTTTGGCCCGGATCGCTACCCAGACGTTAGTTATGGTGGGAATGACCCTTCCAGGAGCGGCCGTGTTGGCACAGGATCCGGCTGCGCCACCTGCAGCGGACAACACCAAGACCAATCAACGCGACCTAAACCAGAACGCGCCAACGGCTGACCAGCAGAAGGACAACCGCACGGATCGCGAGCTGACTCAGCAAATCCGCCAGGCCATCATGCAAGACAAGAGCCTGTCCACGTACGCACACAATGTGAAGATCATTTCGCAGAATGGAACGGTCACGCTGAAAGGGCCGGTCCGTTCGGAGGATGAGAAACAGGCCATCGAGGCGAAAGCCAATGAAGTTGCCGGCAATAGCGCGAGGGTGATCAGCGAACTCAGCGTAGCCCCAAAGAATTAGTCGAACAGAGCTTTAACAACTATTAAACACAAGGAGAGAGTCCCATGGCTGGTAAAAACACATCCGTATTCGGCATTTACCCAAATTACTCCAGCGTCGAAGAAGGCGTGGAGGCGTTGAAGATAGCAGGCTTTCGCAACACGGATATTTCCGTGTTGTTTCCCGAGAATGTCGGACGAAAGACTTTGCTCATGAGAAAAACACCAAAGCGCCAGAGGGCGCAACCGCTGGTGCCGGCACCGGCGTGGTTCTAGGCGGGGCGTTGGGATGGCTGGTAGGCATCGGGGCCCTGGCAATTCCTGGTCTCGGACCATTCATTGCTGCAGGCCCGATCATGGCCGCCCTGGCTGGAGCCGGAGTCGGAGGAGCAGTCGGCGGGTTGACCGGCGCCCTGATCGGAATGGGCATCCCGGAATACGAAGCCAAGCGCTACGAAGGCCGAGTGAAGTCCGGTGGCATTCTGCTGTCGGTGCACTGCGACAGCTCTGACTGGACCAAGAGAGCGAAGGAGATACTGGAGAGTACCGGCGCCGAGGACGTATCGTCGGCGGGCGAGGCCAGTGCTGACTTCGCGAAGAGCGACAAACCGCTGCCTCGCACAACGACGGCTGCTTAGCATCAAAAGGAAACGTTTACGGAGTTGGGCCGGGTGCCGCACGCCAACCAGCAGCGGCATCCGGATGAGCATTACTGCCCAGCACGCAGAGATCGGCTGACGGCCGCGGGAAGAAAGGCTTTACCGTCGCACCCGCACACGAAGTCCAAAACTGTCGCGGCAGAAATTGCGTCATGGAGAACCCAATGAAGCAGGAACGAGAACCAAAAACCAATACTCCCTTCTTGAGCACCATCAAGGAGATTCGTCGGCGCGCACGACAGCATATGGAAACCGGCGCCGTGACTGAGGCCTATGAGGCGGACGTCGCCACCGTAGTGCGCATTCTGAACGAGGCGCTTGCCACGGAGATCGTTTGCGTGTTGCGCTACAAGTCTCATCACTATCTGGCGAAAGGTATCCACTCCCAAAGCGTGGCGCAGGAATTCCTCGAACATGCCAGCGAGGAACAATCTCATGCCGACGAGATCGCAGAACGAATTACCCAGCTCGGCGGCAAGCCGAACTTCAGTCCGGTCGGCATCCTCGATCGCAGCCACTCCGAATATGTCGAGGGCGATACCCTCGTTGATATGATTCGCGAGGACCTTGTCGCAGAGAGGATCGCCATCGAGTCCTACTCCGAGATCATTCGGTATCTGGGCGAGCGACCGGGACTCCACCAGCCGGCGCATGCTGGAAGGCATCTTAGCGAAGGAAGAAGAACATGGGGCCACGTATTTCCTGATTCAAAATAGACTCGCCAGTCTGGGCGACGCGGCGGACCAGCGGTTCAATCTGCGACGCCATGTCGGTTATAACGTCCTCAACCGGCCTGCCAATGTGTTCCCCTGGCAATAGTCCGTTTAGCTCGGCGAAGGGGGCGTTGATTTTCTGGAAGTAGAGGCTCTGGTCGAGAACCGCTAATCCAACGGGGGCATGGAAGAAGAAGGCATTAAGCTGAGCTTCACGCTGCGCGATTTCTTCCCGTTGCTGCCGGCGCTCCGTGATGTCGCGGGTGATCACTGCGTAACCGCGGGGTTGACCTTCGTCATTTCTCAAGAGGGTAAGGTCAGCCGTTGCCCAGAAGATGGAACCGTCCTTGCGCACCTGCTGGCACTCATCGTTGACGTGGCCTTTCTCGAACGCGGTGCTCAAGTGGCGCCTTGGGGTGTCCTCTTCGCAGGATTGATACAGGCGAAAAAACGACTCGCCGAGGATTTCCAGCGAGCTGTATCCGAAAAGGCGCTGTGCGCCCTGGTTCCAGGTGATGATTCGACCTTCAAGGTCGATGCGAATGATGGCGTGGTCCCGGATGCCACTCACCAACAGCCGGTACTTTTCTTCGTTTTCTTTCGCAATCGTCTCGGCCCTGGCCCGACGCGCGACCTCGGAACTCATGATGAGGAATAGAGACACAAGAATCATGGAAGCGAGGAGAAAAGTAAGCACCAGCATCATGGCAGCGCGATGCTGCTTACCGGCAGACAGTGAGGAGCGGACTCGAAGGAGCTGGGTCTCCTCCTCTTCCATCGTCCTAAACAGGGTGCGAATTTTGTCGTCAACCGTTACGCCTTGGCGGGTGAATTCCAATTGCTGGTCCCTGGCCGAGGGGTCGTTCTGCTGTAATTGGACAGATTGGGTCAAAATGCCCAGCCGCGCGACGACCAACGGCTCAAGCTCAGAGAGACGTTGCTGTTGCCGAGGATTGTCGGCCGTCAAGGATTGCAGTTGTTTCAGACGTTCTGGGATTGTATGCAATCCGACATCGTATTCAATGAGCAGGGTATTGTCGCCGATCAAAACATACCCCCGTCTGGCGCTTTCCGTCTCACTGAGTTCTGCGGAGACTTCTGTCAGCAGCGAAATAACCTGATAAGTGTGAATGACCAACTCCTCGCTGTAGGCGAAGCGATCCGACAGCACATACGAAGCAATCCCGATGCCTACTATCAGGCAAAAAACCACAGCAAAAGCCGCTTTGTAGGATTTTGGGGAAGGAGTCCACATCTTCTGGCACCTCCGGAAACGCAGGAACTCTACCACAGTGAGACATCTTAAAACCTCGAGGGCTGTCCGGTGTGGGTATCGAGCGTAAGCCAGCGTCATGGAAATACACGAGTTTAAGATGCCTGGTCCGTGACTCGCCAGCGACTTACGATTTCAATCCGAGGCAAGGAGTATAGTCATCGAGAATAGGGATCCGACTTGGAACCTCCCGGAATCGATCGGCGAAGTAATGCGTGGCTGTCGAGAAGTTGAGCCGCGAAGCCAATAGTTCAGAGAGCATCTCAATCTTCGCAGCTCGCGCCTGGGGCGAAGAATTGCGAATGACCGGAACAATTTACTTTCGAGTAGAAGGAGTTCCTGACACGACTGGCGAGCGATTGCAATGAGCACTTACTCTGCAAATGGGAGTACCCCAGCGCGAATCAGACAGGCTAACCCGAACAAAATACGTGGGCGTTAGTGGATACGAACAGCTTACTACATTCGCGCTGGTCGTCTGCCGGCGCAGATTCTGGCAGCGTCCTAAACAGGATGAGGACGCTACCCAAATTCTTGGGTGACGCGTTGCTGACGCTCAGAGCAGATTCTCCCATCGCTCTGCGAAACGCCGTCACTCGTCCCTTCTCACCGCACAACCGCGCCAGACGCGGTAAAATGACGAGAGATTTGACCCGATTTGGATGTCAGGCAAGCATCGGCAGCACAGCCCGCCTGACCAGGTTCTAGATGAAGAAATTTGCTGTTCTTTGGTTCGCGGTTCTCCTCGGCATTCCCGTGCTCGCCGCACCGGCCGGCCAGTCCAGCCAAAGCGACACTGTGGTCGAGGAGATTATCGCCCGCGTCAACAACAACATTATTACCCGCGCCGATCTGAGGCGGGCCCGTGAGCAGATGCTTTCGGACATGCGTCAGCAGGAGCCCAACGCCACACCTGTAGAGCAGCACGACCGTGAAAAGGACCTGCTGCGCGATCTTATTGACCAGCAACTACTGCTGCAGAAGGGCGAGGAGCTCGGCATTAACGCCGACACCGAAGTCGTCAAGCGGCTCGACGAATTGCGCAAGCAGATGCATGCCGATTCCATGGAAGATCTGGAAAAGGCGGCGCAGGCGCAGGGCGTGTCGTTCGAAGAGTTCAAACAGAACCTGAAGAACAGCATCATCACCCAGCGGGTGATTGGGCAGGAAGTCGGCGGTCACATCAGCGTGACACAGCAGGAAATTCAGCAGGAGTACGAGAAGCACAAGACGGAGTTGGAGCGCCCGGAACAGGTACGCCTCAGCGAGATCCTGATTTCCACCCAGACCACGCCACCGGTGAAAACGGAAAAGGGAAAAGACGTGCTGCCGGCGGCTCCCGGCCCGGAAGCCGTTGCCCAGGCCCAAGCCAAGGCCGACCAGGTTTACGCTCTGCTGCAAAAAGGCGGCAAGTTCGAAGACCTGGCCAAGCAATATTCGGATGGCCCCACGTCCACGGCAGGCGGCGACCTGGAGTACTTCAAGCGGGGCACGCTCTCCAAGGAATTGGAGCAGCAGGTGTTCGAGCTTAAGGTTGGCGATTACACCAAGCCCATCCGCACTAACCAGGGCTTCGTCATCCTGAAGGTCACGGAACATCAGGCGGCCGGCGTTCCTCCCCTGAAGGACGTGGAGAACCGCATTCAGGAGAATATTTACATGCAAAAGATGCAACCAGCGTTACGCGATTACCTTACCAAGTTGCGCGAGAATGCATATATTGACATCAAACCGCCCAACATCGACACCGGCGCCAGCCCCAATGAAACCAAGCCGGTGTACACTACCGCCGCCACCACCGATACCTCCAAACCCAAAAAGAAAAAGAAGCTAGGATTGTTCTAGCGGGAAGCGGCTTCCGGGCCTTTGTTACCCGCTCCTGCCCTACCGCGCAAGATCTTTGTGCCGGGTTGCTGTTAAACCGTGATGACTTCTTAGCCAGTTCGTTCCTTTGCGTTGTCAAAGGCGTTACAATCGCAGGCGGTTGTAGTGCCTTCTATTCTCGAGGTGATCATGCTTCGTTGGTTCGCGATGCCCCTCTGCTTGCTATGTCTTCTTCTTCCGTCCTTCGCGCAAGTGAAAAACGATAATGCAACCCAAAGCGTGTCCTCCGCAGGCAAGCCGGTCGCCGAACTGCCCAAGCTCGAGAAGTTCGATCCTTCCCTCGTGGACAAGACCAAGAACGCCTGTGTGGATTTCTACCAGTACACCTGCGCGAAGTGGGTCGCGGCCCATCCCATCACGCCGGACATGCCGGTAAGCAGCACGGACCTACCGTTGTTCCTCTACAACCAGACCATTCTGCGCAACGCTCTCGACGCCGCTGCCGCCAACAAACAGGCGACCGGCAGCCAGCGCCAGATTGGCGACTATTACCAGAGCTGCATGGACGAGAAAACACGCAACGCCGACGGGAAAGCCTGGTTGCAGCCATCCTTGAACATCATAGCCTCTGTGAAGTCGAGCAAGGATTTGCCGCGCGTCGTGGCTTATCTCCACCTGAATTTTCCGGCTGCCTCGGGAATGTGGAACGACGATGACAACTACGCTAAGGCACCCATGTTCGGTTTCGGCCCAGCACAGGACTTGGCGGATGCTTCCCAGATGGTAGCGGGGGTAGATCAGGGTGGGATGGCGCTGCCCTCGCTCGACTATTACCTGGACAATTCCGACCGCTCCAAAGAGCTACGCGCGAAGTATGTGCAGCATGTCCAGAAAATGTTTGAACTAGCCGGGGATTCGCGTCAGAAAGCCGCCGCAGACGCAAAAACCGTGATGGAGATCGAAACCGCGCTGGCCAAGGCTTCCATGGACAACGTAACCCGGCGCGATCCCAAGGCCATCTACAACAAACTCACCTTGCAACAGCTCAAAGCTGCGGCGCCGGATTTTGGCTGGGATGAATATCTGCAACTTATGGCAGCGCCCAATGTCCCGTTCTACATCGTGAGCACTCCGGCTTTCCTGGACGCGCTGGAACAGCAGATCAAAACTCGTTCGCTGCAGGACTGGCAAGCCTATCTGCGCTGGTGGGCAATTCACCGCAGCGCACCCTACCTGGGAAGTGATTTCGAGCAGGCGCACTTTGACTTCTTCCGCAAAACTCTTACTGGGACGCCGCAGATGCTTCCCCTGTGGCGGCGCTGTGTCGCCTCAACCGATAACTACCTGGGCGAGGCGCTCGGTCAGGCCTATGTGAATGCGGCCTTCCCGCAGGAAAGCAAGCAGCGCGCTGATGATCTGGTGGTCCAGATTCGCGCTGCCCTGGTGGCCGAGATTCAGCAACTGGACTGGATGAGTGAAGCCACCAAGAAGCAGGCCCTGATAAAGCAAACCGCCACCTTGCAGAAGATTGGCTATCCTGACCAGTGGCGCGACTACACCTCGGTAAAAATCGTCCCTGACAACTACCTGGCCAACATGAATGCCGCGAATGCTTTCGAAATGCATCGCCAGATCGCCAAGATCGGGAAACCGGTGGACCGCAATGAGTGGACCATGACTCCGCCCACCATTAACGCTTACGAAGATCCGCAGATGAATACCATCAACTTCCCCGCCGGAATCATGCAGCTCCCGAACTTTGGTAACCAGGATGACGCCTCAAACTTCGGCGCTATCGGAATGGTCATCGGACATGAAACCATCCACGGCTTCGACGACCAGGGCCGCAAATTCGACGCCCAAGGCAATCTGCGCGACTGGTGGACTCCCGAAGACGCCAAGCGCTACGACGAGAAAGACAAGTGCATCGTTGACCAGTATTCGCAGGAAATTCCCGAGTACGGCGTGAAGCAGAACGGCAACCTCACCGCCGGCGAAGATACCGCCGACAACGGTGGCATCCACCTGGCCATGCTTGCGTTGGAGAAGCAATACAAAGCGCAAGGCAAGTCGCTGGATACTCCCGAGGCCGACGGCCTGACCGCAAGGCAACGGTTCTTCCTCGCCTATGCCTTCAGCTGGTGCGAGGACGTACGTCCTGAGGCAGCGCGGTCCCAGGTCGTCAGTAACCCCCACTCCTTGGCCCAGTTCCGCGTCAATCGTCCTCTCGCCAACAGTTCCGAGTTCCAGCAGGCATTCGGCTGCAAGGAAGGCCAGCCGATGGTCCACAATCCCCAGTGCCGAGTTTGGTGAGGTTCGATATTATTTTGTTTCGCCGCCGACAGATGGCAGCTATGCTGTCTCCTTGGAACCGCTTTGTCTGACTTGAGGCAGCAGCAGCCGCATGTCTGTTGGGTTGAGAACGGAGAGCTATGCCATGAGCAACTCGCCCGAAGCACCCAAGTATGAGCCGTCCCGGGATACCGACCCGACGTGGGACCGGCTGGTAGACCAGCTCGAATGGTATGACCGCAAGAGCATCCATTACCAGAAGGTCTACAAGCGCATCAAGATCGTCGAGATCGTTGCCGCCGCTGCCATTCCCTTTCTTTCAGCACTGAACATTTCCTCGGGTAGTGAAGCCTGGTTCGGCCATTCTGTCAGCTGGATCATCGGTGGCCTTGGGGTATTGATCACTATCCTCGAGGGAGTCCTCCAACTCAACCAGTATCAGCAGAACTGGATTTCCTATCGCTCTACCTGCGAGGGCTTGAAGCACGAGAAGTACACCTACCTTGCCAAGGCCGCCCCTTACCAGGACGCCCCCGATCCCCATGCCCTGCTGGCCGAGCGCATCGAGTCACTGGTGTCGCAGGAGCACGCGAAGTGGGCCTCGGTCCAACAGCAGGAGTACGCCGTCAAGATCGGATCGGAGAAAAGTAAGCCGACCGAGGGCTAACCGATGCCCAGGCTGTACAACTGCGCATCCTGCGCGTAGACTGAAAGATGAGGTAGTTATCACCCTCTCCTCTTTCAGATTCTCTGAACTCAGTCAGCCATCTGAAGTAGCAAGGCCCACAGGGTAGCCCGTGTTGCGGTGCGCGTCCGCGACGCAAGGAGTCGAACATGGCCTTACATCCCAGAAACAAGTACCACCTCAGAGACCTGCATCGCGAAATCGACCTGTTCGACCGCAAGATTGCGCACAGCGAAACATACGCAGTCTTTGCAACCGAAGAGCTGCGCGCGGCCGAGATCAAGAAGCTGCGCACCAAGCGGGGAACTCTGGTGAAGGTGGCGGCTGAGCTGGTGTCCGAAGGCATCGGCTTCGAGCCAAAGGACCTGCCGCGCTCGTTCAAGACCGCGGACGCCTCTCCGGAACAGGCACAAGCGGTTTAAGCAGCCCGCTTCGGCCCGGTTTCATTCATCGCCAGAGCTTCCTCATTTGCTGCCTGCTTTAGGTGGAGCCGAACCCGCTCGCCCTTGAGACATCAGGTCACCCTACCCCCCATGACGGCTCCTTATAATCTGTAGCTTACGTATTATTTATGCTGCAAGCTACTGATAATAGAATACTTATAAGTAAGCGATAGAGCAGCAAAGACTTATCTTGATGCCGCCACGTCGTGCCGTTTCCACCATCCACCGCCCACCCCTCACTGATTTTGCAAAGATCGCCGGCCCATGCACTGCTTCTTAGTAAGCCACGACGGCCTTTTACACCCTCCACCGGGCGTAGAGACACTTAGCCTCATGTGGCATGATGAAGGGTTTGATTACCGTTGTCAGTGAAGGCGGTCACGGGTGTACGTGATGCGCAGCCCGCCAAGAGGGCGTTGATGTCTGGGCAGGTTTCTCCACGAGGTGTCGTCACCCGAAGGGACTCATTAGTATTTATGGGGATACTTTCCGAGCACTCCCGTGCTGGCCTACGATTGTGTCGCCCTTCGGGCTCAAGGGTTGCCGTTCTTAGCAGGCAGCCTGTTACGAACGGTCTGATGGAGTGAACAGCGAGACGCCAGTCCGAGCTGGGGATAACAGCCCGCCCGAGCAGCCGAGGAAGCGCGGTCTGTTGCTGCGCTTTCTCTATCGTGTCTATACGAATTACTTAGGAGTCACGCCGCCAACTCCGGCGCAGGAACGAGCGGCTGCAGTCGTCCTCATCGGAGGCGTCATCCTCGGACTTGTGGGAATCGTAGCGGTGGTTTTCTTTCTGTGGATGACCATGGCGAAGCTTGGCGGCACGCGCTGATCCTCGTCTTATCTGGTATAAATCCCAGAGTCGCATTCCACGCGAACCCAGAAGACGGAGAGACCTTTGCAATGGATCCTTAATCTGCCGGACTGGCTGCATGGCATCCTGACAGTCGTGGTCTTTGTGCTGATCGGACTGAGCGGTCTGTTTGCTACCCGCAAATGGATATCTCGGCTGCACGCGACCGATTCGTACAACGAAGTGGTCAGCTACTATCTGAGCACGGTCGCCATCTTCTATGGCATCATGCTGGGCCTGATTGCCGTCAGCGTATGGGAAGGCTACAACCGTGCCGTGACAGCGGTCGCGACAGAAGCCGGAACCCTGTCAGCCTTGTACCGCGACGTCAGCGGTTATTCCGAGCCCGATCGCAGCGCACTCCAGGCCGATCTGCGCGAATACACGCGCTACGAAATCGAAGTGGCCTGGCCGGAAAATCGCCAAGGCATCATTACAACGGGTGGAATGCAGCGCCTGTGGCGCTTTCAGGACCACCTGGAGGCGTTCGAGCCCAAGAGTGGCGGGCAGCAGGCTCTATACTTTGAGACTCTTCGCGCCTTCGGCGAACTTATCCAAAAGCGTAGCCTGCGCCTGGATACCGTAACCTCGCGTTTGCCCCGGCCTCTGTGGAACTTTGTCTTCCTCGGAGCGATCCTGAGCTTTGTCGTCACCTGGTTCTTTCAACTGAAAAGCTTCACCATGCATGTGTGGATGACGGCTTTTTTTGCCGCTCTGCTCGGTATGGAGATCCATCTCCTGGTCATCATGAACCATCCCTACCGCGGCAGCCTCGGCGTCAGTCCTGAGGCTTTCCAGATCGTGTACAACCTGCTGATGCGGTAGAGGCGGTCGTGCCCATCGGCCCAATGAGTTGATCCAACTCCGCCCCAACAGCCCCGACTAAACCGATGATTACGTCTGGAGGGCCGATCGTTGGTCGTGAGTTTCTTGTTCCATTTAATACGCAAATATCGCATCCAACCCTCACGAAAATAAGTGATTAACAGTCGGCTACAGCGGTTTCCTGGAGGGCGAGTTCTCAAACGGGAATTCCGGGCAGCGCATCGGACGAACCGGTTTCCCCATGGCTCCTGCTAAACTGAAATCCGACTTCTCGAGCTGGGTATCTGCTTGAAATGAGCACTCCGATTTACAAACGCATACTGCTGAAAATCTCCGGTGAGGCGTTGGCCGCTGGACAGGGCTTTGGTGTCGATAATACCCGTGTGCATGAAATTGCCGCTGAGATCGCTGAAGTTCGTCGCCTGGGTATCGAGATCGCGATCGTAGTCGGGGGCGGAAACTTTTTCCGCGGTGTCGCCGAGCAAGCCAAGCTCATGGACCGCGTTTCCGCCGATCACATGGGCATGCTGGCTACGGTCATCAACGCCCTGGCCTTGCAGGATGCGTTGGAGAAGCAGGACGTATTCACTCGCGTGATGAGCGCCATCGAGATGAACCAGGTGGCTGAACCCTTTATCCGGCGCCGCGCCATCCGTCACCTCGAGAAGGGCCGCGTTGTTGTCTTCGCCGGGGGCACCGGCAATCCTTACTTCTCCACGGATACGGCGGCATCGCTGCGCGCCATGGAAATCAAGGCGGACGCCATCCTGAAAGCAACCAAGGTGGACGGCATCTATACCGCCGATCCCGTCGTGGTGAAAGATGCCACCATGTTCCAGACCATCAGCTACATGGACGTGCTGCGGCTGGGGCTGCGCGTGATGGACGCCACGGCCATCGCGATGTGCCGCGAGAACAACCTTCCCATCGTGATCTTCAACCTCAACCAGCATGGCAATATCCAGCGCGTGGTCCTGGGCGAGCGGGTCGGCTCGCTGGTCAACCAGGGCTGATGGCCGTTCGGTACATCTTGGTTTTCCAAACAACGGGTTTCAGAGTAGGTCACTGCATCTTGTGACTCAACTCCTTGGTTTTCTGCTGATTTCCGTGCTTGCCACGGTCGGCGTGTTCAACAAGCCACAGATCGGCAGTCTGGCCAACCTCTCACGGTGGGCATTCCTGCTGACGTTCGCGGGCGTGGGGTTGCGGACCAACCTCCGCGATCTGAAGTTGCAAGGACTGCGTCCCTTTGCTGTGGGCGCCATCGGAGAAGCGGTGATCGCCGCGGTTACGCTCGGGATGGTGTTGGTCGCGGCCCGGGTCTTTCATCTCTAAGGTGGGTGGATCGAGCCGGCAAGCCAAGCAGTGCTCCGGTCGGTGACTCGTGCATATATAATCAGGGGTTTTAGACTTCATCCTGAGGCGAACAGAACATGGCTCAAGTTTCGATGGCATCGATTCCTGCGTTGAAGGACAGTTTTGTTCAACTCAAGACGAGGATGGACAAGGCGGTGGAAGATTTCCGCAAGGAGATGGCCTCTACCCGCACCGGACGCGCCTCGGTGCATATGCTTGATGGTGTGACAGTCGATGCCTACGGCTCGCAGAT
>Ga0074045_10004882_pt1 | contig 11800 bp, 12 predicted proteins | sample BogForMeECP23OM2_FD_94442 | JGI IMG/M metagenome (GOLD analysis project Ga0074045, IMG submission 94442) | Bog forest soil microbial communities from Calvert Island, British Columbia, Canada - Bog Forest MetaG ECP23OM2 | ecosystem: Environmental > Terrestrial > Soil > Wetlands ...
CCATTTTTTAAAAATGCATTCGGCCTTTCCTATACCCAAATCGGTCTTATTGTATTGGCCCAGAATTTTACATCATCCGTTATTCAGCCGTTTTTCGGCTATATGACGGACCGTTATAGATTGCCCTGGCTGGTACCTACCGGCCTTCTGCTGTCCGGATTGGGTATGGCAGCTACTGGCTTTGCAACTTCCTACGATCTCTTGCTGATGATTGTTATCTTCACCGGTTTGGGAATAGCGGCTTTCCATCCCCAAGGCGCCAAAGCCGCCTATTTTGTCAGCGCCGACACACTGAGAGGCCGCAGCATGGCCATATTTTCAGTGGGCGGCAATCTCGGTAGTGCCAGCGGATCGATTTTCATGATGACCCTGCTCACCCTGCCTGGTGTGCTGAACAATACGCTGTTTTTTTGCATCCCAGCAGTGGTTTTTTCCGGACTTCTTTGGCTGATCCTGCCGCAAATTTCATCCCGGAGCGCTCCACGCACCACTGCAGGAACGAAAGCTGCAAATACTATTTCATTTCCGTATGTCCAAATCGCCATCCTCTTGTCATTCATTTTTCTTCGTTCAAGCATTGCCGCAGGTTTAACTACTTATATACCCTTATATTATGCGGATTATCTTGGAGGCAGCCGTCTTTATGCCAGTTATCTGCTGTCCGCATTTTTACTGGCGGGAGTGGTCGGAACACTTGTCGGCGGGATCCTCAGCGACAGGTTCGGCCGTAAAACGGTCATCATCGGGTCAATGATTTTAGTCCTTCCGCTGCTCAGCCTATTCCAGTATACTTCCGGCCTCGTGACCCTCGGGTTGGTCGTGGTTACCGGCTTTACCTTTATTGCCTCCTTTTCAACAACAACTGTGCTGGCGCAGGAGATTATGCCCGGCTATGAAGCTTCGGCTGCAAGCCTTACTATTGGTTTCAGCATCGGCATGGGCGGAGTCGGGGTCACTCTTTTGGGTTACGTTGCAGACCATTTTGGTGTGCCCAGCGTTTTCACGGTTATTTCCCTAATTCCCGTTGCTGCTTTGGTTCTAGCGTGTTTCCTTCCTGGCCGGTTGTTTATACGGGAGATTGGTGCAGATCGGGGCAAATTGAATTAGGATGAGTGGAAGGGTTTTAGTCTGGAAATCAAGGCGATGTGAGGTGGGCGCTTGAATTCGCGCAATGTATGTTGAACGCGCCTCTTTAATTTCCGGCAGGTATTTCTACGGGTTTGTCAGGAACTCATCACTCGAGGTTCTTCTATCAACAATGACCCTTTTTCCTTCAATCTTCAGTTTGCCTTCGGCAAAAAGTTGAATGGCGCGGGAGTATATTTTGTGTTCCTGTTTCAGGATACGTTCGGACAGGCTTTCTTCCGTATCATGGTCCAGGACTGGTACCACGGCCTGAATAATAATGGAACCCGTGTCCATGCCTTCGTCCACAAAATGCACGGTGCAGCCTGAAAATTTAACACCGCGCTCCAAGGCTTTTTTCTGCACATGGAGACCGGGGAAGGCCGGAAGGAGCGCAGGGTGGATGTTCAGGATGCGGCTTGGGAAAGCGTTGAGCAACCGCGGCGTGATGATGCGCATGTATCCTGCAAGACAGATTAAATCGACATTTCGTTTTTCCAGTTCCTTCACTAGCAAAGCATCGTACGCTTCTCGTTTCCCTTTATATCCCTTGGCACTCACATGGACATCGGGAATACCATGTTTACGTGCCCGCTCTAAAGCATAGGCGTCCGCCTGGTCGCTGATAACGACGGACAGTTCCGCAGAGAGAACACCTTTTTCAATATTGTCAATGATTGCCTGTAGGTTCGAACCCCGGCCGGAGACAAGTACACCGATTTTTATTTTTTTCATCACAAGTTCCTTTGCCACGGAGGCACTGAGACGCGAAATACAAAGAGATACTGGAGATTTAAAAAATCATATTGAAACAAGCAACAGCATGAGATGTGATAAAAAAAACGTTGCGAGTAATTCGAGTAATTATGGAAAACTTGACTCAGTCCTTCACCATAGGCCCAAGACTCTATTTTTCTACGTACTTCACTCCCTGTTTTCCCTTCACGATCTCACCGATGAGGTACGCTTTTTCGCCGAGCTTTCTCGCTTTTTTCATCACCATGTCGGCCTGCTTTTCCGGCACGGCGAGAACCATGCCGATACCCATGTTAAAGTCGCGGTACATTTCCTCATCATCTATACCTGCCTTCAGCCGGATCAGTGAAAAGATGGGGGGAATTTCCCATGTTCCTTTGCGGATGAGGGCTGTAGTGCCCTCTGGCAGCATTCGCGGAGTGTTCTCCGTGATGCCACCGCCGGTGATGTGCGCCATGCCGCGGATGTCGAACTCCTTGAGCAAAGCAAGGATGGTTTTCGCGTATATCCTCGTTGGTGTAAGAAGTACATCGCCAAGCGGTTTCCCAAATTCCGGTAGTACGTCCCGAACAGCATACCCCGAGACATCGAGCAGAACCTTGCGCACAAGCGAGTAACCGTTGCTGTGAAGGCCTGACGACGCAAGCCCGATGAGAACGTTGCCCGAATTGATGGTCGATCCGTCAACAATTTTTTTCTTCTCGACCACACCCACTGCAAAGCCAGCAAGGTCGTATTCGTCCTCTGCATAGAACGAGGGCATCTCTGCGGTCTCTCCACCGATTAGTGCACAGCCCGCCTGCTTGCACCCTGTGGCAATTCCTTTGACAATGTCTGCATGTACCAATGGTTTGAGCTTGCCGGTAGCAAAATAATCAAGGAAAAAAAGCGGTTCTGCTCCCTGTACGATGATGTCGTTCACGCACATGGCCACAAGATCGATGCCCACGGTATCGTGTTTGCGAATTAGGAATGCGATTTTGAGCTTGGTGCCCACGCCGTCGGTGCCGGATACGAGAACCGGATTCCTGTATTTCTTGAGCTCAAACAGCCCGCCGAAACCGCCGATATGCGTTAAGACTTCGGATCTGAACGTGGATTTTACATAGGATTTTATCTTCCGGACAAAGAGATCCCCTGCATCGATGTCGACACCTGAGTCTTTATAGGTTATGGTCATGAAATGCCCCTCTGAATTTTTGACGATAGTACCTGTAATGCGGGTGTCTGTCAACAGGTTTTAAACTCGGCGTTTACCCCCCACAAAGCCCCTGGTTTTAACCATGGGGAGTGGTCAGAGAATGTGGTCAAGGCTATCGGGGGGCACCAGAGCGCGTCTATCGCTCGAGGTCGTCATTCAAGATCGTCTCGAATTTTGTGGATAGTCCTGGTGATAGATAAACCGGACGAAATTTTTTCGGGAAAAGGTAGATGAAATACGCACGGATAGTATGTAACGCCACTGCCTTCTGGCGTGGAGATATAAGGCAGCTCTCGGCAATGTGGAAGAACGGAGACTGGAAGGAGTGCTACTTGACTTTTTTTTGTATCTCCTGCACAGTGGAATTGTTCAAAAGCTTCACGAATCGGGGATCTGCCGAGAGAGTGGCAACATCGCCCGCGTTCACCGCCTTCATGAATGTCGGATCTTCCATGAGTTTTTTGAATTCAGGATCGTCCTTAAGAGACTCGATCAAACTCATGACTTCTTTATCGTTCTGCATCTTTTGCTGGAGAGATTGCACATCCCCGGCTGTGCTGCTATTTGTCGATGCGCTGGTATTGCTCGAAAACTGTTTCTCCTGGATGGAGCGGACCTTTGATTCTTCAAACTTGATAATGCCGAGGATATCCGATTTGACGATGTAGATGCCGTTATTCAGGGAAACGACTTCTCCGGTAATAATGCTCCCATCCTTCAAAGCGATCTCCTTTATTTCTCCGGCCTGCGTTGTGCCGAGAAAGAGGCTTATAGCCAGGGTGGTGGAGATCATGAATAATTTCATCAGAAACCCTCCTGTTTTTACATCAAAACCTATTTTACTTTGCATTCTCCGTCAAGTCAATAGTATTCTGAACATGTATGCTGAATATGAGAAGAGCATTTTATCCATGCACTGCGAGGAGAAGGAATTCAAGCATCCTATTATTTATAGTCGCCTCATGTGCATTTCTTTGTTGGTATCACATTAACGAAAAAGGCGCCCATGCTGATACGGGCGTCTTTTTGATCGGTGCTCCAGTTTTTTCATCACCAGGTCTGGCCACCAGGGCAGTCCGTAATCCTGCCGGATGTCTGATGGTTCACTTGCATGGCAGGAAAGGCCGTTCAGGGATGCAGTAAAACAGCCATTGCAGATCGGAATAGGTGCTTACCTCGACAGGATGACATTTCGTGATGTTTGAGGTTTTCGTGCATACAGGGGAGCCGCAAAACCAACGGCGAATAATCAGATAACAACTATTTTCAAGGGCATACTTTTCTTTATTTATTTCCAAAATCCTCTGCAAAATATCATTGACACAAATCGGAATATTGGTTTATTAACTATTTATTTTGTGTTATACTACAAAAATAAACTAGCCCTTTTTCTGCATGATGCTCGCACCGGAGGAAAAGCTATTCATGGCGAACGATTATTCCGGTGAGGAAGCCCCAACCATTGGCTTGCAGTGAGGGCGGGAACGCTAGGAGGTGCTCCTCATGGCGAAAGCGAATATCCTTTTTGTCGAAGACAGCGAGACACAAGGAGCAGAAACGAAGAAGTATCTGGAGAAAAGCGGATATGCAGTAGTCTGGGTTCTTGAAGGAATGTCGGCGCTCCGTATCGCAAAAACCCAGCCTATCGATGTCATCCTGCTTGATTGTATTTTGCCGGATATAGATGGAACCAAGGTTTGCAGCTGGCTCAAACAGGATGAGGACACCAAGGGCATTCCGATTATCATGCTTACCGCCAAGGCAACCACCGCTGATAAGGTTGTGGGATTGGATTCCGGCGCTGACGACTATCTTGCCAAACCCTACGAGGAAGTTGAGCTCAGTGCACGGATATCCGCTGCATTAAGGACAAAGTTTCATCAGGACGAGTTGAAGTGGAAGAGCGACGAAGTCAGGGATATGTTGTCAAAAGTTGCTGTTTTGTCTGTTACCGATCCACTGACGGGACTTTACAACAGAAGACATTTCGAAGAGTTACTGAAATCGGAATTTAAAAAAGCGTTACGATATAAAACGTCGCTCAGCTGCATGATGATCGACATCGACCACTTCAAGATAGTGAATGATACCTATGGTCATGCGGCTGGAGACGCGGTCATCAAGGTTGTGGTGCAGATCATTCGAGAAAATATCAGGGACGTGGATACTCTTTGCCGCTGGGGAGGGGATGAGTTTATCGTATTGACGCCGGTGACTACGAAAGCTTCTGCTCAACAGCCTGCACGGAGAATTATGAAATGCATGTCCGACCATATTTTTACGGGCATCGGCGTTAAAATAATGACCGTCAGCATTGGGATCGCCGACGTGTTCAAGCGGGACATAGATACACCCGAAAAATTGATCCACGCAGCCGATATCGCCATGTACGAAGCAAAACAGGGCGGCAGAAACAGGATTTGTATTGCGACGTAGAAGAATGAGTTCCGAGCAAGACTGCCTTCCGCATTGTATCAGACGCGAAAAAAGGATCAACCACGTGTCTTGTGAGTCCAGCACCGCCCGCACTTTTTTATGGGATCAGATGGGGTAAAGGGTTTGAGGATAAAATTAATGTCCAGTTCAGGCAGGCCTTTTTTGACGATGATATCCTCGGCGTAACCGCGCATAAAATCACACGGATGAAATAATTTATGGAACGGACCTTCTGATAGATCTCTTTTCCATTTTTTTGGGCATAACGGCATCAAGAAACGGTAGTCGTACGCTTTCAGTTTTTTCATTATATTTGACGACCTCGTCCTCTTCGTTCACCGCCTCGATCACATTGTACCCGTAATTATTCAGAATAAAGGAGAGGGGTTCCCTCAGCGCAATATTATCCTTTGCTGCCAATATGGTCACCGAAATTTCTCCGAGGGCGGTGTGTTAATGCGCTTTCTGCTGCTCTTCCGCCAGCCTCTGAAAATCGGGAGATGTATTTTGAATTTCATGCCCTTTCCCAACTCGCTATATACGTCAATACATGCATTGTGTTGCTGAACGGCACCGTATACCACTCCAAACAGCAACAAGGCTCTCTGGATTGAGCCGTTCCGCGCTAGGCTGAGGATTCTATTACGGCAGACGGGGGAAAATATTTTCAAGAGACAGAAGGGACATGACAAGGAGCAGGTAGATATTAATTTTTTTGAACAGTTCTGGCGAAAGGGAAGGGACCGGTTGTCTTTTCACGAGCCGGCCTGCATTCCAGATGAGCCATATCGCAGGAGGGATGAACAAAAAATAGACGACCGGTGACTTGATTGCTCCGTAGAGCGGCAGCAGCAGGCTGGCCACGCTAGCGGCGAAAATCCAGGTGAATGTTACCCGTGAAATTTGTGCGGGACGCATGATGTCGGTGAGAGAGGGAAGCCCGGCTTTTTTGTATTCATCCGCATGATGGAGAAGCAGAAGCCAAAAATGAGGAATCTGCCATATGAAAAAAATGAAGCAGATTGCTGCAAGTCGCGCGCTGAAGAGTGCTCCTTCTGCAAAAACCCATCCGATGGCCGGGGCAACCATCCCAACGACTGCTCCCGGTACGGATGCAAAAGCCGTTCGCTTCTTCAGATAAATGTAGATGCCGTTATACCAGAACAAGGCGAATAAACCTAGTCCAAATGCTTGCAGCTTTCCTGTTTGTGCAAGCAGGATAAGACCTGAGAGTATCAATCCGATGGAAAATAATAATGCATGCTCCGGTGAGAGTGCCCCGGATGGCAGCGGTCTTTGGCAGGTGCGTATCATAGCGGAGTCGAGTTTTCGCTCCTGGTATTGATTCAAAGCCGATGCTCCACTTGCCAGGAGAAAAATCGCTCCTGCAGGCAGTAGGATGCCGGAAAGGGGATGAGATGGACCGTTGAAAAAACCAGTGGCTGCAGAAAAGGCGGCGAAGAGGGAAATCCATACCCTGGATAGTTTAAAATATGATTTTATTATTTTCATTATAGGGCTGTTATTTCACCTCAGCAGAGAAAAGAGGTTACAACGTCTTTAAATGGTTTATGATTACGTCGATTTCCTTATCTGTTAAAAGGCCCTTTTGTGACGGCATGATGGGCGGAAACCCGTTTACACGCTTCTTTTCCGGTTCCAAGAGCGTCTCCCGGATGAATGCCTCGTCCACAACAATTTCAAACTCTTTGCCATTAAGAATCACGGTTTCCTTTTTTCCGAATGCTCCTTTGAAGGTCGGTCCGATCTTGGCGCTTCCGTCTACGGAATGGCATGCAAGGCAGCCTTTCAATTCGAGGAGTTTTGCTACATCAGGTTCCGGCTGTTTCTTTTTCCCATTGTTTGCCCCGGGTTTGACAACTTCTTTTGATTCTCCTGTGTACCATGCATCGAAAGCTTTTTCCTGCATCACTTCCACTTTGGTGATCATGGCCGAGTGTCCCAAGCCGCAGTATTCCGAGCAGAATAGATCATAAGATCCTATTTCGTCTGGCAGGAACCAGAGGTGCGTTTCCATTCCCGGCACGCAGTCCTCCTTGATCCGGTATGCCGGAATGAAGAGGCTGTGAACCACATCCGCAGATGTAAGGAGGAGGTTTATCGGTTTTCGAACAGGGACTCTGAGCACACTGTCCTGCTTGCCGTTCGGATACTCGAACGTCCATGACCACTGGCGGGCAATGACTTTCACGGGCATGGCATCAGGTGGCGCCGCGCGCATGAAGAGGAACCCCTTCAGACCCACCCAGAACATTCCAAGCACAAGAAAGGTGGGGATCACGGTCCAAAGGATCTCGATGAAAAGGTTTCCCTTGATGTCTTGCGGATTCGGATTCCGCTTTCTGTTGTACCGAATAACAAAAAAAATCATCAGGCTGGTAATCAGCACCAGTAGCGTGATGGAAATACCCATAACGAAGAAGAAGGCAGTGTCTGCCGGATTTGTTAAATGAGCCCATCCATAAACCATGGCTGTCACCTATACCAGATATCGGAAAAAGTCAGGCCGATAATGATCGTGATCGTTCCGATCGGAATGAGAAGCAAAAGCTTGAAAAATGTGCTCTCATATTTGAGATGCATGAAGAACCAGAGCACGAGGATCGCCTTTGCCGATGCGATCAACAAGTTCGCAATCATGCTCAATTTTGCTAGCTGCAACTCAGCCACCTCAATGGTAAGAGCCGTAAGAAAAATCAAAATGGCCCATACAACGACAAAGGTTTTCGTTCCGACAATGTGCAAAGCCTGTTTTTGTTCCATGAAAGCCCTCCGGATAAATCATCTTATTTTATAAGATAAAAAAGCGGGAACAGATATATCCAAATAATATCCACAAGGTGCCAGAAAAGACCCGTGTTTTCCAGTTTTATGTAATCCGTTGAGGATACTTTGTTTAATTGCGTCAGCACAAACATAAAACAGATGACCCCCATGCCGATCAAAACGTGCAGACCGTGGATGCCCGTCATAACGTAGTACAGGCCGAAATAGAGAATCTTTCCATGGCTCATGGTCAGAAGTTCCGGTGAGTCCGGATAGAATCCATGCAAAATATGCTCACGCCATTCTATGAATTTATTTCCGAGAAAGGCTGCACCGAGAATGATGGTGGTAGCCTGGAGTAGCATGGAACGGACTTTTGCACCTTGTTTTATAGCAGAGATCGAAAGTGCCATAGTCAAGCTGCTGGTTAGCAGAATGATCGTATTGAGAGCACCAAAGAAGAGGCTCATTTCCTTTGCCGCATCGTGGAAATCCGATGTATTCACCTGCCGGTATTCTGAATATCCCAGGAACATGCCGCCGAAGAGAATTATCTCGGTAAAAAGAAAGAGCCACATCCCCAGCTTGGCGCCGGTATAGTCAATGGATTTGTGAGGTGTCGGAGAGATTTCAGTCATAGTAATAGTAAGTCCTGAATCAGAAATAGAAATAATATAGTAAATACACTTAGAACTGCTACTTGTAGGGCAACGGTTCAGCCTTGTGTGAAGCAATTCTAAAGGATTGCCCTGCCAAAGCGGCATGGACAATGAACAATAATTTATGCTTTTGTATTGACCAATATCGAAAAACCGCTTTTAAAAATCAGCACATCGCACTGAGAGTTTTGCGTGTACTCTAATGATATGTGTACGGACCTTTTGTGACTTCCGGTGTTTTGTCAAAGTTTTCATGAGGCGGTGGAGACGTCGTCTGCCACTCAAGAGTGGCGCCCCCCCAGGGATTAGAGGACGCTTTCTTTCCTGCAATCAGCGAATGAAAGAGATTGTAGAACAAGATAAATAATCCCATCGCGAGGATCCATGACCCGATGGTTGAGACCAGATTTGGTCCGTTGAATTCCGGGAGATAGTCGTAATAGCGCCGCGGCATACCTAAGTAACCGGAGATAAACATCGGGAAGTAGAGCACGTTGAAACCGATGAAAAGAACGACAAATGCCAGTTTTGCCAGATGTTCTTCATACATTCTGCCGAACATCTTAGGATACCAGTAGTGAAGGCCAGCAAACATCCCGAATACGGCGCCACCGAATATAACGTAGTGGAAGTGGCCTACTATAAAGTACGTGCCGTGAATATGAAGATCCGTGGAGAGTGCCCCCTGCGCGAGACCAGTCAATCCGCCGATGGAGAACAGGAAGATGAAACCGAGCGCATACAGGAAGGGAGCATCCACCTTGATGGAGCCCCGGTACATGCTTGCAACCCAGTTGAAGACCTTGACGCCGCTTGGAACCGCGACCAGAAAGGTTAACAGCGAAAATATGATCCGAGCCGTGTCGCTCATGCCGCTGGTGAACATATGATGGCCCCAGACGAGGTATCCAAAAAAAGCGATGGCCAAGCTTGACACAGCAATGGCTGCATATCCAAAAATGGTTTTGCGGGCGAACACGGGGATAATATCCGAAATAACCCCCATGGCCGGAATTATCATGATATAGACCGCCGGATGCGAATAAATCCAGAACATGTGCTGGAACAGGATGGGATCCCCGCCTTTTGCCGGATCGAAGAATCCGACTCCCATGAATCGTTCGATAATGATGAGCAGAAGGGTAATGGCCAGAACCGGCGTGGCAAGGAGCTGAACCCATCCGGTGGCGTAGATAGCCCAAGTAAAAAGAGGCAGGCGTTTCCATGTCATACCGGGTGCTCGCAACCGATGGATTGTGGTGAGAAAGTTCATGCCGGTGAGCGTGGAGGACAGCCCTATAAGAAAAACACCGAAGACAGCGAGCGAGATGTTCGTTCCCGTCCTGACACTATAGGGAATATAAAACGTCCATCCCGTATCGGGAGCGCCACCGCCGGTAAAGAGCGAAGTGATTGCCAGCAACGCACCGGTCATGAACAGCCACCACGAAAGGATATTGATCTTCGGAAATGCTACATCAGGGGCGCCGAGCTGGAGTGGCATGATAAAATTCCCGAGCGACGCCGGAATACCCGGTATGATAAAGAAAAAAATCATGATCACGCCGTGGAGAGTGAAAATGGCATTATAAGTCTGAGCACTGTACAGATGCATGCCTGAACGCATCAGCTCAAGCCGCAAGGTGAGACCTAGCAGCACACCTATAAAGAAGAAAGAAAGCGTAGACATGAGATATAGAAGGCCGATTCTCTTGTGATCTGTGGCGAATATCCATCCTAGGATGCCGGGATATCTCCCTTTTGCAGCATAAAAACTTGCTTCCATAGTGTGTTAGTCTCCGTTTTTTGAAAAGGACGTTTTAGTTTAAGGCTTTGAGGATTCGATGGGCTGCAAACCCGAAACCAATTACTCCCTATGTTCAAAATGAGCCCTTTTTCTTCTTCGTCGAGATCAGGAGGTACGCCAAAAACGATCCGACAAACAGAATCATGACAATTCCAGTAACCTGCAAAATATTAAAAACATAGGATTTTTTCTGAGGATCATAACTGAAACAGTACAACAAGGCTTTGCGTACTGGAGAACCGATTCTGCCTTGAGCAGCTTCGGTAATAGCCATAGTCAGCTCAAAGGGAAGGAAAGTCGTTCCTTCGATATACCGAATAATTTTTCCGGACGGGGCGAGTACCACAAGCGTAATAGGATGCGAGAATTCATGTTCTGCATCGCGCTGGAATTTAAAGCCGATGGAGTCTGTGAATTTTTTGATATTTGCCTCATCGCCGGTTAGAAATTTCCATGCGTCAGGGGGAAAGGGCTTATTGATAAGCTTGATGTAGTTTACTTTTTTTTCTGCTGCGATTTTCGGCGTATCCTGATTATCAAAGCTGAGGGCGATGACCTGAAAATCTTTGCCGGGCTTAACGAGATCAAGCTTGCCTATTACATCGGCAAGTCCCGACAGCAGCAGAGGACATTCGTGCGTGCATTCTAAGTAGATCGGGGCGACAATGGTGGGCTTATCGATGAAATTTTTCAGGTTTATTTTTTTACCGTTCTCATCAGTGAACATTGCATCCGATGGAATGTTTTGTCCCAGTTTTTCTACGATCTCAATGTCTGCTTTTACGGCGGCAGACTCATGGCCTGAGGCGCCGTTGGACGCTATTGCTAAGGCAAAAAGAATAAGATAAATTCTTTGCATGAAATGCTCCTGATGTTCCCTTCAAAGAAGGGAGGGCTGTAGTACGCCGGTTATGCTGATTTGTTGATCAGAATAAATACAACCTAAGCATAGCTGAAAATAGCCAAAAGTCAACAAGTAGTTGAAAACTAAATGATAATAAGACTAGACACTTGAAAATATTTGTGAAC
>Ga0074045_10004885_pt1 | contig 11794 bp, 8 predicted proteins | sample BogForMeECP23OM2_FD_94442 | JGI IMG/M metagenome (GOLD analysis project Ga0074045, IMG submission 94442) | Bog forest soil microbial communities from Calvert Island, British Columbia, Canada - Bog Forest MetaG ECP23OM2 | ecosystem: Environmental > Terrestrial > Soil > Wetlands ...
CGTTATGGAAATGGAGTCAAACTTGACGCCGTCTGCCGTAAAGTACTTCCCAATATCTCCTATCGCAGCGTCAACGGTGTCGTAGAGGGGGACAGTCGTTGGCTTTAGCTTGCCGATGACTTTGCTCAAAACGTACGTCTTCCTGGACGGACTCTGGTTATTATTGAGGGGTGTTACATCGACACGGACTGAGTCATCCTTTGATATCAGGACTTTGCCTTGAGTCGCGCTCAGGGTCTTAATGTTGATAGAAAAGTGGACGGTCGTAGTCGAGAGTGTATCGGTTTTTCCCCCAATTATCGCGAATTGTTGGGATTGGATGGCATAGTTGTTCATATTGACAGTTTGAATGAACGTACTATTCGCCGCCACAACTCCGCTGGTGTCGCCGCCGTTATCGTTTGTCAATACGAACGGCTGACCGGTAACCCTGTTGACAAATTCGTTCAGCTTGAAACCGACCGCAACGCTGGTTGCAATACCATTAGTAATTTTGATCTGAAATTTTCCGTCGCTGAATTCGGCTCGTTTGATTCCCGTGGAGTCATCGACAAGTTGAACTGCCGAATCGGGTATGCTCGCAACAGGATAATCTGAGCTCAATTGGACCATCGCACTCTGTAACGTTGCCGTCGAACCTGTTGTCCCGCCGTCAACACTCAATTGCGCCTTCAAACCGTCGGTTGAGGCAATCGTTGTCCCCGTAATACCCGAAGTTTGAACAGTGAAGCTCATTTTCAAATTTGCGCTCATCAGTTCCCCTGAAACGACAGCAGAGCTAGATGCACTCTGCCCCGCAGGAATGGGAGAAGAAAAAGCGAAGGTCGCGACGACGTTTTGCCCTTGATCAACGTTAATCAATTGAACGCCGGGACTTTGGAAACTTATCGCAAACGGAAATGTGTTTGTAATGGTCAGCACCATCCGACCGTTCGCGAAAACGACATAGTCGTACGGCTGGTTCGGATTTGCAATGTTGTTGCTTGCTGAAGCCGATGCATCCGGACCTGGATATGGACCAGATGGGGGGTCGGTTCCGAACATATCTTTGAATGTCACATTAACGACAGGAATCGCTGGAATGCTCACCGGCACGAGCCCAAGTTTATTGGATACGGAACTCGGAGCCGGGGTCAACTCCGGAAGAGTAATCGGCGTAGGTTGGTTCACAAGCGATGATGGGCGGTAAACGATACTCCCCGATGATGAATCGAACTTTGGATCCTTCTGAATCATTTGCTCAAACGTGTAGGTGCGGTCGATGAGCCCGATATTCAGAGGAATTTGCCACTGCGGCGCTTTTGGGGCAAGCGGCGATTTCACACATTGATACGAAAACGGAAGGGCGAGGAGAAGAAGCAAAAACAAAACGATTCTCGTCTTTTCTGTTTTCATCCCGGAGAGAAACCTCATACAGTCCTCCTGACTAAAATGATACCACAAGCGATTTTCGGCGTTGGGAAGGCTACAGTTCTTTTACTGAAATGACTGATCTGTCCTTAATGTAAATTGCCCGCACTCAGTAAATGTTGATGTGCGTCATACATGGCGATGGGCCATGGAAAGGAAAAGTGCCGGCCACAGGCATGCAGCGTCCGGCACTTCTTGAAATACAGCGATCAGTGTATTTTCTCTTCTTTGGTGGGAAGTTGAAAGCCAAAGTTAGGCGTCGGCGGTTCATCGCCCAAAATTTTAATCTCACCAAATTTTGATTCGTACTTCTCTATATTGTCTTTCAGGGCATTCAAAAGCAGCCGCCCGTGCTGCGGAGTCATGACAATTCGGGCGAATACTTTCGCTTTGGGGACGCCGGGCAATATCCGCGTGAAGTCGATAACAAATTCAGCTGGAGAATGAGTAATGATCGCCAAATTTGAGTAAATGCCCTCCGCTTCTTTTTCTCCCAACTCGATATTAATCTGTTGCCCTTGCGGGGGCTGTGGATTGCTCATCAACATCTCCTCTCGTAAAGGATGGAGTAGTCGCTACTCATTATTTGGATTTATTCAGAAGCCCTCTCATTATTCAATCAATTTTTCCCTTGCCGGATTGCATCAGCTTTGTCGTATGCCTGGAGGGCCTTTTCTTTCATGTTAAGGTTCGCGTACACCTGTCCTAACAATTCCCACATTAGGACATCATTTTTTTTCATGACAACCACATTCTCGAGATAGGGAAGAGCCATCTTGTATCTCTCTTTGTATGACACATCATCGTCCTTTCCTGCGGCTTTCAGCTTCGCCTGCTCCACAACGCCCCAGTTGACATACGTCGCGGCAATATTATACAGAGCGTCGGAAAACGTGGAATCAAGACTTAACGCCGTTTTGAACTCTGTTATCGCGTCGGAGAATGATGAGTCTTTTAGCAAAAAAACGCCAAGATTGTAGTGGTCGATTTTGCTGTCAGGATATTTTTTCACGCGCTCGACGAGGAGTATCCGGGCCTCTTCCCCACGCTCGGCCCCGATGTACGCTTTCATCAAGCTTTCGGAAATCTCCGCATCTTCCGGGAACAACGCTTGTGCTTTTTTCATTACAGCCACTGCCTTATTAAACTGCTCGATCGCGGCTTTGAACTCGGTTGAATCAATTTGAGGAGCGTACGGCTTGTCGTCGTCGTACTTCAATTTTATCACGAGGCCATCTTCCACAGACAGGGTCAAATGATATTTTTCAATTCTCCATGTCTCCTTTGTGTCGCCTCTTTTGGGTTTTTGGGGCTTCGAGATTTTTATGAGGGAATCCCCCAGCAAATAGCTGACGTCCACGGTTTTTATTCTTTCATGGATGCTGGCCAAATTCTTCATCGACTCATATTCTTCACGATGGGCCGCCAGGAAATTTGTTTTCAGCACATTTCCGCTGTCAAGATAAATTCGTCCGAGAAGCTTGGCAGACAACGTGTCTTTTCCCTGCTCAAATGCAATCGTGAATTGTGCTGTTGCATTCACCATATCATCGTTACGCAGATACGCCAGCCCGAGGGTGCGGCGTGTTAGAAGGCTTTCCGGGAGAACCATAACCGCTGTTGAGAATGTGACGATTGCTTTCTCCAGGTAGGACGACGTGTCGATTGCCCTATTGATCTCGTCGACCCCCCGGTTGTATAATTTCCCCCATGCGTTCAATTCCATCAACTGAATTTCTTTCTTGTGCGTTGGAGCAATCGCCAATGCACTGTCGAAAGATACTTTCATGCCTCTGTATTCCCCCTGCATGTACTGAATTTCCTTGCCGAGCAGATAATACGCTTCTTCATTCTTCGGATTCTTTGCAATTTCTTTAAGAAGCTGCGCCTTTGCGTTGTCGTACTCTTTACGCTGTATGTATAGTTTTGCGCTCGTCATTTCCGATGATGCACATTCAAAACCCGTCGTACTGATTGCGGCCAGAACGACCGCAATTATGCCAAACTGAAGTAGTAGTTTCATACGATGTCCCTTAGCTAATTCTATTTATTGGTTTATAGATGAAAAAATCCCTGAAAATATAGAAAAAATAGGCCTGATAGTCAAACTCTCTTTATCGATGAGAAACGAGTGAAATAGGGATGCAATGACTATTTCGAATGGGGACGGATTTATCATTAAATTCTCTCAATTTCCACCTCGTTCCCAAACTCTCCAGCTGTGGCGGGAAAAACTGTTTGGGAACGTACTGACACCGAAGCGGAGCTTTACACACCGCGTTCCCAATCAGAGATTAGGAAGGAGAAAAAATTCTCACAAATTCAATTGAGAAAGTCATGGCATCACTAAGCTCTTACACATCACTCATACTACCGGGTCCATCAATTGCTTTACCCCATCTATTTCCGTACTTTGAGTAATGAAGACCGCGGTGCGAACAACTCTTACCGATGCACTATGAAAAAACTTGCCATCCTGTTCCTTCTCACCTTTTCTCAATACTCGTTTGCGGAAAACGCCGTTGTTCTTTTTTTGAAAGTTGACGGCTCAATCAATCCTGCCTCCTCCGACTATCTCCACGAAGGCATCAAGCGGGCAGAGGAGAGAAACGCAGTGTGCGTCGTCGTTGAACTGAACACTCCCGGGGGCTTGTTGAAATCTACCCGGATGATTGTGACAGACTTTCTGACATCGACCGTTCCCATAGTCGTTTACGTTTCCCCTTCCGGTTCCCAATCGGCATCTGCAGGAGTGTTTATCACGCTGGCTGCCCATGTCGCTGTTATGGCTCCCGGAACGAATATCGGGGCAGCGCACCCCGTAAATATGCAGGGGGGGATGGACTCAACAATGACGGAGAAGGTCACAAACGATGCCGCTGCGTTTATCAGAACAATTTCGGAAAAAAGACATCGTAACATTCTCTGGGCGGAAGAAGCCGTCCGGAAAAGCTTGTCAATCACCGAAACAGAGGCATTGAAGAAAAACGTCATTGATTTCATTGCGAAAAACCGGGCCGTATTGCTGGACTCCTTGGACGGAAGAATAGTTTCCACGACCGACAGAACAATTACACTTGCAACGAAGAACGCGACGATTGAATCGTGGGAAATGGGCTGGCAATACAAAATTCTTGACACCTTAAGCGACCCGAACATCGCTTATATCTTTATGATGATCGGTCTTTATGGTTTATTGTTCGAACTGTACAACCCGGGAGCTGTCTTCCCGGGAGTTGCGGGGGCGATTTCCTTGCTCATCGCTCTCTATTCAATGCACACACTTCCGATCAATTATTCTGGCGTGACGCTCATCGTTCTCGGCATCATCCTTTTTCTCCTCGAAATAAAAATTACAAGTTACGGATTACTCACGATCGGCGGCTCAATTTCACTTTTTCTCGGTTCTATTATGCTTATCAATACCGACGCATGGTTCGAATTCCAGGATATTTCGCTCAACGTTATTCTCCCCACCGTCCTTCTCACTGCCGCGTTTTTTGTTTTCGCCATCGGCGCCGGACTGAGAGCGCAGCGGCGGAAACCGGCAACAGGTGCGGAAGGAATCGTTGGCGAGCATGGCATTGCATTTACAAAGCTGAATCCATCAGGGCAGGTTAAAGTCCACGGCGAACTATGGAACGCTGAAAGCCTCGACGGTCCACTGCCGAAAGACTCCGGCATCGTCGTTGCAGAAGTGCGCGACCTGTCATTACGGGTAAAAAAGGACGCTCAGGGCAAATTGCCTTCGTAAGAGAGCAGAAATCTCTTTCACTATCAATTATCAAAAGGAGTGTGTTATGGAACCATTTGGAGTTCTTCTCATTATTCTCATTTTCTTTGGCATCATCATTATTTCCAACGCGATAAGGATATTGTCCGAGTATGAACGCGGCGTCATCTTCCGTCTTGGAAGGATGATAGGCGTAAAAGGGCCGGGACTGATTCTTCTTATCCCGATCGTCGACAAAATGATTCGCGTCAGCCTCCGCACAGTGGTCTTAGATGTCCCGCCTCAGGACGTCATCACAAAGGACAACGTGTCAATCAAGGTGAACGCAGTGGTATACTTCCGCGTCGTACAGCCGGACAAGGCAATCGTGAGCGTGGAGAATTATATTTACGCCACATCGCAATTGGCGCAGACGACACTCCGCAGCATCCTCGGGCAGTTTGAATTGGACGATCTGCTTGCACAGCGCGACAAGATTAATCATGAGCTGCAAATGATCATCGACCAGCACACCGAGCCGTGGGGAATTAAGATTTCAACTGTAGAAGTGAAGCAGATCGACCTGCCTCCGGAAATGCAGCGGGCAATGGCAAAACAAGCTGAAGCAGAGCGCGAACGCCGGGCCAAAGTTGTTCATGCAGAAGGAGAATTACAGGCAAGCGTGAAATTGGGCGAAGCGGCAGCAATCATCCAAAAGAATCCTATAGCGCTGCAATTGAGATATCTCCAAACGTTGACGGAAGTGGCCTCGGAGAATAATTCGACGACCATTTTCCCCTTCCCCATGGAATTGCTAACGCCGTTTATCGATATGTACAAGAAGAAATAATTGCGCAATAAAAAAGCAGAGGGATCGCATGGTTTCGTTCCCTCTGCTTTAATTTTGCGCAGTTACATACTTTGACCAATATAGTTCCGCACACTACTACATTTAGACGCTTATCTTTTCCGCTGCACAGTACTCGTCGAAAGCGTTCGTCAAATCAGCAGCAATTGCATCCGCATCACGGTTCTCAATTCTGAACCGGGGAATGAAATGCACCAGCTCACCGTCTTTGAACAACGCCACCGACGGCGACGACGGCGGTATCTGTCCGAACCACTCTCTCGCCTGCGCTGTCGCTTCCATATCCTGGCCTGCAAAAACACTCGTCAGCACTTCAGGTCTGTTCGGATGCTGCAACGCCTTCGTAATCGCCGGCCGCGCGCGTCCCGCAGCACAACCGCAAACGGAATTGACGACAACGAGCAGCGTCCCTTTCTTCTGGTTCATCACATCATCTACCTCTGCAGCACTCCGCAGCTCGCGGATCCCGATTTTTGTTAGTTCATCGCGGAATGGCTGGATTGCTACCGGATCATACATTGGGACTCCAATTAAGAATTATGAATTAGGAATTAGGAATTAGGAATTAGGAATTAGGAATTACTTAGACCTCAAAGTTTTCAATATTGAACCTATTATTCGCAACAACTCGTTACCTTTTCTAACATCTCATCGGCGGCCTTTGGTTCCAAGCATCCAGAATCCTTTAAAAGACGAAGCCAATAATGAGTTTCTCTTGCTTCTTTATACGCGATGTACAGTTTCGCATAAAAATCTCTCTTCGATTGTGCTCCAATTGCTTCCTCGACATTCGCTCCGATTGAAGTACCGCTCCGAAGAAGTTGACGAAAAATAATCTGATTCCTCTTTTCGTTCCAATCAGATTGGCACAATCGGACAACACGAAGCGAAAATTCATAACTTTTCGTTTGGACAACATTCCCCTGTTTCACTCTTTCCCCTTTTCAATTCATAATTCAAAATTCCTAATTCATAATTATTAATTCTTCATCGCATTCAACGCGCTTCCAGCTTTGAACCACGCAATCTGCCCCTCGTTGAATGAATGGTTCAGCGCAATAATGTCTGTAGATCCATCGTTGTGCTTTATTTCGAGGCTCAACGGAACCCCGGGCGCAAAGGCTGTCAGCCCTCGGATTGCGAGCAGGTCATCTTCCCGAATCAGATCGTAGTCCGATGGATTCTTGAACGTAAGCGCCAGCATTCCCTGTTTCTTTAGATTCGTTTCGTGGATCCTCGCAAAGCTTTTCACGATGATCGCGCGTCCGCCGAGGAAGCGCGGTTCCATTGCAGCGTGTTCGCGCGACGAGCCTTCTCCGTAGTTCTCGTCTCCAATTGTCACCCAGCCGATTCCCTTTGCCTTGTAGTCGCGCGCCACGGCTGAAAAATCTTTCACTTCACCGCTCAAAATATTCTTCCCTTTCCCCGCCTCGCCGCTAAAAGCATTGATCGCGCCAATGAACATATTGTTCGAAATGTTGTCGAGGTGTCCCCGGTACTTCAACCACTTTCCCGCAGGCGAAATGTGGTCGGTCGTACACTTCCCCTTCACCTTTACCAACACACGGAGACTCTCCAAGTCTTTCTTTTCCCATGGAGTAAACGGGTCAAGAATTTGCAAACGGTCGCTCATAGGGTCGACTTTTACCTGTACGGCAGCGCCGTCTTTCACCGGTGCGACGAATCCCCGTTCTCCGGAAGTATATCCTTTTTTGGGAAGCTCATCGCCATGCGGAGGATCGAGTTTCACCATTTCCCCCTTATCATTCACGACCGAATCTGTCAATGGATTGAAAGTGAGTTTTCCGGCAAGAGCAAATGCTGTGACGATTTCTGGGCTTGCGACAAACGCATGCGTTGCCGGATTCGCGTCGTTGCGGCCGGTAAAATTCCGATTGTACGAAGTGATGATGGAGTTCTTCTCCCCCATCTTGACATCATGCCGTTTCCACTGTCCGATGCACGGACCGCATGCGTTAGCGAGAACGAGCCCGCCGATATCGGTCAGCGTCTTCAACTGCCCGTCGCGCTCGATTGTCGCGCGAATCTGCTCGCTGCCAGGGGTAATGGTGAACTCCGATTTTGCTTTCAATCCCTTCTCCAGCGCCTGCTTCGCGACCGATGCGGAACGCTCGATATCTTCATACGAAGAATTCGTGCAGCTTCCGATTAACGCAACTTTCAATTCCTCGGGATAATTATTTTTCTTCACGGCTTCCGCAAATTTCGATATCGGCCACGCCAAGTCAGGAGTGAAGGGCCCGTTCACATGCGGCTCAAGTTCGCTCAAATTAATTTCTACAATCCGGTCGTAATATTTTTCCGGAGCGGCAACAACTTCCTTGTCCGGCGCCAAAAATTCCGCGACCCCTTCCGCGAGCGAAGCAACATCGGCGCGTTCTGTTGCACGAAGATAATCCGCCATCCGGGAATCAAACGGAAAAACAGAGGTCGTCGCTCCGATCTCCGCCCCCATATTGCAGATGGTCCCTTTCCCCGTGCATGAAATGGATTTCGTCCCTTCGCCGAAATACTCGATAATCGCTCCCGTTCCCCCTTTCACCGTGAGGATGCCGGCAACTTTCAGGATGACATCTTTTGCAGATGTCCAGCCGTTCAACTTTCCGGTCAGGCGCACGCCTATCACTTTTGGAAATTTTAATTCCCACGGCATTCCTGCCATCACATCCACCGCATCGGCGCCTCCGACGCCGATGGCGATCATGCCAAGGCCTCCGGCGTTGGGCGTATGCGAATCCGTTCCGATCATCATCCCGCCGGGGAACGCATAGTTCTCGAGTACTACTTGATGAATGATTCCACCTCCCGGTTTCCAAAATCCGATGGCGTATTTATTCGAAACGCTCGCGAGAAAATCGTACACTTCCTTATTATCTTCACTTGCCCTCAACAGATCCCCCTTCGCACCTCCTTGTGCCTGGATAAGATGATCGCAATGGACGGTCGACGGGACAGCAACCCGTTTTCTTCCTGCCGACATAAATTGAAGTAGCGCCATCTGTGCGGTAGCGTCCTGCATTGCAACTCTGTCAGGAGCAAAATCGATGTACGAGGCACTCCTTTCTGCCGCCTTTGACGGCGTCCCAAAAAAATGGGCGTAAAGTATTTTTTCAGTTAACGTCGACGGCCGGCCAACGAGTTTTTTGGCGAGTTGAACCTTTGCCGGAAGTCCGGCGTACAATCTTTTGATCATTTCGAAGTCGAAAATCATAATAAAGCTTCCTTATCAGTGGGGTTGACGTGGCAAATTCCTGATATAAATATATGAATCCCCCGCCTTCTCTGCAAGAGATTACCTTGCACGGCAGTCGATTTTTCGTTATTTTTAATCGATTAGTGAGAGAAAAAGGATGCACGATGGGCGAGAGGCCTCAATCAGATTCTGATGTGCTGGACGATGTCATCGACGAGACGAAACTCAAGGAGCCGGTTCGAGCTATCTTGTTCAATGATGAAGTCCACACGTTCGATGAGGTTATCAACCAGCTCATCAAAGCATTGAGATGCGACCATGCAAAAGCAGAGGCATTAACCTGGGAAGTCCACAACACAGGCAAGTCGTGCGTATATACCGGCGAATTGACCCGGTGCCTGGAAATTACGCGCATCCTCGAAGAAATAGAATTGATGACTCAAATTGAAGTATAATTAAGGGAATTCAAATGAGACGAATGAACTTGATGATAATCGTGATGCTGCTTGTCTTCTCTGCATGCGGCAACGCAAACGAGTTGATCCCCTTCAAAGACACAACAACGTCGTGGGACGGTATAAAGAAAATCGCGGCTCAAGAGAAAAAATTAATCTTCATCGACGCTTATACCGATTGGTGCAGCTGGTGCAAAGTGATGGATAGAGAGACTTTTTCCGATACCGCCGTTGCAAATTTCATGAACGATAAGTTTGTTCCGGTACACTACGAGATGGAAACCGGATTCGGGTTGATCATGTCGGCAAAATACCGCGTCAATGCATTTCCGACATTCCTCATCTTTACGCCCGACGGGAAGCTCGTCAACCGAATTGTCGGATACCACAAATCAAAGGAGTTCCTTGAAAAACTCAACGTCGCCCTCGATCCTGCCAACCAGGATAATCTGACGGGAATATCGGCCGCACTTGACCCGGGATTCCCGCAATTTTACAAAGATTCATTCCTGAAAGGGAGCCTTCGAAAACGCCCTGATAGTGCAACGGTAAATTCCTACTTGGCCGCAGCACAGGATCTTTCGAACGAAGTTGCATGGTCGGTGTTGTATCGATTCAGTAACCTGGCAACCGAAAGATATAAAGATTTTGTCTATAAGAATTATGACCGGTTGAAAAAAATGTACGGCACGAACGACGTCGGGAACGCAGTAACCGCTTTTCTCTCGTCTGACCTCGCTGTCGCAATAAAAGCGAACGATGAGTCGGGATTGGAAAAATTACTTGCGACTTCGAAGAAATACTTTAGCTCGAACAATGAATTGCAGTTCAGCTACAGACTCGGATTTTATAGCGGAACGAAGCGATGGACATCATTCGCCAATCTTCTTGACAGCGCAAAGAATATTGGCAGCGGGCTTGATGAGAATGTGATGAACAACTGCAGCTGGATGGTTTACCAGCAGTGCGACGACAAAGAAGTCGTTGCCCGCGCAACGAAGTGGATGAGCGAAGTCGTAGAAAAGAGCCCAAAGTATATGCTGCTCGATACGTACGCGGCGCTCCTGTACAAAAGCGGCGACCTAAAAAAGGCAAAACTCTATGCAGAGACTGCGATTGAAACCGGGAAGAAGAACAAGGAAGACGTCCAGGAAACTGTAGAACTCCTGAAAAAGATCAATGGATCACTGGAAGAAAAGCCGTAGCCGCCAATGACTTCACCTGAAATTCGACAATCGTTTCTCGATTTCTTTGCGTCGAAACAGCACCGCATCATCCCGAGCGCGCCGGTGATACCGCACGGCGACCCTACACTCCTCTTCACGAACGCGGGGATGAATCAATTCAAAGAAATTTTCCTGGGAACCCGCAAAAGCGATTATACACGCGTCGCCGACACGCAAAAATGCATCCGTGTGAGCGGGAAGCACAACGACCTCGAAGAAGTGGGCCGCGACACGTACCACCATACGTTTTTCGAGATGCTCGGCAACTGGTCGTTCGGCGATTATTACAAAAAAGAAGCGATCGCGTGGGCATGGGAATTGCTGACGGGAGTGTGGAAACTTCCAAAAGAGCGTTTGTGGGCAACAGTATTTACAACTGACGACGAAGCGTTTGAACTCTGGAAAGAAGTTACGGACATCAATCCGTCGCACATTTTAAAATTTGGAGAAAAAGATAATTTTTGGGAAATGGGAGAAACCGGTCCGTGCGGACCCTGTTCAGAGATTCATATGGACTTAACCGCTGACGGCAGTGCAACTGCTTCGCTTGTCAATGCCGGCTCTCCTCAGATGATCGAAATCTGGAACCTCGTTTTCATCCAGAACAATCGTACCGCGAAGGGGGAACTCGAGAACCTTCCGATGAAACATGTCGACACCGGCATGGGATTCGAACGTGTCTGCGCGGTGATGGAGGCGAAGAAAAGCAATTTCAAACATCCTGCATCGAATTACGATTCGGATGTTTTCACTCCTCTGATTAAAAAGATTTCCGAAATTTCCGGAAAGCCGTACGGCCAAAACGACGAAGCCGATATTGCCGTGCGCGTCATTGCCGATCATATTCGTGCGCTCGCTTTCGCCATCGCCGACGGCGCCATTCCTTCCAACGAAGGGCGCGGATATGTA
>Ga0074045_10004887_pt1 | contig 11791 bp, 12 predicted proteins | sample BogForMeECP23OM2_FD_94442 | JGI IMG/M metagenome (GOLD analysis project Ga0074045, IMG submission 94442) | Bog forest soil microbial communities from Calvert Island, British Columbia, Canada - Bog Forest MetaG ECP23OM2 | ecosystem: Environmental > Terrestrial > Soil > Wetlands ...
CGGGCGTGTTGGGCATGGCGCGGATGACGGCCAGATCGCAGCCCGCAGCGTCCTCGATGGCGCGCGTCTTCACCGAGGCGGCGAACGACAGCAGCAGCTTGGAGGGCGTCAGGGCGGGAAGGATTTCGGCGATGAGGGCCGGGACCTGGGCCGGCTTGACGCCGAGCAGGATGACGTCTGCCTGACGGGCGGCGGCGAGGTTGTCCGTGCCGACGTTGACGCCGAACTGCGCCGAGAGCGCCAGTGCGCGGTCGGGATGCTGCACGGTCGCGACAAGCTGGTCTGGGAGCAGAAGATTGTTCTTGAGGAAGGCCTGCAACAGAATGCCGCCCATCTTGCCCGCGCCCAGGATGGCGACGCGCAGGTTGGGGAGTACAGACGCGGGGACTGGAAGTTCGTAGGTGTCAGCGCTCATTCTCTCAGGCTACCAGAGTCGGCGTTGCGGGCGCAGGGGGAAATCCGTGCGGAGAGGGAAATGCGGGTGGAGGGCGCGATGCGTAGACAATTCAGATGTTGAACGCAGGCGCGAAGAAACAGGCGGGATGCCGAAACGGTAAAATATCGCTAGAGCCGTTGTTCGCGTGCGATAAAGGATTCCAATCGGCGCGCATGAGGCATAGGATTCTGCTGGTAATAGTTTCGGCCGACTCCATGGAGGTTTGCGATGCTGAAGCTTCTGTTCGTTCTCCCCTCGCTGATGTTTCTAGCTCTCCTGTCGCAGGGGCCGGCTGCTCCTCCAGCCCAGACTGCGCCTCCCGCCCAGACTGCACCTCCAGCCCAGACTGCGCCTGCCGATCAGAGTGCGCCTGCCGATCAGACTGCACCTCCCGCCCAGACTGCGCCTCCCGCCCAGACTGCGCCTCCCACCCAGGCTGCGCCTCCCGCACAGGCTGTGTCGCAGAACAATCCGGTAAAACCCACGGCCGAATCGCAGGCCCACGCCAAAGAAACCTACAAGATCGATTGCGCGATGTGCCACGGAGAGAACGGCAACGGCAAGGGAGACCTCGTCGGCGATATGGGCCTGAGTCTCAAGGACCTGCGCGACCCGGATACGCTGAAGGACAAGACGGACGGGGAACTCTACACGCTCATCCACGACGGCAAGGGCAAGATGCCCGCCGAAGGCGACCGCGCCAAGCCGGACGACGTGTGGAACCTGGTGGTCCTGCTGCGCTCGTTCGCCAAGAAATAGTCAGACGGTTCGGGCTGGACGCACACTAATCGCTATAAGACTGCGATGAATGGAGTACCCGGCTATTTGTTTAAGGTCCGGCCGTCACCGGCTAGACGGCGCGAATCTCCAGCGTCTTTCCCAGGGCCTTCATCGCACCGGCGATCCCATCGATCTTCGAGGTGTGATGGAGATTGGTCAGCCGGTTGATGTCCTGCGGTGTGGTTTGCAGCCGGCGCGCGAGTTCTGCTGGGCGAACTTGCTGGCGGGCCATCTCGTTCAGCAGCAGAACTTTCGCCGAGAGGCTGAGGGGAAGCTCCACAACGTGCTGCCGCTGCTTTGCAGGCGAAGGCATGGGCACAGGTCGCTTGTCCTCAAAGTAGAAATCCATCGCAGACTCCAGTGCTTCCGCAGCCATGGCCAGCGCCTCTTCCACGGTTTCGCCCTGGGTGATCGCTTCGGGGATATCGCAAAAGGTGACGACAAAGCCGCCAGATCCCTTCGCGGGTGTCAACCTTACCGGATACGCAAGCATATGTCTCTCCCTTATTTCAGGCCTAGCTGTTTCTTGATGGCTTCGACCAAGCCTATCTTGAGTTCCTTGCCATGCATCGGCAGGATCGAGGCTTTACCGTTCAGCCTGACCTTCAGATGCGACCCTTTTCCGGGCTTGAAGGTCGCTCCCTGATCTGCCAGCCAACGCTTGAACTCGGCACTCTTCATCGATTCAAATATAAACAAAAATGATTACTAAATCAAGGAAGACGAACCCCGAGACAGGCAGATTTGGCAGTTACGGGGTGGGCTTTTGTGGGGGGAGCTGGGATTGAATCCAGGCGTTGACCTGGGCTTCGAGGACGTCCAGCGGCAGCGCGCCGGAGTCGATCACAACGTCGTGGAAGGCCTTGAGGTCGAACCGGGGGCCGAGGGCTGATTTAGCGCGGTCGCGCAGTTCCAGAATCTTGAGTTGGCCCATCTTGTAGCCGAGCGCCTGCGCGGGCCATGCGATGTAACGGTCCACCTCAGACTGGATGTTGGTTTCATCGAGGCCGGAGTGGTCGTGGAAGTAGTCCACCATCTGCTGGCGCGTCCAGTGCTGGGAGTGGACGCCGGTGTCCACCACCAAACGAATGGCGCGCCACATGTCGGCCTCCAGCCGTCCGTAGTCGGAGTAGGGGTCCTGATAGAAGCCGATCTCATTGCCCAGTCGCTCGCTGTAGAGCGCCCAGCCCTCGGTGTAGGCGGTGTAGTAGGACTGCCGGCGGAAGGCGGGAAGGCCGGTCAGCTCCTGCTGGATGGAGATCTGCAGGTGGTGGCCGGGGATGCCTTCGTGGTAGGCGACCGCCTCGACTCCGGCCAGCGAGCGGTCGGCGAAGTGGTAGGTGTTGATGTTGACCTGGCCGGGACGGCGGCCGTCGGGCGTGCCTTGATCGTAGAAGGCGGCGGCCTGATTGGGGGCCATGTAGTCCGGCATGGCGACGACTTCGAGCCTGGCCTTGGGCAGCGTTCCGAAGAGCTCCGGCAGGCGGGGCTGCATCTGCGCGATGTAGCGGCGGTAGGCGTCGAGCAGAGCGTTGGCGGAGGCGGGGTGGAGTTTGGGGTTGGCCTTGAGCGCGGCGTTGAAGGACTTCTGATCACTGAAGCCCAGCTTGTGCACGATGGCTAACATTTCAGCCTGATCGCGCGCGACCTCGGCGAGGCCGATCTGGTGGATCTCCGCGGCGGATTTATTCAGCGTTGTGGACTGGCGGATGCGGAAGGCGTAGTAGGCAGCGCCGTCGGGCAGGGCCGAGATGCCGGGGTCGGTGCGGCAGTTGGGAATGTAGGCGACGGCCAGGAACTTGGCGAAGCGCTGGTAGGAGGGGAGAACTTTGTTCGCGATGGCGTCGAAGACGGCTTCCGTGATGCGCTTCCGGTCTTCCGGCCCGACGGACTTGGGGAAATTTTTCAGCGGCTGGGCGAAGGGGCTGTCGGCCGGCTTCTGGGCGGCGATGGACTGGGTCTCGGCGAGGGCCTTCTGCATGAGGAACTGCGGCGGCGTGCGGTGGTCGTCCAGGCCGGACTGCAGGTTGGTCATGATCTGCGAGAAGGCGACGGGAACTTTGGCGAGGCGCGCGATGTAGTGGTCGTAGTCGTCACTGGTGTCGAAGGAGGTGTGCGCGGCGAGCTGGGGCAGGTCGAGTTGCAGGCCCTCGTACTGGTTGACGGGCATCTCCCATTCCTTGTATAACGCGGCCTCCTGGTCATCGCTGAGCGAACGCAGCATGAGCTCGGCGGAGAGCTGTTCCTGGTGCGGGAGGCCCGTGGTGTCGATGGCAGCGAGCCGCTCGATGAAGGCGCGGCCGCGGGCCAGCGATTCGTTGTACGCGCGGGGAGAGAAGTCGGTGAGCTGGTCGTCGTAGCGATTGTCGCCGAGGGTTGTGGCGTACTCGGGGGAGTGGCGGAGCTTGTCCTGCCATATCTCGTCGAAGAGGCGGGAGAGATCGCGCGAGCGGGCGGCGATGTCCTGGTTGAGATTCTGCGCGGGGACGGCGGCGGGAGTGGGCGCGGGCGCGGCGCGCAGTTGTGCGTGGAGCGGATACGCGGCAGATGCGCAGAGCAATAGGACGATGCAGAGATTCTTCATTCGACTTCGAACCCTCGGGGCGGAAAGACGCCTGCATCGAGTGTATCGAGGTTGAGAAAAAGATTTTTTGATGGCTAGCCGGCGCGGGATTCGCTGGAGACGGAGCTGGCGTCCAACATGCGGTAGAGGGTGGAGCGGCTGATGCCGAGCAGCTCGGCGGCGCGCAGCTTGTTTCCTCCGCAGCGGGTGAGGACGTCGAGGACGTGCTGCTGGATGACGTCGTGCAGGCGCTCGATGTGGATGGCGGGCGGCCGGGGTGGGGCGGCGGAGGCGGGTTCGACCAGCGCCAGCAGGTGGCGCGGCTCGACGACGGCCCCCTCGGCGAGTGCGGCGGCCTGGGCGACGACGCGTTCCAGTTCGCGCAGATTGTTTGGCCAGAGGCGCTCCTGCAGTTGGACCAGGGTGGATTTGGCGAGCAACTTGGGGGCCTGGCCGGTCTCGTCGGCGATCCTGCGCAGCAGCCACGCGGCCAGGACGGGAATGTCCTCGACGCGCTGGCGCAGCGGCGGGACCATGATTTCGACCGCGGAGAGGCGCGCGTAGAGGTCCTGGCGGAACTGGCCGATGGCGGCCAGAACGCGCAGGTCGCGATCGGTGGAGGCGAGAATCCGGGTGTCAATCCGTGCGGGCTCGCCGCGGCGAAACTCGCTGCGGCTGGCTGGCTGTGGGAAGTTGCGCCGCTCCTCGCAGGCGCGGATGAAGCGGAAGAGCGCGGCCTGCAGGGTGAAGGGAAGCTCTCCGACGCTGTCCAGGTAGAGCGTGCCGCCGTTGGCGGAGTTGAGCAGCGAGGCGGCGGTTGGCGAGGATGCGGAGCGTGTTGATTCGCCTTTGGCGATGGATTCGGCGAGCGCGCTGGCGTTGGCGGCGATGAATGGGCCGCCGGAGCCGGGCGAGAGGGCGTGAATGGCGCGCGCGACGAGCTGCTTGCCGGAGCCGGTCTCGCCGCGGATCAGCGCGGTGCGGAAGTAGGGGGCGATGCGCTGGATCTGCGAGCGCAGGCGGCGGATGGCAAGGCTTTCGCCCAGCAGCACCGGGTCGCGCTGGATGTTGCGGGAAGAGGAGGCGAGCGCGGAGCCCGCAGGGTCCGGATTCTGCGAATCGGAGAGCGGTTGCCGCAAAGAACCTGCGGAGATGAAGTGGCTGCTCGACATGGCTTACACTCCTCATCGGCGCAAAACGCGTTTCAGATGAGGGGGGAGGAAGGAAAAGAGAGGGGAAACCGGGTGCAGGCAGATGCCAGCCGGCGGTTAGAAATTTCTAACCGGGCGCAGTTCTTCGGGCGGCGATAAATTGCTCGCCGGAGACGTGTTTTCCCCTTGATCCGCGGAATGCCTGTGCCGGGCGCTACACGGCTGCGGTGGCGCAGTAGGCGTCGAAGGCGCGGGTCAGCTCCTGGGCGATGGCGGGCGCGGTGGAGCTCTCGATCGCCGAGCGCTGCATCAGGTAGACAAGCTGGCCGTCGCGCAGGATGGCGACGGCGGGCGAGCTGGGCGGATTGCCGGCCAGGTAGTCGCGGGCGCGCTGGGTGGCGTCGGCGTCCTGCCCGGCGAAGACGGTGACGGCCTGGTCGGGCGTGGTTGTGTGCTGCATGGCAAGACGCACGGCGGGACGCATCTTTCCGGCGGCGCATCCGCAGATGGAGTTGACCACCAACAGGGTGGTCCCAGGCAGGGCCAGCGCGGAATCGACATCGTCGGCGGTGCGGGCCTCCTGAATGCCGGCGCGGGTCAGCTCTTCGCGCATTGGGATCAGCATGATCTCTGGGTACATAAGTCTCCTCCGGAGGAAGCGGGCCTGGTGGGGTGTTGTTTTTGCCCCTGTAGTTGGATGACATGGGAGTAGCGACGGATGCAGAGTTCGTGCAATTCGCTGGCTGCAAGGGGCTGGTTGCTCTACTCTGGTTGCGTGACGATTCAGGAGAATGTATCGCTGGCGCAGTACACCACGCTGGGGGTGGGCGGACCGGCGCGCTGGCTTGTGGAGACGGGCGGCGAGGACGAAATCCTGGCGGCGGTGCGCTTTGCGCGGGCGCGGGGCGTCCCGTGCTTCATCCTGGGCGGGGGCAGCAACCTGCTGGTGAGCGATGAGGGATTTCCCGGAGTGGTGGTCCGCGTGGCGGGCGGCGGGCTGGATTGGGTCGAGGCGGGCGACGGAACGGCGAGCCTTACAGTGGGCGCGGGGGCCGAGTGGGACGCGATGGTGCGGCTTGCGGTGGAGAAGAACGGCGCGGGCGTGGAATGCCTGGCCGGGATTCCCGGCAGCGTGGGAGGGACTCCCGTGCAGAACGTGGGAGCGTACGGGCAGGAGGTCTCGCAGACCATCGTCCGCGTGCGCGCGCTGGACCTGGCGGCGGAGAAGGCGGTCGATCTCACGGCTGCGGAGTGCGGCTTTGGCTACCGGCGCAGCCTCTTCAATACATCCGGGCGGGGGCGTTACGCGATCACGCGCGTGGAGTACAGGCTGGCGATTGGGGCCAAGCCGCTGCTGGAGTATCGCGATGTGAAGCAATATTTTGCGGAGCGCGGAGTTGCGCGGCCAACGCTTGTGGAGACGGCTGCAGCGGTGCGTGAGATTCGCGCGCGCAAGGGGATGCTGCTGGTGGCGGACGATGCGGACTCGCACAGCGCGGGGTCGTTCTTCAAGAACCCGGTGGTGCGGGTGGATGTGGTGGCACGGCTGGCTGCGACCGCGGGCTGCCGGGTTGCGGATGTTCCTCAGTTTCCGGCTGGCTGGGGATACGCGGCGGAGGATTGCGTAGTGAAGCTGTCGGCAGCCTGGCTGATCGAGCTGGCGGGCTTCGGCAAGGGGTTTGCGATGGGCCGGGCGGGGCTGTCGACGAAGCATGTGCTGGCGATTGTGAACCTCGGAGGAGCGACGGCGGCGGAGATCGTCGCGCTGCGGGATGCGGTGATCGAAGGCGTGCGCGCGCGGACGGCGGTCCGGCTGGAGCAGGAGCCAGTGCTGCTGGGATTTGCGGCGGCGGGCTGACTCGGCTGGATCAGATGGGCGTGGTGGACGGAGCGTGGGGGAGGGAAGCGCGCGGCGTATCCTTGGGAAGATTCCACCTCATGCGATAGGCTAAAGGCAAGACAATGAGCGCGACCCATCAACTGCGATGCACAAACTGCGGGGCGAGGATTGCCACGGAGGCGGTGCGCAGCGATTTTCGCTGCCCGGAATGCAATGGGCTGTACGAGGTGATCTATCCCTGGAGCGAGGGAGCAGGGCCGTGGAATGCGGGCGCGGGGAGCGCCAACCCTGCCAGCAGTCCATCCGCAAATTCTTCCGCAATTCCTTCCTCCACTTCTTCCGCGAACCCTCCTTCTGAGGTGCGCCTGCCCAACCCCGGCGGGATGCGCCATCTGTGGCAGGAGCGGCGGACATCGACGATGCCGGTGGACCAGAGCGGCGTCTGGCGATTCCGCGAGCTGCTGCCGATTGTGCGCGACGTGGAGCGCGTGGTGACGCTGCGCGAAGGAAACACGCCTCTCTACGAGATGCCTCGCTCGGCGGAGCTGGCCGGCGTGGACTGGCTGCTGGCCAAGCACCAGGGGATGAACCCGACCGGCTCGTTCAAGGACACCGGAATGACGGCGGCGCTCTCGGTTGCCGTGGAGCGCGGCTTTCAGTGGGTGGCGTGCGCGTCGACCGGCAACACTTCGGCTGCGATGGCGGCCTACGCGGCGCGCGCGGGACTGCGCTGCATTGTGTTTATTCCCGAGGGAAAGATTGCGTGGGGCAAGCTCTCGCAGTCGATGGACTATGGTGCGCTGACGGTGCAGTTGAAGACCGACTTCGATGGATGCCTGAAGCTGCTGACGAAGCTCGTGCAGCAGTTCCCCATCTACCTGCTGAACTCGGTGAACCCGTACCGGCTGGAGGGGCAGAAGACCCCGGCGATGGAGATTGTGGAGCAGATGGAGTGGCAGGTCCCGGAGCATCTGGTTGTGCCAGGTGGCAACCTGGGCAACTCGTCGGCGCTGGGCAAGGGATTTCTGGAGATGAAGCACCTGGGTCTGATCCAGCGCGTGCCCAGGATCAGCGTGATCCAGGCGCAGGGCGCGAACCCGCTCTATCGCTGGTTCGGCGACGAGAACCGCGAGATGCAGCCGGTGAAGGCGGAGACGCGGGCGACGGCGATCCGCATCGGAAATCCGGCGAGCTGGCGGAAGGCATCGCGCGTGATCGAAGAGACGGGCGGATGGTGCGAACAGGTGAGCGAGCAGGAGATTGCGCTGGCCAAGGCGGAGATTGGCGCCGAGGGCGTGGGCTGCGAGCCCGCGTCGGCGGTGACGCTGGCCGGGCTGAAGAAGCTGGTGGCCGCGGGCCGCGTCGCGCGCGAGGAGCGCGTGGTGCTGGTGCTGACCGGACACACGCTGAAGGACCCGCAGTACACCATCGACTATCATCGCGGTGAGCTGCTGACGGCGGCGGAGATTGCGGGCGCGACCGAGGCCGAGCGGGTGCGTCATGCGGCCCTGCGCAAGCCTCCGCTGGTTCTGGAGGCGGACGAGTCGGTGGTGCTGCGCGCGCTCGAAGAGCGCATGGCGACTGTGAATGCGGCGGGTCAACAAGCGACGCCCGGAACTACAAAATGAGCGAGAGCGAGGGGCGGAACTTGGGCCGGATTTCGACTGACAATGAGTGCGCACTGCCGGGCGCGGTTCGGCTGCGGCTGCCTGCCAGCAGCGCGAACCTGGGGCCGGGATTCGATGCTCTGGGAGTGGCGATGGCGATCGCGCTGACCATCGAGGCGCGTGCGTCGCAGGCGCTGGGCGGGTCGGACGCGACCCTCCCCGAGTTGACGATTGTGGCGACCGGGCGCGACGCGGAGCGCTGCGCGCGCACCCGGAACAACATGATCTTCGAGACCTATCGCGAGGTGCTGCAGAGTGCGGGTCGCGCCCTGGTGCCGCTCGCTCTGCGGATCCACAACGAGATTCCGCTGAGTATGGGTTGCGGGTCGAGCGCGGCGGCGCGGCTTGGCGGAGTGATGCTGGCCAACCACTTCGGCGGGCTGGGCTGGAGCCTGCGCGCCTGCATCGAGGAGGCTACGCGGCGGGAGGGCCATCCCGACAATGTGTCGGCGTGCGCGCTGGGGTATATCACAGTGTCGGTGGTTGCCGATGGATCGGTGACCTCGGCCGTGTGTGGCGAGAGCCTGGCATGGAAGCTGCTGCTGGCGCTTCCGACGGTCAGCCTGCCGACCGAGGAGGCTCGGGCGATGCTGCCCGCCGAGTACAGCCGGGTGGATGCGGTGGCCAACGTGCAGCGGACCGCGCTGCTGGTGGCGGCGTTCGCTCTGGGACGGGGCGATCTGCTGCAGGTGGCGATGCTGGACCGGATGCACCAGCCATACCGCATGGAGGCCTGTCCACTGCTGGACCGGCTGCTGCCGATGGCGGGCAGGTCTGGCGTGCTGGGCGTGGCGCTCAGCGGAGCCGGGCCGGGTGTGCTGCTGGTGGTCGAGGCGGATGCCCCGGCCGGCGAGATTGCCGAGCGGATTCGGCAGACTGTGGGTGACCCGGCGCTGGAGATCGTTGAGACAAGCATCGGCCCGGGCGCGACCGAGGAGTTGGTCTAAGCGGTGGATGACAATCTCTCAAGTCCTCGGACCGATTTGAACCTCGCGCACCACTCGCGCATCTATTATGAAGAGAGATTGGATCGCGCATTTATGATGAAGTTGGATTGAATCTCAAGTCGGAGGAAAGACGCATACTTGTCCGCTGGGACGAGGTGCGGGAGGAGCGGCAGATGGCTGGACAGTTTGTGACGGCGGTAAGCGACGCGGAGTTTGAGAAGGAAGTGCTGCAATCGGAGCAGCCCGTGCTGGTGGACTTCTGGGCCGCCTGGTGCGGGCCGTGCCGCGCGCTGGCGCCGGTGGTCGACGAGGTTGCATCGTTCTACAACGGCAAGTTGAAGGTGGTGAAGATGGATGTGGACGCCAACACAGCCACGCCCATGCGTTATGGCATTCGCGGCATTCCCACGCTGCTGCTCTTCAAGGGGGGCAAGGTTGCCGAGCAGCATGTGGGCTTTGTGCCCAAGGACACGATCGACAAGTCGATTGTGAAGTTGCTGGCGTAGCGGTTTTTCGCTTTAAGTTGTGATACGGGACTGCCTGGCAGCCGGTCGCGCTGCCGGGCAGTTTTTTGCCTGCGCGGAGATGATTCCGGCGCGAAATGCTAGACTCAGCACGGAATGTTGGAATGGATGATCTTTCGCGCGGTGCTGGTGGCCTTCTTCATCCTGGCCAACAGCTTCTTCGTGGCCGCGGAGTTCGCGCTGATCAGCGTGCGCCAGACGCGCATGGAGCAGTTGCTCGCGCTGGGCCGGCCGGGCGCGCGCACCGCGCTGCACCTGAAGCGCAACCTCGACGATTTTCTGCCCGCGGTGCAGTTCGGCGTCACCCTGGCCGCGCTCGCGCTGGGCTGGATCGGCGAACCGGCGGTGGCCGGAATGCTGCTGGCCGCGGCCGGGCACTGGCTCAGCGTGCTGCCGCCGCACCCGCTGCTTTACGCGCACACGCTTGCCATTGTGATTGCGTTTGCGGCGATCACATATTTTGAGGTGCTGCTGGGCGAGCTGGTGCCGAAGTCGCTGGCCCTGCAACGCGCCGAGCGCATCGCGCTGGCCGTGGCCGGGCCGATGGACGTCTTCATCCGCATGACCCGGCCGGCGGTGCGCCTGATGAACCGCTCGGCGGCGCTGGTGCTGCGCCTCTTCCGCGCGCCGCTGCACGGCGAGGGACAGGTGCACTCGCCCGAAGAGCTGAAGATGATCGCCACGGCCACGCGCCGCATGGGCCTGCTTCCCGTATTTCAGGAGGAGATCATCCATCGGGCCATCGAGCTGAACCACGTTACGGTGCGCGAGATCATGACTCCGCGCGGCAAGATCTTCTCGCTCGCCGCCGACATGCCCATCGAACAGGCCAGCGCGCGCATTGTGGAGGAGCAGCACTCGCGCGTCCCGGTCTACGAGGGGGCGAGCGGCGCGGCGGCTGGAGGGATGGCCGACCCCGACCGCATCGTCGGCGTGGTCTACTCCAAGGACATCTCGCGGCTGATGCACCTTCGCGCGGTTGCGCTGGGCCTCGGCGGCGCGGTCAACGCTAGTCTGACGCTGCGCCAGGTGATGCGCGACGTTTTTGTGGTGCCGGAGACCAAGCTGGCCGTCGAGCTGCTACAGGAGTTTCAGCAACGCCGCCGACAGATCGCCGTCGCGGTCGATGAGTTCGGCTCGACCGTGGGCATCGTTACGGCGGAGGACATTCTGGAACAGGTGGTGGGCGAACTGGAAGACGAGTTCGACATTGCCGCGCGCACGGTTGACTTCAACGCGGCGGGGGTGATGGCGCTGGACGGCAGCACCACGCTGCGCGACCTGGGAACGCAACTGCACTGGACGTTTCCCCGCGAGGCTGGAGTGGAGACGCTGGCGGGATTCCTGCTGACCCAGCTCGGCCATCTGCCGGATGAGGGCGAGAGCGTGGAGTACGCAGGCCGCCGCTTCATCGTCGCCGAGATGGCCGGCCGCCGCATCGCTCGCGTGCGAGTGGAGACCATCGTCCCCACCCCAACAAGTCCCTCGACAACGAACTGATCCCAAATAGAAACAGCTTGACACCGCGTAATCGCTCGATTACAGTCAGTCTATGTTCTCGATCAGACCGCATCCCCAGTTCACCGCCTGGATTGAGGACCTGAAGGATGAGACGGTACGCGGCGTGATCGTGGCCAGGGTCAAACGGTTGGAACGCGGATTGATGGGAGACGTTGAGCCTGTCGGCGACGGCGTATCCGAGTTGCGTATGCATCTGGGCGCGGGTTGGCGCGTGTACTTTACACAGCGCGGCAGGCAACTGATTGTGTTGCTTGTTGGCGGCTCGAAGCGCACACAGAAGAGAGACATAAAGCGCGCCAAGGAACTGGCCGCAATGCTCGATTGAGCAGAGGGAAAATCATGAGCAAACGCATTAAAGCGAC
>Ga0074045_10004890_pt1 | contig 11790 bp, 14 predicted proteins | sample BogForMeECP23OM2_FD_94442 | JGI IMG/M metagenome (GOLD analysis project Ga0074045, IMG submission 94442) | Bog forest soil microbial communities from Calvert Island, British Columbia, Canada - Bog Forest MetaG ECP23OM2 | ecosystem: Environmental > Terrestrial > Soil > Wetlands ...
GGTTTCGGCAAGCGCGGCATTCAGGGAATGATTTATACGATTCAGTATGCCCGCGAGTACAAAGTGCCGTATTTCGGCATTTGCCTGGGGATGCAATGCGCCACCATCGAATACGCGCGCGATTTGGCGAACTTGAAACAAGCGGACAGCACGGAATTCGATCCGCAAACGCCGAACCGCGTGATCTACAAATTGCGCGAACTCCTGGGCGTGGACGAAATGGGCGGCACGATGCGCCTGGGCGCTTGGCCATGCAAGCTGGAGCCCGGCTCATTTGCGCACAAGGCTTACGGCAAGATTGAGATCAGCGAGCGCCACCGCCACCGCTACGAATTCAATCGCGAATACGAGAAGGTGCTGACGGCCGCCGGACTGAAAATCACCGGGCGCACGCCGGACGAAAATTACGTGGAAATCGTCGAGGCGCCCAACCATCCCTGGTTCCTCGGCTGCCAGTTCCATCCGGAGTTCAAGTCCAAGCCATTCGACCCGCACCCCTTGTTCGCGGCATTCATCGGCGCGTCGCTGGAGCACAAGCTGCAGAAGTCGCGGCCCGCGGCTCCCGCCCCGGCCGGTGGAACGCAGCCTCACGCGCCCGCTCTACGCGCCACGCCGCACGCGGCTGCCTAGCAAGCCTGTTTGACGCTTTTGGCCGGACTCAATACTGCAATCAGCGGATAAGCGAGCGGCATGAGGATTATCGCCCAAATGGCTCGCTCCTCGATTTTGAGCAAATCGTTTTTCCGTTTCACTTTGGCAAGTGCAGACGCATTCTCGGCAGTAGGATTCTTGTACCAAGCAAATAAGGCTTGGTTGTACTCTCGACGGTGAACAAACCCTGGCACAAAGAGTGCGCAGATGAATGCGCATGCGTAGGAAAGCAAAAGACGAGTCAGAACTCTTTTGAGTTTCACCACGAACAGTGTACCTGGCCATTCCGAATCGCTCAATGGAACTGAGTTCGTTGTTTCGAAGGTCGCAAATCAGCGAAGCAATTGACCGGGGCAGCGCTTGCGCCAAATTTGGCGTTGCACTACACTGTAGTGCATGAAGACGGAAGTCTATAGCTGGCGGCTATCCCGCGGGCTCAAGTCCGATCTGGAGCGGGCCGCACGCGCTCGCAAAGTCCGGGTGTCGGCTCTTCTAGACGTGGCCGTGCGCGAATGGCTGGCCAAGAACGCCGTGGATATTACCGACGACGAGGAACAAAAGCGACTCCATGCGGCCGTTGCGCCCTATCTCGGCTGCATCCGGGGAGGCAACCCGCGTCGTGCCGAAACTGCCAGCAAAACAGTGAAAGAAATTCTGCGTCGCCGTTATGGCCGCTAATCTTCTGATCGATACAGGGGCCATTCTCGCCATATTGGACAAAGATGACCGCTGGCATGCTCCATGCCTTGAGACCTTTCTCCAGTTGCGCCTGCCTGCGCTGACTTCGGAAGCGGTCTTGACTGAAGTGTTCCACCTAGTGAAGCGCTCTCGCACCCAACTGGAGACGGTTTGGAAATTCCTTCGTCCGGGCGCCGTCGCGCTCGCAACCATTGAACACTCGGAATTGCATCATGTTGAGGCGTTGATGTTGCGCTATCGGGATCATCCGATGGATTTCGCCGACGCAACCTTGGTCTACCTTGCTGAGCGCGAGTCGCTTTCGGTCGTTTTCACAATCGATCGTGCTGACTTTGAGACATACCGAATTAGCGGCAAACATCGGTTCCAGATTCTTCCCATTGAACGGCCTTGACCGCGCCTGTGATATCTTCGTTCTGTAAATGAGCGCCTCTCACGAAATCTCGCTCGGCTCCCTCCGCCTCGGCGGGGGCAACCCGCTGTTCCTGATTGCGGGGCCGTGTGTCATCGAGTCCGAGGCGCATGCGCGGATGATGGCGGAGCGCGTGGCGAAAATCGCGGCGGATGCGGGAGTGCCGTTCATCTTCAAGGCTTCGTACGACAAGGCCAACCGGTCCTCCGTGAAGTCCTACCGCGGCCCGGGGCTGGTGGAGGGTTTGCGCATCCTTGGCAAGATCAAAGCCGATTTGCATTTGTCGATTCTCACGGATATACATGATGCTTCGCAGGCCGCGCCGGCCGCCGAAGTGGCGGACATCCTGCAGATACCGGCGTTTCTTTCGCGGCAGACCGATCTGCTTGTTGCCGCGGCCAAAACGGGGCGCGGCATCAATGTGAAGAAAGCACAGTTTCTTTCTCCTTGGGACATGGGCAATGTGGCGGAGAAAATTGCAGCCGCCGGTAACTCCAAGATTATTTTGACGGAACGGGGCGCGTGTTTCGGCTACAACAACTTGGTTGTAGATATGCGTGCATTCCCGGTGCTCCAGAAACTTGGCTACCCCGTTGTCTTTGACGTGACCCACTCCGTGCAGTTGCCCGGCGGACAGGGCCAGGTGAGCGGCGGCCAGCCCGAATTTATCGAACCGCTCGCGCGCGCGGGTGTGGCCACGGGTGTGGACGGTATTTTCCTTGAGACCCACGACAATCCCGCCGCCGCACTTTCCGACGGGCCCAATGCCCTGCCGCTGGCGCAGCTTCCGCAGCTGCTGGCGCGCTTGAAAGAGCTTTCCACTCTTGTTCGCCGCTGGAGCAACGCATGAGCCTCGAAACCGCACGGCGGGTTCTGCGCATTGAAGCGCAGGCCATTCAGGATGTGCTGGCGCGGCTCGATGCTTCTTTCGATCGTGCGGTCGAACTGCTCTTCGCTTGCAAGGGACGAGTGGTGGTGACGGGGATGGGGAAATCCGGGCTGATCGGCCGGAAGATTTCCGGAACGCTCTCGAGCACCGGCACGCCCTCGTTCTTTTTGCATCCTGCGGACGCGTTGCACGGGGATCTGGGAATGCTGGCGCGTGGCGATTCCTTGCTGGCGATCAGCTACGGCGGTGAAACGGAAGAAATCCTGAATCTGCTGGAGACGCTGAAGCGCCTGGAGATCGCGATCGTTACAGTCACCGGGAATTTGCAGTCGACGCTGGCGGAAGCCAGCGATGTGGCGCTGGACGTCAGCGTGAAGGAAGAAGCGTGTTCGCTGAATCTTGCGCCCACGGCCAGCACAACCGTGGCCATGGCCATCGGCGATGCCCTGGCCATTTCCCTGCTGGAAAAGCGCGGGTTTCGCTCGGATGATTTCGCGGCGCTGCATCCCGCCGGGCGCCTTGGCAACAAACTTCTGCGCGTGGAACACTTAATGCACTCGGGCGATGCCTTGCCGCGCGTGGCGTGGGACACGGCGATGCCCGCCGTGTTTCATGAAATGTCCGCCAAGAAACTTGGTATGACCACTGTAATCACCTCCGAGGGCAAGCTGGCGGGCATCCTGACGGATGGCGATCTTCGCCGCTTGATGGAAAAACATGGCGGCGCCACGCTTGCCATGACTGCGGGCGATTGCATGGTGCGCACGCCGCAGACCATTGGTCCAAAGCTGCTGGCCAGCGAAGCCCTGAACCTGATGGAAAAGAGAAAAATTACTTCCGTGGTGGTCGTTGAGCCCGCCTCGCAAAAAGTAGTGGGCGTCGTACACCTCCATGACCTGTGGACGCTCGAACTTATGTAGTTCTGGAGTAAAACATGGCTGCCCTGCCCGCCGTTACAGTTTCTGCTCCTCCCTTTCTGAACTCCCCTCAGGAAATCGAAAAACGCGTCAGCCTTGGACAGATCCGCTGGGCTGCCCCGCTGCTGTTCCTTCCCGCGCGCATAGTGTTTATGATCGTCAGCCAGGCTGTTGTCGCGGGTTTCCTGCGATTGCAGGGCCGTGCTTCTCCGTGGCATGCCACCTATCCCTGGTGGACCGTCTGGGGCACGCTCGTGGACGTGGGCTGTCTCACTTGTCTCTTTTTTCTAACCCGGCGTGAAAACCTTCGCATTCGCGATCTCCTGGGACCTTTGCCTCGCTGGGTTGTGCTTAAAGGCATCGGTTGCTTTGCACTTGTCTTTCCCTTTTTTCTTTTGGGCGGCCCTCTCGCCGCATGGATCCTCTACCACTCCTGGCAGGCGCCTATGACTGCAGGAGAAGTCTGGGGGCGCCATCTGCCTCTTTGGGGCGTTCTCTATTCGCTTCTGATTTGGTGGCCCATTTGGTCGGTCACGGAGGAGTTTACCTATCAGGGCTACCTCGCCGCGCGCCTCGCCGCCCTTTCCCGCCATCGCTGGGTCGTATACTGCCTGGTGGGATTCTGGTGGGCGTTGCAGCATAGTTTTCTCCCGTTCATACCCGACTGGCGGCTCGTTCTTTACAGGTTTCTTGCCTTCCTTCCCGGTGTGCTCGTCTTCGTGGCAATCTACTTACGCACGCGAAGACTTGCCCCGCTCATTGTGGCGCACTGGATGATGGACATATCCGCAGCGGTGATGACCCTCTCGTTCTAAGTGGGTAGCTTTTTCCGCTGACTGAGTTCTTGCAGTTCTCATGACTGACTTCTGATATCTCTCCTGATTCCTGCTAAGATTCAGGATTCATCACCCAACGGAGGCCCAATTGGCTCGCGCCCAGAAGATATCTCCTGCACTCAAGAAACGCGCAGCGAAGATCAAGCTGCTGCTTATGGACGTGGACGGCACCATGACCGATGGCGGCGTCACGCTGCTGTCGCAGCCGGACGGAGCCGCGCTGGAGATCAAAACGTTTGACGCGCACGACGGTCAGGGCCTCACGCTGGCGCAAACCGCAGGGCTCAAAACAGGCTTCATCACCGGCCGCGAAAGCCCGGCACTCCTGCGGCGCGCGCACGAAATGCGCATGGACTACGTGTATATGAAAATCCCGGTGAAGCTGCCCGCGTACGAAGAAATCCTGCAAAAGACCGGCTTGCCGGATGATGCGGTGGCGTTTGTGGGCGACGATCTTCCGGATATCCCGCTGATGCGGCGCGTGGGCCTGGCGGTGGCCGTGGGAGACGCGGTTGCCGACGTGAAAGAAGTTGCGCACTACACCACGCGCGCGCTCGCCGGCCACGGCGCGGTTCGCGAAGCCGTCGAGTTGATCCTCAAGTCCAAGGGCGTCTGGGAAGAGATGATCGAAAAAGCCCGCGCGTAGTGCTATCCTCTGCCAACCATGAGGCAGATCAAATATTTTGTCGCATCCAGCCTGGATAGCTACATTTCCCGCGAGGACGGCGGTGTGGACTGGCTCTTTATGGACCAGGACTACGGCATGAAGGAGTTCTTCGCCAGCGTGGATGTGGCCGTGATGGGCCGCAAGACCTACCAGAAGGCTCTGGAACTCTCGCCCTCCGGCCCCCTTTTTCCAGGAATGAAGAATTACGTATTCTCGCACCTTCTGCCCAAGGGAAAACGGGAACACATCGAAGTGGTTTCCGATCCCCCGGAACTCTGGGCGGAATCGGTGCGCGCCCAGCCCGGCAAAGATATTTGGCTTGTGGGTGGAGGGGAAATGGTGCGGGAGTTCCTGCAAAAGCGCCTCGTGAATGAGATCGGCATATCCATTCATCCACGGCTGCTGGGCGACGGCATTGCCCTGTTCGCGCAGCCGTATCCCGAGACGGAACTCGAATTGGTGCGTTCGAAACAATACCCGAGCGGGCTGCTGCAAGTTTTCTATCGCGTGCGTGGCAGCTTAGCCTGAGGTATGGCCCATGTGCCGGAGGCTCCAGAGAATGCTCTTCATGGTCATTGAACGCTTCAAACAAGGCGACGCTCAGCCCATTGGCGAACGATTCAAAAGGAATGGCCGAATGTTACCCGAGGGCGTCACCTACCAAGCGAGTTGGGTCGACGTGAGGGGAACATGCTGTTATCAAGTCATGGAAACACTAAATCCAGAATTGCTGAATACGTGGGTCCGCTGCTGGGAAGACCTGGTCGACTTTGACATCGTCCCCGTCTGCACTTCCGCTGAATTCTGGGCCAAGAAGCAACCTGAGTAAGCCTGCTCCTGTCTGAAGCCACCCTTGCAGCGCGTAAAGCAACTTGACTTTGTTACAGGCCGGTTACAGACTCTGCCAGACATGCCACCGCCCTCCCTTGGGCCAAAATTCTTGCGGTGCGCTCCACGTGGGGAAAAATCGAAATGAAAACCAACTATCTTGCCGTGGTTGTTGCAGCGGTTGCCTACTTTATTCTCGGGGGTCTTTGGTACGGCGTTCTGTTCAACAAAGCCTGGATGGCCCTGGAGCAGATGACCATCGAACAGGCGAAGAGTGTAAACCCCGCGATTCCTTATGTCGTTTCGTTTCTTCTGGAATTGCTGATCGCATACTCGCTGGCACAACTCTGCATCTGGCGCAATGCCAATACGGCCTCCCGCGGAGCGTCCGTCGGCGTCCTCGTGTGGATCGGCTTTGTGGGACCCATTGCGTTGATGACCTATATGTTTGAGATGCGCCCCAGAGCGCTGTATGCGATCAACGAGTTCTATCCGCTCGCGGGTCTGATTCTGATGGGCGCCATCCTGGGCGCCTGGACGAAGAAAACCGCGTAGCCTGCTTCGCTGACGTTTGCGCGGGTAATGGGTAAATACTATTGTCTCTCGCAGCGGCCCAACGCTAGAGTGGGAACCCCATGAACCGCATTCTCTTGTGGACAGGCGTTTCTTTCGGAGGGCTGGTGGTCCTTGCCTACATCGGCCTGAGCATTATGGCAGGCGGACCGAAAGACGCCATCCAAATGCTGCGGTTCGCCCTGCCGCACATGCACCGCGGAAAATTGAAGGTGGGTGACGGCGCCCCCGATGCGCAATTGGTGGCGCTGGATGGCGCAACGCGATTTCATGTTCGTGAGCGCAACCACGGGCGCCCGCTGGTGCTGGTCTTCGGCAGCTTTACTTGACCGCCCTTCCGTCGCCAGGTTGGCGACATCGTGCAAATTTATGACGATTACAAGGACCATGCCGATTTTCTGACCATTTATATCCGCGAAGCCCATCCGCTCGACGAGTGGCGCATGAAGTCCAACGAAAAAGATAAGGACAACGTCTGCTACGTCCAGCCCAAGAATCTGGAGCAGCGAGTGGCCATCGCAAATGATTTCACGCAGCGCTTCAAATTCCCCGTGCCGTTCGGCATCGATGAAATGACCGACGCCGCCAACGACGCCTACGCCGCGTGGCCCGAGCGGCTCTACATCTTGGACGAACGCGGCCGCATCTCCTACAAAGGCGGCAACGGCCCCTTCCAGTACGACCCGAAGGAAGTTCGCGCGTGGCTTGCGCAGCGCTACGGCGAAGTGAAGCATCCCGAACCGGCGCCCGAGAAAAAGAGTTGAGCAGGGCGCTCTTTTTGAATTTCGGTGCGCGTTAGCTTGAGCGGAGTCTTGATCTGCGGAAGGCCTCAGGCCTGAAGGCCTGAGCTACAGGGATGACAACGAAGAGCCCCATTGCACGTCAATCCGCGGAACGCGCCTCAAACACGAGCAAAAAGGTTGGGCTGGCCAGCGCGCTCTCCAAGATGGGCTTCTGCTCGCGCACGCGGGCCATGGCTTTGATTCGCGAGGGCCAGGTACGCCTGAATGGGGCCACGTCGCGCAATCCAGAAACGCCCGTGCGCCTGGGAGTGGATCGCATCGAGATTGCCGGAAAGCCGCTGCGCACGGCGGAGAAAGTCTACGTGATGATGAACAAGCCGCGCGGCATCGTCACCTCGGCGGCCGACGAGAAGGGCCGGGACACGGTTTACTCACTTTTGCCCAAGGACCAAGAGTGGCTCGCTCCCGTGGGGCGGCTGGACGAAGCCAGCGAAGGGTTGCTGGTTTTGACCAACGATTCGGAATGGGCCGCGCGGCTCACGGACCCCGCGACTCATCTGGAGAAAAGCTATCACGTGCAAATCGCCGCAAGGGCGAATGAGCGTTTGATCGAGGCTATGGAGCGCGGTGTGGAGACAGAAAAGGGCGGGGTGCTGCACGCAAAGCGAGCCAGCCTGCTGCGCGCGGGCGAGAAAAACTCCTGGCTGGAAATGATTCTCGATGAAAGCAAGAATCGTCAGATTCGCCGTATGCTTGGAGCCCACGGGGTCGAGGTGCTGCGGTTGATTCGGGTGGCGATTGGTCCGTTGCAGCTCGGAGATTTGCCCAAAGGCGCCCACCGTTCCTTGCGCCCGGAGGAGAGGGCGGCACTCGATCGCGCCATGGAGAGGCGATCGAGCGAGAATGCACGGATGTTGCCCTAACCAGCTGCGGTGATCCCAAGCCCCATCTCATCAGAAGGCAAATCGCGATTTACCTGGAACCCTAGCCAAGGGTGCCGAGGTTGATCGTCCAGCTGCCTCGGTGGCACTTGGGCAGGTCGCATCGTCGCTTGAAGCAAAAAGGATTAAGATTTGTATCGAGAAAGCTTGTCATGGCATTGTTCCGTTCAGAGCGAGGTTTGGAGGAGAAGATGACTACGTTTTTCACACTGACGCGCGCATTGGGTGTCGCAGGAGTTTTGGTGACGCTCGCTATAAACGGTCAAACTCTGGCGCAAGCCAGGCACAACGACCAATTCGTGCAGCGTAGCGGAGCCAAGCTGACACTGGCAGGCGAGAATTTCCGTTATAGCGGTCCAAACATCGAGTGGCTCGGGATCGAGGGCTACGGACCCCACGATCCCCTGGGACCCCGCTATCCCTCGCATCTTGAGGTGGACGATGCGCTTGACACCGCCAAGGACATGGGCGCCAGGGTGGTCCGATCGCAGACCTTGGGCGACAGCGTGGGATGCGATCTCTGCATCGAGCCGAAGAAAGGAACTTTCAATTCCGAAGCGTTCCAGTCCATCGACTATGCCTTGAAGGCCGCGCACGACCGCGGGTTGCGCCTGATCATTACCCTGGCAGGTGACTGCGCCAACTGCGAACTCAGCGGACCCGGGGAATACCTGCTCTGGAAGGACCAACGGGATTTCAAAACATTCTTTACCGATCCGGCGATCATCGCCGAATTCGAAGAACACATTCGGACCGTCCTGAATCACAAGAATGCGCTCACCGGTGTCGCCTACAAAGACGATCCCACGATTCTGGCCTGGGAAAACTGCAACGTATGCAGTATCGGCCTGGTATGGACCTCACCTGGGAAAAGCCTGGAGCCGTATTTACCTTGGCTCGACACCATCGGGAGTTTCATCAAGTCGATTGACAAGAAGCATTTGTATGAAGACAACAGTGGCTTTTTTCTTTTCGACCCGACGGCGTTGAACGCTAAGACTCCGGACATCGTGACTTCGGAATACTATCCTCACTGGGACGCGTTGATGGGAACCGGTCAAAAGACCACGGCCGAGACCTTCTCGAAGCACGCGTTGATGGTGACAGAAGCAGGTAAGGTATACGTGGTCAACGAATTCGGCTGGGACGTTACCAATTGGCCCACGCGTGAGGATTTCCAGGCTGTGCTCCGAGCACTGGAAAACGATCCCAAAATCTCGGGCGACGACTACTGGGCCCTGCAAGCGCACGCCGACAAATTCGGCTGGCAACCGATTCCAGCTCCTACCAGCAATGCAGCGTATGCGCGGTCGGGCGAGAGCGGTCACTGGTGGTCGCTTTTCTACGGCGGTGTAAAGACGCTTGTCAACTCGAGCGAAGATATGCAGGCTCGCGCGGAGCAGTTGCGTACCCATGCCTATGCGATGGCGGGGACGCCGGTGCCTCCGCATGCGGTGCCCGCAGCTCCCGTCATCACCTTCGTAGGCTTGGGGCTGCTCGGATGGCACGGTTCAGCCGGGGCGGTAGTTTATAGCGTGCAACGCCAAACCAGTGATTCAGCCCCGTGGGAGACGGTCTGCGACAAATGCGCAACGGATGCCGATGCCCCTTGGGTGGATCCAAAGCCGGCAGGCCCGTTCACGACCAAATACCGCGTGATCGCGCACAACGCCGACGGCAAGGCCAGCGAACCCTCAGCGGAGCGTTAGCCCCAACTTCTCATCGGCGTCAGAAGGATCGCCAAGTCCCGATTAGCCGTGCCAGCCCAACCGGTCGACGCAATACTTGCTTGAAGTCCACTCGCAGGAGTTTGAAATCCCTAAGTTTTGCTTGGCCGCTGATTTATGAGAAGGGCCTTGCACATGGCTGGATTCCCCATGGCCAAGGACATCAACCAACGATCATCCATTTCGGTGCGTAGACGACGACACGAGCATGATGCAGTTCGGTTCGTCGTGCTGCCCACAACACCTTTCGCGCTAGGAACATTCCTGGTATCTGTTGCGTACCACTGTTCATGATCACCCGCCGGTGCTTTTGTGAAATGGCTCTCGCCGCCCCAGCCTTTGCCATGCGCCAGGTTCGGAAAGGGGATGTCGGCTCCGACAACGACCCCAAGATCGAGCAGGTCGAAAACGGCTTGATGGAGTTCCGCGACGGCAAACTCACAAACGTGAACATGGGGTTGCCGGCGCGAATGCAGCAGTATCACGTGCCGGGATTCAGCCTAGCTGTCATCAACGACTACAAGATTGCATGGACAAAAAGTTACGGCGTGCTTGAGCAAGGCTTGCTGGAACGGGTCACGGTTGACACGTTGTTCGCGTCTGGTTCGATCAGCAAGCCGGTGTCCGCAGCCGCCGCATTGGCTCTCGTGGAGAAGGGACATCTCAGCCTCGACGAAGACGTTAATGCCAAGCTTCGATCTTGGAAGGTTCCGGAAAACGAGTTCACGAAGAGCGAAAAGGTGACCCTGCGGAGACTGTTAAGCCACAGTGCTGGCCTCAATGAGGGTGGCGTCCCATCCTTTGCCGCCGGCGAGGAAAGGTTTACCGCACTGCAGACGCTTGATGCGCTGCCACCGATGAACTCCGGTTCCCCCTATCGCCAGGCAGAGCCAGTTCGTGTCCAAGCGGTCCCTGGTAGCAAGTTCCTCTATTCCCCTGGCGGCTACGCCATCGTGACCGTTCTCCTGGAGGACGTCGAGAAGAAGCCCTTTGCGACGATACTGCAAGATACGGTTTTCAAAACCCTTGGTATGAATTCGAGCACATTCGAGCAACCCTTGCCAGACCACCTTCTAACACGAGCGACAACTGAGCACAAAGATGGCCGGCCGCTGGAGGGGAAACGGCGTTACTTTCCCGGCCTTGCAGCCGGTGGGCTTTGGACGACTCCGGCGGACTTGGCGCAATTCGCCATCGAGCTCATGTTGTGTTGGTCGGGCAAATCCCAAAAGATTCTCTCGTCAGCGTCAGTCAAGGAAATGCTCACCTGTCAGGTCGGACATTACGACGAGAAAGCAGGAGGCCAGGCTCTCGGGTTTTGGGTGCAAAGTCAGGGGAAGGGATTCGTCCTCGGCCATAAAGGAGGCACCTATGGCTCCTCCTGCCAACTCGTAGGCTTTCCGGCAGTGGGACAAGGTGCGGTCATCATGGCGAACGACAGGCCCGGCGGAGAGAAGCTCGTTCCCGAAACACTGTTTGCAATTGGCACCGCTTATGGCTGGCCGTGGGATCTCGGCTAGGCAATGAATCAGACGCATCGATAGGGAAAGGGCACACAGACCGGCATCAATCATGGCGAGTCACGGCACACCCGGAAGTAATCCACATGCCTGATAAACCATCGTCGCCACCAATTGCGGGCGCGTCTGTCTGGGCCACAAAAAGATCAACTTCTAGAACGGTTTTCGCCGGACAGGCCGTCGGCATCAAAGAAATTCTCGACGACATCTGGCCGGTCAGTCTTGTGGATTACGATCAAGGATACTTCGATCTTGAAACTCGGGGACTCGAACCACTCGAAAACCCGTTCGGCCCAAAAGTGTTACCCATGTCTTAGGTGCGTTGTGTCACCCATGTCTCCGGGCCGGACCCGTGAAATCTGGAGCGGGCGATGGGAATCGAACCCA
>Ga0074045_10004892_pt1 | contig 11788 bp, 11 predicted proteins | sample BogForMeECP23OM2_FD_94442 | JGI IMG/M metagenome (GOLD analysis project Ga0074045, IMG submission 94442) | Bog forest soil microbial communities from Calvert Island, British Columbia, Canada - Bog Forest MetaG ECP23OM2 | ecosystem: Environmental > Terrestrial > Soil > Wetlands ...
AGATCGAACGATTGGTGCGCGCATCCCTCCGCGATGCTCCATGGGTGCCAGGAGCCAAGGAATCAAACAGAGGAAAAAACCTATGAGCTAATCGCGTGAATATTTGTGGGTAATTGAAAGATCCACGACACGGTTACGCTTCACGGCCCGACGGAGAAGCTCATCGTCCAGACTCTGATCGATGCCGTCAAAGGCCGGAAGGAGTGCGCCGTCTCATGGCACGCCATGCTCGACTCGGGGCTTACGAGCTTTCGGATGAGCGCTGTAGGCTCTGCGGTCGGGCAAGCGCTGCTTCAAGGTAGGGACCTCAGCGGGGAGAATCGCGCCCTGATTCTCAACAACCTGTCGGTTGAACTCGCCAACGCCGGTGACGGCCCGGGCGCGCTCGCCGCGATTCGCGAGGCGGTGGAAATTCGCCGACGCCTGGCCCAGGATAATCCCGCCCGCTTTGCTCCGGAACTCGCGACAAGCCTCAACAACCTGTCGAATCGGCTCAGCGACGCCGGCGACGGCCCCGGCGCGCTCGCCGCGATTCGCGAGGCAGTAGACCTCTATCGACGCCTGACGCAGAAGCATGCGGCCCATTTTGCTCCCGAGCTCGCACAGAGCGTCATCAACCTATCGAATCAGCTCAGCGACGCCGGCGACGGCCCGGGCGCGCTCGCCGCGATTCGCGAAGCTGTAGACCTCCATCGACACCTAGCCCAGGAGAATCCGGCCCGCTTTACCAGCTATTTCGCGATGGGTCTCAACAATCTGTCGAATCGGCTCGACGCCGCCGGCGATGGCCCGGGCGCCCTAGTGGCCATTCGGGAGGCGGTGGAGATTTGGCGGCGCCTCGCCCAAGAGAATCCGGCCCGCTTTGCGCCCGACCTCGCGCTGAGCCTCAACAACCTCTCAAATCGGCTCGGCGAAGCCGACGATCTCGCGGGCGCGCTCGCCGCGATTCGCGAGTCGGTAAAAATTCGCCGACGCCTGGCCGAGGAGAATCCCGCCCGCTTTGCTTCCGACCTCGCCCGGAGTGTCCACAACCTGTCGGTTCGGCTCAACTACAGCGGCGACGCCCCGGGCGCGCTTATCGCGATTCGCGAGGCGGTAGATCTCTTTCGACGTCTGGCCCAAGAGAATCCCACCCGCTTCGCCCGCGAGCTCGAAAGGAGTCTTCGAGTTCTCGCTATGTTGCAGGCAAAACAGAAAGAACCCGCCAAGTAGGATACCCGCCCTTTTCTCTGCGGCCTGAATCCTGCTAGTTCCCAAATTGATGACGACTCCGTCCATGCGGTATCAAAGGAGCCGCGACAATGGCTGATGTCGCGATGCTTGGTGCGGGGGCCTTCGGCACGGCGCTGGCGATACACCTCGCTCGCGCAGGCCATCAGGTCGTACTCTGCACCCGGCGTCAGGCACATCTCGAACAGATGCGCACCGCGCGCGAGAACGCCGCCTATCTGCCCGGAGTCGCTTTGCCGCCCACGCTCGAAATCACGGATCAGTGGGCCGAGGTGGTCAGTGGCGCGAAAACGTTAGTGATGGCCGTGCCGTCGCGGTTTGCCCGCGCTACGATTGCGCCAATTGCGCATCAGATTCCGCCGGAAGCGACTTTAATCAGCGTCACCAAGGGGATCGAAGAGGATTCGCTCCTGACCATGAGCGGGATGCTCGCCGGGCTCGCGCCCCAAGTCGCGACGATCGCGGTGCTTTCCGGACCCGGTTTCGCCGCCGAGCTGGCGCAGGGGATGCCCGCGGCGCTGGTCGCGGCGGCGCGCACCGACGCCGGCGCGCGCGCGGTACAGAAGCTGTTCGCCGCCCGCACGTTGCGCATCTATCGGAGTCTGGATGTGATCGGGGTCGAACTGGCGGGCGCGGCGAAGAACGTAATCGCGATCGCGGCTGGAATCAGCGACGGCCTCAACCTTGGTTCGAGCGCGCGAGCCGGGCTGATCACCCGCGGCCTCGCCGAGATCATGCGGCTCGTTCACGCGGCGGGGGGCAAAGGCGAGACGGTGGCGGGTCTCGCCGGGCTGGGCGATCTGGTGCTGACCTGCACCGGCGCCCTGTCGCGCAACCGGAAACTCGGTCTCGCCCTCGCCGCAGGCGCAAAACCGCCGGAACCCGGGGACGGGCGTCCGGTGGCCGAAGGGATGCCGAACGCGGCATCCGTCCACAAGCTGGCCCAGCGGCTCGGGGTCGAGATGCCGATCGTCACGGCCGTCTACCGGATACTCTATGAAGGAGCGTCCGCACGCGCTATGGTCGATGGGTTGCTCAGCCGCGAACTCAAGGCTGAATTTGAACAAAAGATGGTACTAGAGGATTAATGGCGAACAAAGGAACCTGCAAGGCGGCAGACTGCAATCGCGAGGTCATCGCAAAGGGTTATTGCCGCAAGCACTATCGGCTCTGGAAAGCCGGCGAGATGCCGAAGGCGCGTTTCAAGACCTGCACCTTCGAAAAGTGCCGCAAGCATTGGTTTCGCGGCAGCCTGTGCGAGGAACATTTCAAGGCTGCCCGCGGCGCGAGCACTGACGCCGCGTCGGCACCGGCCGCCGCTCCTGCCGCCAGCGCTTAAGCGCCGCAAGCCGCTTCACGATCCGTCGCCCCGGCGGCGCGGGAGGAATGACCCATGGCGAAGCTTATCGTTTCCGGCGCGGGCGGCCGGATGGGCCGCCTCATCGTCGCGATAATCGTGCGCGAACAACAGCATCAGCTCGTCGGCGCGCTCGAGGGAGCGTCGGTCCCCTTCATCGGGCAGGATGCCGGTGAACTGGCCGGCGTCGGCAAGGTCGGCGTTCCGGTGACCGCTGATTACGCGGCGCTTGCCCGTCCCGACACGGTCACGCTCGACTTCTCGAACGCGGAGGCGTCCCTCCAGCATCTCGCTATCGCGGCCGCGAACGGCGCCGCGATCGTGATCGGTTCTACCGGCTTCACTCCCGAGATGGAAGCCCGCGCCAAGTCGCTCGCCGGACGCACGCGCACGGTGATCGCGCCGAACATGAGCGTCGGCGTGAACGTGCTGATGAAGATCACGGCCGAAGTGGCGAAAATCCTCAGCAGCTTCGACGCGGAGGTGCTGGAGATTCACCACGGCACCAAGGTCGACGCACCCAGTGGGACGGCCCTGGCGCTCGGCCGGGTCATCGCCGAGGCTCGCGGTCTCGACTTCAAATCCAGCGCGGTTTTTGGCCGCGAAGGTATCACCGGCGTGCGCTCACCGGACAAGATCGCGGTCTTCGGACTCCGCGCGGGCGACGCCGTCGGCGACCATACGGTCTACTTCGGCGGGCAGGGGGAACGCCTGGAGCTGACCCATCGCGCCCAAAGCCGCGAATCGCTGGCCCGTGGCGCGCTGCGCGCCGCCGCGTGGGTCGAGCAGAGGCCGCCCGGCCTCTACTCGATGCGCGACGTTTTGGGACTCTGACCGAACCCGCAATCAGTGACGCACGGGATGCGCGTCGCGGGTATCGGCCGCCGCTTCGTCGCGCACACGGTCCCAGCGCTCGATCATCCGCGGCAGGACGCGCGGATGACGCCATTCGTAGAAACCGATTATGGCCGTCAGCGCAAGCACATTGCCGCCAATGATGTTCCACCAGCCGATTTCGACGATCGCCTGCTGGTCGAGGAACGTCACGAAGCCGGCAAAGCTGAGTTCAAACCAGGCGAACAGCACCAGCACCCCAAGCGCGAGCAAGGGCTCGTATTCGGACGCCTCCATGGTGATCGAAGCAGCGACGCCGAACATGATAAAGGCGAAAAAATGCAGCGCGGTATAGCCCAACACGAGCGCCGCCGAGGGCGTCACCGGACCCGGCTGATGGAGTCCGTTGAAGATTATCGCGCCCAGTAAGGCTGGCGTGTGAAAGGGTTGCCCGCTGAGGAAATCCGCCACCAGGAACCACCCCGCAACGATTACCGCCCCGAGAATACCGGCCAGCGCACCCTCCCGTACGACGCGGATCCACGGACCGAGCAAATTTTCCGCGAGCGCCGGTTGCCGCCAGAGAAACCATGAAAGCATCGCCGACGTCGCCATCAGGTTGCCGATAATGATCTTCCACCAGGGCATCGCAGCAGCGGCCGCCGGTCCGGCTAACATCAGCAACGCGACAAAAAACACTTCGAACCCGGCGGTAAAAATCAGCAGGGGAGCGAAAAGTTCCGGCGTCCGCTCCGCTCCGTCAATCATTAGAGCGCCAATCGCGCCAATCAAGGCGAACACGAGGAAGTGCACGACACTGTACTCGGCGACCAGCGCCCACGCCGTTTGCGTCATCACAGCCGGCTCGCGCGAGCCGTGCAGCAGAGCCGCGGCGAGCAGCGCCGGACTCCACAACGGTCGGCCGTTTACAGCATCAAAGATGAAGAACCAGACGGCAATTACCGCTCCGCCAATCAATCCCGCCACAACCCCGTCCGCGACAATTCGAGCCTTCGACTGATGCATGGGACCCTCCGTTGCGAGAAGACCAACTTGACGGCCGCCGCACTTTCAGGTGGATGTGCGTTTTCCGGAGCAGGTATTAGTACGGTAGCGCTACCTCCGCAGCGGCGCTAATGCGCCGTTCGTATTCGAGCAATAGGCCTTTCGCGGCGCCTCTGCAAGCAGTCGTTTTGCGCGCTTGGGGATCGGTCGCTAATTTGCGCCGACCCGATCATCAGAGTTCAGGGAAGGCCGCTTGGCGGCAAGAGCAAGAACGAATCAGCTAGCTGGACGATTCTGCGAGCGCAAAACGCGAACGGTCGCCGGGCGCCGATTGATCGGCGGCATCTCCTGGTCATCGTCTTGCGCCCAACAGAAAAAAATCGCGCTGAAGACAAACATCAGGTAGACGGCCTGCCCGACCCACATGATTATGCCGCCGAGGACTTGATCCCCCATCGGCGTCAGACCGAGCGGATGCGGCCCTTCGACATAGTAGGTATAGAGGACCGATTGCGCCATCGTGATCGGCGCGGCCACCGCGGTCATCGGAATCGTCAGCAGAAAAATGTACAGAATCTGCATCGGATAGGGCAGTCGCGGATACTCTGGGAGGGGGCTCAGCAACGGAAACCAAAGCAAAAGTCCGGTGAACAGCAATAACGTATGAACGTCACCGTACAACGGATGTACGTGACATACACGATCACAGACCAAGGGAAAGTGAACCAGCGTAAAAATCGCGCCGAAGAAAATAAAGGCGAAGACTGGCCGCGTGAGGAATCTTGCGGTGGGTTCAATGAACCGGTTGAGCAGCACCGGTCGCAGCATCCAGTCGGGAGTTCCGGCCAACAGCAGCGATGGCACGATGAACACCAGGATCATCTGCTGAAATATATAGACGCAGAAGGAGCGATCCTTGGCCAGCACGTCGAGCGGACCAATCAGGGTCACGGCCAGCGCGAAGAGTCCAATCGTGTAGGTGGCTATCTGTCCGACGGAGGGCAGCCGGTTAAAACGCCACGTCGCACCGAAGTAGCCGGCGATAAGAATCGCCAAGGTGAGGATCGTGGCCGGATCGGTCTCAAACATAAATCGTCAAGGCCCGGGCCGGGCCGCCAGCGCGCTGAAAAGCATCGTCAACGACGCCAGGATCAAGCAGGCGAGCATCAGCGGAAAGACAAACAATGCGGCAAAGACCCGGTCGTCAAAATGCAAATGCATGTAATAGGCGGCAACCAGGACGAACTTGAAGAACGAAAGAATCAGCAAGAGCGGCACCAAGACCGGCTGCAGCGCTTGAACGTAGTAAACGCCGATTTCACCCACTGTCAGTACCGTCAGCGCCACCGCGATTACCAGATACTGGGCGGCCGTCGGATGATGCGACTCGGCTGCGGCGTGATGATGCTCGTGTCCCTCGCCATGGCCATGTTCAATCGCGTGTTCGCTCATGCGCCCTTCACCGTCCTCATCAGATAGACCAGTACGAAGATTACGACCCAGACGATATCGACGAAATGCCAGTATAGACCGCACAACTCGACTGCCAGTGAGCGTTTGGCGTCGATCTTGCCCATCATCCCCGCAATTGCCATCACCACCAGCCAAACCACGCCAATAAGGACGTGGAAGCCATGAAAGCCGACCAAGGTGTAGAAGCATTGGCTGAACAGGTTGCTGTTGAACAGCATCCCTTTCTCCAGCCAGAAGTCGCCGAACTCGTACACCTGCCCGCCCAGGAAGATGCAGCCGAAGAGCGCCGTCCCAAACAGCCAGGTCGTTCCCCAGACTTTATCATTGCGTTGGAACGCGGCGAGCGCCAGGACCATCAGCAAGCTCGAAGTCAACAGCACAAAGGTACTGAATGAGGTAAGCGGAATATTGAGGATATAGGCGTCGAAGGAGCCCAGACTTCGCGTCTTATAGACCATGTAGGTCGAAATCAGACTCGCGAAGAAGACGCACTCCGAGCCGATGAAGCTCCAGATGCCCATCTTGCGATGATCGAGCCCCAGAAAGCTCTCGGCTACCGAGTGAGGGTTATCTTCGCCCCAGTTGGCGTACTCGAAGGACATCGAGATGGCGCCGAGGAGCAGTAATCCCACCCCGGTGAAGACGATCCGGTACCAGTCGGAGAGGACGCCGAGGGTCATGGTGAAAATGCCGAGCGCGATCAGGAGGGGATACAGAGATGGCGCCGGAATGTGAATCTGGCTGGCGTCAACCAGGGTCGGGGCGATGACGGGGGCGGTCGCCTGCAGCCCCGAAGCCTCGACGCTGCCGTACTTGGCGACCCAGAAAGCGTCGCGCGACGTGACACTCGGGACCTCGGCAAAGTTGTAAAGCGGCGGCGGCGTCGGCGTCGACCATTCGAGGGTCCGCGCGTCCCACGGATCATTTCCCGCCCGCTCGCCAGAGGTAAGCGAGATAACGATGTTGATCACGAACGGTACGAACGAAAGCAGGATGATATATGCGTTCCAGGTCTCCCACTTGTTCCAGAAATCCCAGCCCATGTTCGGGGCGTAGGTGTAGATACGGCGCGGCATGCCGAGCTCGCCCAAAAAGTGCATCGGAAAAAACGTCGCGTTGAACGACCAGACCGCGAGCCAGAAATGCCACTTGCCGAGGGTCTCGTTCAGCAGCCGTCCGGTCACCTTCGGCCAATAGAAATAGACGCCCGCGAAGATTGCGAAAAGCGCGCCCAACCCCAGCACATAGTGAAAATGCGCGACGATAATGTAGCTGTCGGTCTGCTGCATATCGACCGGCGGGCTCGCGTGCATCACACCGCTCAAGCCGCCGATAGTAAATTGCAGAATGAACGCGGCGGCGAACATGAAGGCTGTCGTGAAGCGCAGGCGTCCACCCCAGATTGTCGCGATCCAGGAGAATATCTTTACGCCGGTCGGAATCCCGATCAGCATCGAGGTGATCGAGAAGGTCGCATCGGCGACCGGGCCCATCCCGGTGGCGAACATGTGATGACCCCAGACGCCGTAGGAAAGGAAGGCGATGAGGATCATCGAGTAGGCCATCATCGGATAGCCGAAGAGAGGCTTGCGTGAGAAAACTGGCAGAACTTCGGAAATCAGGCCGAACGCGGGCAGAATCATGATGTAGACTTCCGGATGTCCGAAAATCCAGAAGAGATGTTGCCACAGGATCGGCGTGGCGCCGGCAATGACACGATAATAGTTAGTGTCGAAAAACCGATCCATGAATAGGAAGATCAAGCCGACGGTGAGCGCCGGAAAGGCCAGCAGTACCAGGATGACCGTGATAAGCAACGACCAGATGAACATCGGCATCCGCATAAAGGTCATGCCGGGCGCGCGCATATTCACGATCGTCACGAAGAAGTTCAAAGCGCTCATCACCGAGGACACGCCGAGGACCAGCAGCCCGAGGTCAAAGAAGTCGATATTCGGACCAGGCGAGTAGTAGCGTTCGGTCAGGTTGGCGTAGCCGAACCATCCGCCATTGGGTAGTCCGCCATAGATCCAGCCGAGGTTGAGCGTGAGCGCGCCGAACAGGAAAATCCAGTAGCTTAGCGCGTTAAGGCGGGGAAAAGCGACGTCACGCGCACCGATTTGCAGCGGAATCAGAAAATTGCCGAAGAACCCGGTCTCGAGCGGCATGATGACGAGGAAAACCATCGTCAGGCCGTGCGTCGTAAAGAACTGATTGTAGGTATGCGCACTCAGGAAATGATTATCGGGATACATCAGTTGAGTGCGCACGGCGAGCGCCTCGAACCCGCCGAACCCGGCGAAGATTAGCGCCGAAATCCCATACATCACCGCGATGCGCTTATGATCGATGGTGGTGAGCCAACCGTAGATGCCACCGCCTTCGAGATAACTGGCCTGCTCGAGATGGATTGGTTTTAATTGCGCCGCCATCGTTAAATTCCTATTTAAGGCTTTCCAGGTAAGCGACCAGATCGTTGAGCTCTTGCCCGCTGAGTCCCAGCGTCGGCATGTTCGCGCCCGGCTTGACCTCGGCGGGATTCGTAATCCACCGCGCAAGGTTCGCGGGATTATTATCGAGGATCGCGCCGGCAATTGTCCCGCGGCTGCCGAAATGCGTCAGGTCGGGTCCGCGAAAGCCGTAGGTATATTCCTTGGAAAAACCCGAGACGCCCCTGACCGTGTGACAAATGGCGCACGGCGCGTCGGCGAAAACCTTGGCCCCGGCGGCCGCCAGCCCTTCGTCCGGCTTGACCGGATCCTCGAGCTGGTGCTTGGTCCAGGCGGCGAAATCCTCAGGACTATCAACGAAAACCCGAAAACGCATGTTGGCGTGAGAATCGCCACAGAATTCCGTACACTGGCCCCAATACTGACCGACCGCGTCAGCATTAAGGGTAATACTGTTGGTCTGGCCCGGAACAACGTCGCGCTTGCCACCGATCGCGGGCATGAAAAAGCTGTGGATGACGTCGCGGGAGACCATCGAGAAGTGAATGGTCCGATGGACCGGAATGTGCGCTTCGTCCGCCGTCACCACACCCGATTCCGGATAGCGGAACTCCCACCACCATTGATGAGCGATGACACGCACTTCGAGCGTATCAGGGGGCCACTTGTCGGGCTGGGTCCGGATGATGGCCTGGACCGTCGGTACAGTAATGAACACGACGATGATGGACGGAATGATCGTCCAGGCCATCTCCAGCCAGAGGTCGTGATGCTTGTGCGAGGGCTCGCCGGGTTCACCCACGCGGCTCGAGAAGACGAACAGGGCGAGAAAGAACGCCACGATCACGACAATCAGGATCAAGATATCGATCCAGGTGATTCGCCAGAAGATGTCGTTAAAGGTCCGGGTGAGATCGGATTTCGGCGAGAGCGTATCGAGCGGGTAATGCTCGCCCGGCGCAGGCGCGCAGCCGGCGCAGGCCAAGACCCAGGCGATTGCTCCGAGGATTGCGGCGGAGCCGCGATTACTTTTAAGGGCAGCCATCATTCGATCTCACCGGCGCCGCTGGTCGCCATCCGCGCGGCCAGCCGTAAGCCGGGCGCCACGCAGAGGAGATAAAGGCCGAGGAAGCCTGCCGTGATAGATAGTTCCACCCAACCCAGCGGCAGTTTATAGGGCGACAACGACGGTACAACCATAATGTAATCCGTGATCCACACCCCAATCAGGCCGAGCAGCGCGGCCGTGCGCAACATCGCTTTGCTCTTCTTGGGCCGCACACCCATCAGAAAGAAAAACGGGACTACCCAGTTCAAAATCGGCGAGAGCCAGGCAATCGCCTCCCACGGCGCGTGCCAGAAACGCACGAGCAGAAAGAAAGTTTCCGTCGGCAGATCGCCGTACCAGATCACCAGATACTGCGCGAAAGACAGATAGACCCAGAAGATCGAAAAGGCGAAAACCAGCTTGCCGAAGTCGTGAAGGACGATAGGATTGTCGAACGCATTGCCGGCGCCCAGGAGCGAAGCGAAATTTGCCGCCACGAAAGCGGACGCGCAGATCGCGCTCCAGAAGCACATCTCGAACCACCACCAGCCGAAGAGCGTGCTGTGCCACAGCGGCGAGAGCGACATGATCAGGTCGATCGCCAGCATCGTGTAGAGAAAGATGTAAAGCACGCAAAGGAGCGGGGCCAGCCGCCGGATCGCGACGGGCGGCATCTCGATCGTGGTGGGCTCGGTAGCCCAGCGCAGCGCGGCCCGATCACGTGAGATGCGGACAAACCAGGCACTCAGTACCGCCAACAGCGCGAGCGCGATCCCGTCACGGCTGAACAGGAAGGGCACGTTGAGCCACGCCGCCTTTTTCCCGGGCGAATGCGCGATCCACGGAAATATATGATCGCGGCCGATGAAAAGGCCCCAGAAGAGTACCGCGGAAAGAAACAGAAAGGGCCATCCGGCTTCGGCCACCCGCAAATGGACCGCGTTGCGCGTCCAGCGGCCTTGCGCCAGATAATATCCACACGCGAGCAAGACGCCGCCCTGCGCGACGCCGGTGAAGAAAAGCAGCCCGACCAGGTAGGACTGCCACACGCGGTCGTCCTCGCCCAGACCGAGCGCGACCACAAAGCCGACGATCCCGATCGCGGCCAGAACGCCACCGATGAGGTTCAAGCGCTGCCAATCAGGTTCGATCGAGTGGTGGTAGGGGGGCTGCACGGCAGCCGCTCCCAGGGATTGAGGTTGATTTTGGCTCATCTTCGCGATCCGATCCTCGGTTGCCCTTCGCCAGACGCGAGTCAGGCCGCCTCGCGCTGGACCTCTTCGGCCCCCGCATCCCACAGAAGCGTCTCGAACTTCTGCGCCTCATTCTCCTGGCATCGCACCACCAGGCCAAACTTGTCCGAGCCAAAGCGTGAGCGATAGCCGGGTTCCGGCTCAAAGACGGGCAGACGGCTCATCAGGAAGAAACCCAACACGCCCGATATGCCGCCGATCAAAATCATCAGTTCGAACATGATCGGCACGTACGGCGGAATCGAAGCGACCGGCCGGCCGCCGGTGTTGAGGTTCCATTCGAGCGAGGTGCCGACCGTCAAGACCACCGCCGTGATGAAGCCGATTATCCCACCCAATAGAACGAACCAACGGACCGGGCTGTGACGGTGGCCCTGGCCGCGCACCTCTTGCGTCGCTTCGAGCACCTTCTCGCTCGGGAAGGGGCCATAGGCGCTAAAGTCGTGCACGTGGGCGCCGTGCAGCGCCTCGATCCCACGCGCGCAATCACCGTCGTTGGCGAAAGTGGATACCACTGCGATTTCGGCGCTCATGCGGCCTTCCGATAGGGGTAGACTTCGCGTACCGCCTGCTTGAGCCAACTGATCCCTTCCTTCATTTCCGTCTGCGACACAATTGGCAAGAACTTGGCAAACAGTGAGAAGTTCATCAGGAACCAGCCGAAGCTGCCGATCGTGATAACCACTTCGGTCAGCCGCGGCACGTAGAATTTCCACTGGGACGGATCCTGATTGGTCGAAAGCGAACCCACGAAGATGACGAACCGCTCCAGCCACATCCCGATATTCACGAAAATCGAGATGATGAACAGCCAAATCGTGTTCGTGCGGATTTTTGGACTGAAAAGCAGCAACGGAACCACGCAGTTGCAGAAGATCATCATCCAGAACAGATAACCCTGCGGACCGTAATAGCGTTGCTGGAAGGTCGCCATTTCGATCGGGTCCTGCGTGTACCAGACCATGAACGATTCGGTCGCGTAGGAGTAAGTCATGACGACCGAGGTCAGGAGCACCACCTTGGCGAGATTGTCGAGATGCCAGATAGTGATCAGCCCCTTGATTTTCATCAGCCGCCGCGCCGGAATCGCCAGGGTCAGCACCAGCGCGCAGCCCGAGAAAATCGCTCCGCAGACAAA
>Ga0074045_10004893_pt1 | contig 11788 bp, 13 predicted proteins | sample BogForMeECP23OM2_FD_94442 | JGI IMG/M metagenome (GOLD analysis project Ga0074045, IMG submission 94442) | Bog forest soil microbial communities from Calvert Island, British Columbia, Canada - Bog Forest MetaG ECP23OM2 | ecosystem: Environmental > Terrestrial > Soil > Wetlands ...
GAGCCGTTGGACGACCTGCATCCCATTTTGCTCAACCTGGTAAACGCGGCACGCGAGTACGCGACCGCCTCCGATGCCTTCGTCATTTCCGACTACGGATACGGCGCCGCGACGCCGCGGCTGCTCAACTTCATCAAGTCGAACCATTGCCTTGCCAACCAGCCGGTTACGCTCGATTCGCGCTATCGCATGCTGGAGTATGAGGGGGTTACGGCGGCAACACCCAACGAACCGGAGGTGGAAGAGGCCTTGGGCACCAAGATCGGCCATGACGACAAAAAGCTGTTCGCGGCCGGCGAGCAATTGATGAAGGAGATGAATCTGGAATCGCTGGTTGTTACCCGAGGCCGGGATGGAATGGTTGCCTTCGAGAAAGACGCTCCGCCGTTCGCGGTCCCGATTTTTGGCTCCGATCAGGTGGTGGACGTGACCGGCGCGGGCGATACGGTGATCGCGACCTTTGCGGCAGCATTGGCGGCCGGCGCCGATACCGCAGAGGCGACCCGGCTGGCGAACCTCGCTGGCGGCATTGTGGTGATGAAACGCGGTACCGCAACCGTGTCGAGGAAGGAATTGCTGGCCGCGATCGACGAATACTCTGCGATTGTAACCACGTGAAGGACCGCCTACAAAGGAAGATCCTCTCGCGCGAAGCTCTGTGCGAACGCGTGGCTGAGTGGCGGCTCGGCGGCGAGCAGGTGGTGCTGGCGAACGGGTGCTTCGACCTGCTGCACGTCGGGCACATCCGTTATCTGTGCGGGGCGAAGGCGCTTGGCGGGAAGCTGGTGGTGGCAATCAATGCTGACGACAGCGTGCGCCAGATCAAAGGTGAAGGGCGTCCGCTGATGCCCGCCGAAGAACGGGCAGAGATCATTGCCTCGCTTGCCGATGTAGATGCCGTGGTCATTTTCAGCGAGCCGGACGTGCGCCCTTTGGTTCGCGAGATTCGTCCCGACGTGCAGGCCAAGGGCACCGATTACACGCGAGAGAATGTTCCCGAACGCGACGAGGTGCTGGCATACGGCGGCCGGGTGGAAATCGTAGGCGACAGCAAGGACCATTCCACGACAACATTTCTCTCGCGGCTGAAACCTTGAAGCCGAGTTGAATGCCCCTATGCTGGCAATAGTCTCCTCCTCGAGATGATCTTTGTCTGTGCAATCCCTCTGTCCTCGCGCATAATCTTGTTATCGCCCGAACAACGCCAATCCGCTTGGATGTCCAGCCGGACGGTTCCACCGACGCGCGCCTGGGCCGCATTGTGCGCCTACTGAGCGACAACGCAACCGTGGTCGTCAGCGGAACGCGCATCGCCGAGGAATTGGGTACCAGCCGCTCCGAAGTGTGGCGGGCAGTGCGGCATCTGCGCGAGCTTGGCCTGCAAATCACCGGACATCCCGCGACCGGCTATCAACTGGAATCGTTCCCTGACCTCTTGCTGCCCGACATCCTGAGCCCGCTGGTGCAGGGCACAATGTTTGCGCCGCGAATCCATCACTACTTCCGCGTCGGCTCGACCAACGTGGTCGCAATGCAGGTTGCCGCCGCCGGCGAACCAGAAGGCGCAGTCTTCGTCGCGGAACAGCAGACGGCGGGCCGCGGCCGCGGAGGCCACACCTGGGCATCAGCGCAGTCCGTTGGCATTTATTGTTCCGTCGTTCTACGTCCAGTTCTCCCGCCTGCCGATGTGCTGCTGCTCTCGCTGGCGGTCGGAATCGCGGTCGCTGAAGCCGTGGAGCAGACCACTGGCCTGCATCCCGATCTGCGCTGGCCAAACGACGTCCTGCTGGATGGACGGAAGTTTTGTGGCATTCTCACCGAAATGAATGCCGAACCAACGCGGGTGCGCTACGTCGTCGTCGGCATAGGAATTAATGTCAACCACTCGTCGTTTTCCGGCGAGCTTGAACCGATTGCAACTTCGTTACGCATCGCCAGCGGGCGCGAGTGGTCACGTGTCGAGCTGACTGCAGCTCTGTTAAAATCGCTCGACAGCGAATACCGTAAGCTTATCGAAGGCGGCGCTGGCGCGCGCGCAGCCATCCTGCGGACTTTCGAGGAACGATCGTCGTTCGTCCGTGGTCGTCTCGTGTTTGTTGACGAGGATGGCGGCTATGAGGGCGTCACCGAGGGGCTCGATGATCGCGGGTTCCTCCGGGTCCGTACCGAAAGCGGTTTGCGGACTGTGCTCTCGGGATCAGTTCGCGCGCTCAACGGAAGATAATGCATGCTTTTTGTTCTTGACGTAGGAAACACCAATACCGTGCTTGGCGTCTTCAAAGCCGAGCCCGCGGAACACGGCGTCGTGCACTACGGGCGGCTCATCGCGCACTGGCGCGTCTCGACGACCAAGACGCAGACCATTGACGAGTATGGCGTTCTCTTCCGCAACCTGTTCGCGATGAATGGACTGGAGGTAGGCTCAGTTGAGGGCACGGTGATCTCGTCGGTGGTGCCGCCGCTCGACTCCACGCTGCGCGAGGTGTGCGAACGATACTTCCACTCACACCCGCTGTTCATCGAGCCGGGCGTCAAGACCGGCATGCCGGTGCACTATGACAACCCGGCGGAGGTCGGTGCGGACCGCATCGTCAATAGTGTCGCCGCCTTCGAAAAGTTCGGCGGCCCGTGCATCGTGGTGGATTTCGGCACCGCGACCACCTTCGACGTAGTCTCGGCGAAGGGAGAATACCTGGGCGGCGTGATCACTCCCGGCATCGGCATTTCGGCTGACGCGCTCTTCGAGCACACGGCACGCCTGCCCCGGGTGGACATTCGCAAGCCCACTCGCGTGCTGGCGACCAACACCGTTGGCAGCGTGCAGTCCGGACTGTACTACGGTTATCTCGGCTTGATCGATGGAATCCTCGAACGCCTGATAGCGGAGCTGGGCGACAAGGTTACCGTCGTCGCAACTGGCGGCCTTGCGACTCTGATGGGCGGCGGCTCCAGGTACATTCGCGAAGTTGATGACCTGCTGACGCTGGAAGGGCTGAAGGTCATCTACGAGCGCAACTTGAAGCCTGGGCGCCGCCGGGTCGAGCAGAACCACGCCACAGAAGAGCCAGACACGCATCATGCGGTGACCGTCGCTCGCAAACGCCATTAGTGGAAACCTACTTCAACTATTTCACCGAAATCGAGGAGCACTTCCAGCGCCGCCGTGGCACCTTGCTGTTGCTTTCGCCGCTCGATTGGGCGCTGATGGAAACCTGGAAGGATGCCGGTATTCCGGTGGAAGCCGTGCTGCGTGGGATAGACTCGACCTTCGAGAAATGGGAACGGCGCCCAGCCCGTTTCCGCAAAGTGAATGGACTCGCCTACTGCGCGCAGGAGGTTCTCGCTTCGGCGGAAGAGTTGAAGGAGGCCGCTGTTGGCGCGCCGGCACGAGAGAAGAGGAATGCAGGGCTGGAGCAATCCGCCGTGGTGGAGTTCCTCGGCCGCAATGCCGGGCAGCTCGAACGCGCGCAGTTGCCCGGGCAAGTGCAAATGCTGGCAAAAGAAACAGCCGCGACCCTGCGCAGCCTGGCGGAGTCATTGTCGATGGGCACGCCGGTGCAAATGGAAGACCTTGAGCGCAGGCTTACGGTGGCGGAAGAGAAGATCTTCGCATCGCTGGTTGCCGCTACTCCGGACGACGCTCTGCTGCAAGTGCGCTCCGAGGCTGACCGCGACCTTGCGCCATACCGGCGCAAGATGAGCGCGCCGCAGATTGCGCAACTTCACAAGCAATACGTCCACAAACGGCTGCTGGACCAGTATCAGGTTCCGCGACTGAGCCTGTTCTACATGTAAGGAAGAAATTTGAACCGCGGATTAACGCGGATCTCCGCGGATTTGTTTGTTAAGAATTTATCCGCGCTTTCTGCGTAATCCGCGGTTGAGATTCTTTGGTCGTCGGGGGATATCGCTCGTGCAATTGCAAATCGAAAAACTGGTGTACGGCGGCGAGGGGCTGGCGCGGCTGCCGGCTGACGAGCATGGTCCAGGGAAAGCCGTTTTCGTGCCATTCGTCATTCCTGGCGAGCAGGTGGAAGCCTCAGCGCTTGAGACGCGCCCGGGATTTGTTCGTGCCAGTCTTGACAGAGTGCTTACTCCCTCGCCGGAGCGCATTGCTCCGGGATGTCCCTACTTCGAGCGCTGTGGCGGATGTCACTACCAGCACATCAGCTACGATGCGCAGTTACGCTACAAGGCCGAAATCCTGCGCGAAACGCTACGCCGGACGGCCAAACTTGAACTCGCGCAGGAGATCCAGGTACATCCGTCGCCGCCCTGGAACTACCGCAACCGCACCCGCATGCAGGTACGGCACGCGCCGGACTTCTCCCTGGGGTATTACCGGCATAACTCACACGATGTGCTCCCGGTCGAGAGCTGCCCCATTAGCTCTCCGCTTATCAACCGGACGATTGCCGCAATGTGGAAGCTTGGTCGAGATGGTGCTGTCCGGCAATCTGTGCATGGATTGCAATTTTTCGCCAACGATGACGACACCAAGCTGCTGGTCGAAGCTTATGTGCGGCCCGCCGACCCGCGTTTCCACCCAGGCAAAAGCAGCTTGGGTGGGGCACCCGAGGCTCCGCTCAGGATGACAGATGATGTGCAGCCCTTTGCCGCGGCCCTGCACAGAGTGATGCCGCAGGTGAGCGGAGTCGTCGTCGTTGCCACGTCTTCCGTGGAGGACGAAAGCCGGCAACGCGCGCCGCTTACCGCCATCCATCCCGAAGCTTCGCAGGCAATCGGCGATGGATCGCTGATGTACCACAGTGTAGGACACGACTACAGGGTAAGCGGAAGCTCTTTTTTCCAGACCAACCGTTTCCTCACCGAAACGCTGGTGCAAGTCGTGATCGCTGGCAGAAAGGGACGCGGCGCCCTCGACCTCTATGCCGGCGCGGGACTATTCACCGCGCAACTGGCCCGCAATTTCGATACGGTTGTTGCGGTCGAATCTTCCCCACATTCCTTCGATGATCTGCGCCATAATGTTCCGCCGAACGTGAAATGCATTCGCGGCGCTACGGAGAACTTCCTCGCCGACCGCGGCGCCAAACTCGCGCCCGACCTGGTTGTCGTCGATCCGCCGCGCGCCGGACTGGGCGAGAAGACTGCCAAGGCTTTGGGTCGTATGACCGTCCCTCGTGTGACGTACGTCTCATGTGATCCGGCAACCCTCGCCCGCGACTTGCGCATCCTGCTAGAATTTAACTTTCGGGTCGAGCAAGCCCACCTGGTGGACATGTTTCCGCAAACGTTCCACATGGAAACTGTCCTGCACCTGGCGCGCTGACTCGGCGACCCTCGACGGAACCGGGGCCCCCAACACGCGCCGATTTTGCGCGTGAATGGGGTGAAGGAGGCTGTATGTACGCGCTCGCTATCATTCGTTATCGCAAGCCGTTGGAGGAAGTGCTGAAGCACATTGACGCGCACCGCGCTTATTGCCAGGGCCTGAAGCAGGAGGGACTGCTGATTGCTTCGGGGCCGCTGGTGCCGCGCAATGGTGGGGCCTTCCTACTGCGGGTACCCGATGATGAGACCCAGGCGACGCTGGACAGCATTCGCGACAACGATCCGTACACGCGGTTCGGACTCGCGCAATACGAACTGTGGCCCTGGGCCCCCGCTCTTGGCGCGGAGGACCTGGACCGCCTGTAACCTTCCCGGGATCTGAGGTAGCGCGACTGGCACCGAGTGGCCGTGGCGACGACCTCACTTTCGACAAATGCTGCGCGCGCGCCTGCTCCCGCTGGTGCGAGGTTTTACTGCGGGGGGCAGGAGCCAATTTTTGTCGCGGTCCTCGCGTTCTCCAGCGGAATCATCGCCGCCAACTATTTCTGGCGTTCTCCTTTCGCATGGCTGGCCGCGTTTCTCGCGGCAATCGCCGGCGCGGCGTTTTTCTATCGCCGCTCTCCACAGGTCACGTTTGCTCTGGGGCTGCTGGCCATTATTTCTCTGGGCGGCTTCTATCTTCAGGCACGCGATGCCGCCGAGCCGGCCATCGCAGAAAACCTTCAGCCGTTTGCCGGCGGTCAGGATGAGGTTGGAGTGACCGCGTATGTGATTCGCGAAGGCCTGGTGCGCGACGGTTCCTATGGCGGCAAGCAGGAATCTGTTGATGTGAAGACCGAACGGCTGCAATTAGACGAGCACGTGCTCAACACGGCGGTCGGCATTCGGCTGACCATCTACAGCAAACAGTCCGAAGAGGACGATGCCCGCGACGCTGGCGCCGAATCACCGTTGCGCGTGTACACGTATGGACAGCGCCTGCGGTTCACGGCCAAGCTGCGCATGCCGCGCAATTACAGAAATCCCGGCGCAATGGACATGGCTGGATACCTCGCGTCGCAAGGGATTCGACTGACCGGTTCCGCGCGCGCCGGCAGCGTCGAGGTGCTGCCCGGATTTGTGGGCAGCCGCATCGGGCTATGGCGAAGTGCGGCGCGGCGCAGCGTACTGGCACGCATCATGCAACTTTGGCCCGGCGAGCACGGCGCGCTGATGCAGGCGATGCTGATCGGGGGCCGCGCCTTCTTTGGCCGCGAAATCAAAACTGATTTCCAGCGCACTGGCACGTATCACATCCTTGTTGTCTCGGGAATCAACGTGGGCATTCTCGCCTTCGCAGCCTTTTGGACGTTGCGCCGCCTGCCGATGGGCGAGACGTGGGCGACCATCACCACGATTCTGCTTTCGTGGGGCTACGCATTTCTCGCCGATCTCGGGTCGCCGATTGTGCGCGCGACCATCACACTCAATATTTATCTTCTGACCCGGTTGCTCTTCCGCGATCGCGCGGCGCTCAACGGACTGGGGATCGCGGCGCTCGGAATACTGCTGGTCAACCCTCGAACTCTGTTCGAAGCCAGCTTTCAGCTCACCTTTCTTTCCGTGATCGCAGTGGCCGGAATTGCTGTTCCGGTTTTGCGCCGCAGCATCGATCCTCTCCGCCGGGCACTCAGGAACTTCGACTCACCGGCTTTCGATTTTTCCCTGCCGACGCGGACGGCGCAATTCCGCTTCGACGTACGGTTGATTCGGGAGCAACTCGGCAACCTCGTCGGACCGCGCGTTGCAAACTTCGTTGTTGTTCGCGGCACCGGCTTTGCTCTTGGCGCTGCGGAGCTGTTGTTTATTTCCACAGTAATCCAGATCGCGCTGGCCCTGCCGATGGCGTGGTACTTCCATCGCGCCACGACGATGGCTCTACCGGCCAACGCGTTGGTAATCCCGATTGCTGAGGTGCTCTTGCCCGCCGCCGTGCTGGCGGTCGCGCTGTCGTACGTTTCGACTTGGCTGGCCTATGTTCCGGCGGCAATAAGCGCGTATGCACTGGACGCCCTGACCGGCACGATTCGGATCATCAGCCATATGCGCATCTCCGACGTGCGCGTGCCTACGCCGACGCTGGCCGTCTGCTGCGCCGCTGCGGCTGCCTTCGGGCTTGCGCTCCTGCTGGCGCGGCGGCGAATGTTGTTCGCCACATTTGGACTTGCCGGACTGCTGGCATCGGCGGCTTGGATCGTGCTTTTCCCGCCGAAGCCGCAGTGGCATCCGGGCATATTCGAAATCACGGCAATCGATGTCGGCCAGGGTGATTCGCTGCTGCTGATCACGCCGGAGGGCAAGACGCTGCTGCTGGACGCCGGTGGCATGCCCGGCAACACGCGTTCCGAGTTCGATGTTGGCGAGGAAGTCGTGTCGCCATACCTCTGGTCACGTGGCATCCGCCGGCTCGACGCCATCGCCATCTCGCACGCCCACACCGACCACCTCGGCGGAATGCGCAGCGTCATAGCAAACTTCCAGCCGCGCGAGCTGTGGTATGGAGTTGAATCTCCAAGCATCCCATTTCGGGAAGTGGAAGAAGCAGCAAAATTGTTCCACGTGGAACAAAAGGCACTAACCGCTGGTGACACTTTTGATTACGGAGGGGTCCACGTTCGTGTGCTAAATCCCGAAATGGGAATACCGCCCCACGATCCGCCGCAGGACGACGAATCGCTGGTCCTGCGCATGCAGTACGGAGAAACTTCAGCTCTGCTGGTGGGCGACGCGCACCGGCGAATCGAGAAATTGCTTGCGAACGAAGCTCCGCAGGCCGATCTGCTAAAAGTAGGACATCACGGCAGCGCGACCTCCAGTTCGCCGGATTTCCTGGCCGCTGTTAAGCCGCGCTACGCGGTTGTGTCGGTCGGTTTCTACAACTCATTCCATCATCCGCGGCCAGAGGTCATGCAGCGCTACGCCGAGGCTGACGTTCGAACCTATCGCACCGACCTGGCGGGCGCCGTCTCATTCTTTCTGGACGGCAAGGGTGTCACGGCTGCGCAGGTTCCTCGCTGACCGCCTCGTCCTCGTCGGTCGTAGGACTCTTGCGGTATGCCTCGATGGTCTGCACCGCAATGTCGGCCTGGTCCTTGCGCACCAGCACCACCACTCCGCCCACGCCGGGCAGAATGTCCTGTGGGGCCTCGCGGTTCTGGGTCATGGCCTCAATACCCGCCGACTCCAGCAGACCGCGCACCACCATCGCCTCCGATTCCTCGTCGGTGTCGAATACCTTAACCAGCTCCTCGTGGCCTTTTTCTGGCTCTGCCATGGTTCCTCCCGTGGGTTCGATGCAAAGGGCAGCTCCATCGCCGTTTGCAAAGGGGTTACATAAGATGGCTGCAAAGCAGCCGTTTCGGTGTATGATGCCGCCCACAACCATTGTGCGCGACAGCGGGGTGGTGCCGGACATCTAGATTGTAGCGAAAAGTGAGCGAACGCGAATCATGCCGCCCGCGCGGTGGGTTTTTCTTTTGAGGAAACTCTATGGGGCTATCGGAACGCAACGACGAAGTGGAACCAAAACCCAGCAGTGGCGAACAACAGGAGCAGGAAGAAGAACGCCGGAAGCTGCGCCGGCTTCAGGTGATGATGAACATGGTGATGTCGGTCATCAGCCAGGACCAGGGCCTCACCGTAGAAGAGGCGGCGGAGCTGGTGGCCAACACCAAACGCGCCGCTCTGGCCATGTTCCCCGACAAGGAGTTCGCTTACGACATCCTCTACAAGCCGCGATTGCAGCGGCTGATGGCGGAGCGCTTCCGGTTGCAATAACTTGCCTCCTGACCCGATTCCGGCCTACGATAGGCGTATAAGTGTTTATCTGCTTGAGTGTGTAGGCGCCAAATGGAAGAACAAGCCGTCCGCTGGAACATCAAGGTTTCAAAGGAAACCGATCTCACTCTGCGCACCTTTCTGGGTGCCCAGGGCATGAAGAAAGGCGATCTCTCGAAGTTCATCGAAGAGGCCGTTCGCTGGCGCGTGTTTCATCGCACCGTTCAGGGTATCAAGGCACGCAACGCTGACGCCGACCCGGACGAGCTGCAGCGCATCGTTGACGACGCTGTCCGCGAGGTCCGGGTGGAACGCCGCTCCAAGGCGAAGGCTGACAAAGCCGGCATGCATTCATTGGCCTGATCGGAGCAGTAGCCGCCCTGTATGGATTCACGGCCATGGCTCAGACCGCGAAGGAATGCCCTGGACCTGCCCCGGTTATCCCGCTCGCCGGCGCCAGTGAGCCCCCAGCGAAGATCGTCATCCATCCTCCGTTGGCCGAACCGCTCGCCCGGGGAGTGGCGGTTATACAATATTGTGCTCAGAACCTGCACATTGTGCCGGTGTTCGGCCCTAATACTCTGGCTGTCTCGCCGCGCATCGGACACATTCATGTGAGAGTCGACGATGCCTCATGGGTATGGGCAGATGCGAGTGGTCTACCAATCATCCTGCAGGGTCTTCTCCCTGGTCCGCACAAAGTGCTCATTGAATTGGTTAACGCGAACCATCAGCCCCTCGACAAAGGCATGGTCACATTTGTCGTTCCAGAAAAGACTGCAGCCGAAAAGCCTCCGTGACGCGGACGGAGCTTTTCACCGCCAGGCTGCGATTCTCTGATGCAGAAGGAAAGATGCACACGCAAGCATATTTCGAATGATTGGTGAACGCATTGAGGAAAGAACATGGCAGATCCGAATAATGAAAACCGTAGTAACGACGCCAGAGACGCAAGCATCGCGAGCGTCGATATGAAGCTGGAGATCGTCGTCATTCCCGTCTCGGATGTCGACCGCGCGAAGGAGTTCTACGGGAGGCTTGGGTGGCGGCTCGACGCCGACTTCGCCGCCGGTAACGACTTCCGGGTGATCCAGTTCACGCCGCCTGGCTCCGGGTGCTCGGTCATCTTCGGCAAGAACGTCACCGCGGCGGCACCCGGCTCCGCCCAGGGCTTATACCTGATCGTCTCCGATATCGAGGCCACTCGCGGCGACCTGCTCGGACGGGGCGTCGAGATCACCGAGGTGTTCCACGACGCCGCCGGCGTGTATGCTGGCACGGATCAGCCCTACCTGTTTGGGCGGCGCCGGGTCAGCGGTCGGGATCCCGAGCATCGCAGCTACCGCTCGTTCGCCTCGTTCAGCGATTCCGACGGCAATGGCTGGCTGCTGCAGGAGATCACGACGCGGCTTCCCGGGCGCCTCGACCCTGCCGCGACTTCGTTCGGCTCGGCGCGCGACCTGGCGAGCGCGCTTCGCCGTGCGGAGGCACGGCGAGCATGAGAAGCGCACCGGCAAGCGAGATGAGAACTGGCCCGACTGGTACGCCGAGTATATGGCGGCGGAGCAGGCCGGGACGGAGTTGCCGACGTGAGCCAGTACAACCTCATCGTCATCGGGCTCATAGCACACGTGCGTGGAGGCTGTGGAGAGCAGAGGTAGTGCTCGAGAATTTATAAGGAGGAACCTTATGAAATGGATCGCTTTCCTGTTGGTTGCGGTCGCTATAGTGGCCGGCCTTGTCGTTTCGGCGGCGCCCACATCTGGACCCGCCAATGAAGACGCCGCCGCCCCGATCTTCGTTACCGAAATCCCCCACGGGTACCGCGACTGGAAGTTGATCTCCGTGGCCCACGAAGCAGGCAACCTCAACAGTTTAGGTGCCGTCTTGGGAAACGATGTAGCGATCAAGGCCTACCGGGAAGGAAAGCTTCCGTTCCCGGACGGCACAATCATTGCTGCTTTGCATTATCGTAACGTCCCATCAGAGGAAAACAACAAAGTCTTTGGCAGTGACCAATCTTTCGTTCCCGGGCCCCCCACGAACATTCAGTTCATGGTCAAGGACTCAACAAAGTACGCCGCAACCGGCGGCTGGGGGTTCGCTCACTTCCAAGACGGCAAACCTGGCGACGCGGCCTTTATGAAAACCTGCTTCCCCTGCCACGAGCAGACGAAAGCGAGCGACCTTGTCTTTACTCATTATGCACCTTGATACCGAACGAACTCCTTGCACCGTATACCGATACTTGTTAACTCCGAAGCTGCCCGCCTTAAGGCGACTAATTTTAGACCGCTGAACGGAGGAATCATGAGCACCGCCGCAACCACCGCCTCTCCCACCCAGCGTGGACCGCAACTCCTCGGGCGGACCGTCGTCGTGATCGGCGGCAGCTTGGGCATCGGGCTCGAGACGGCCCGGGTCGCCCGCGCCGAGGGAGCCGACGTGATCCTCACCGCGCGCGACCCGGAACGCCTGCAGCGCGTCGGGAGCGAGCTCGGGGCCAGCGTCACCGCCTTTGACGCCACCGACTTCCAACGCCTCGGGAGGTTCTTCGACGAGCTGCCCAGGCCGATAGACCACGTGCTGGTTACGGGCCCTGGTCCCTACTACGCGCCGCTGGCGGAGTTCGACTTCGAAGCGGCACGTCGCGACCTGGAGGCCCACATCTTGCTGC